>RRZU012323573.1_pt1 | contig 12878 bp, 13 predicted proteins | sample 2165561 | NCBI WGS metagenome assembly RRZU01 (sample SAMN10456909, study PRJNA506462) | wastewater metagenome | isolation source: wastewater sludge | place: USA: Moscow, Idaho
AAGCCTATGACCGTATTGATGACCTACAAGATGAGCTAAAGGATCAAAAGTTTTTAAATACCATCTTGTTGATTTCTAATTTCATCATGCTACTTGCCATTATTTTTATTTAGGAGATAGCTGTGGCAAACGTTACCCGCCGTGCCTTAAAACTCATCAAAGCCCTACAAGGCAAAACCTTTGTTGGAGCAAGCGTTACCGAGCTATCCCAAGAGCTTGGGGTGTCTATGGTAAATACCAGCCGAGACCTAGCTGACCTACAAGCCGAAGGTTTTGCTACCCGCCGTGAAGACGGTCGTTGGCAGTTATCCATCAGCTTATTGCAGATTGCCATGAGCTATCAGGACGAATACCAACGCATTAACGCCCGTATTCACGAAATCAACCAACGAGTAACCCGTTATTAAGGAGTCTGCTATGAACGGTATTGTTGAAGTCACTCCCCAGTCTGCCCAGCCATTAAATACCCCAACAGGAGAAATGGCTCTTGCGGTTGCCCGTCTTGCCGAAAACTTGGATTACCGAGACGCTTTAACAGTGGGAGCATTAGAAGACGGCATTCGCTTTTATCAAGGTCGCACTGTAGAAGCGGTACTAGAAATGGGTAAACGCCTACTGCTTTTAAAAGAGATGTGTCCACATGGCGAATTTGCCAATCGTTTACACATGCTAGGCTTTGCCCCACGCATGGCACAAAAGTTTATGCAAGCGGTCTTAAAGCTGTCAAATGCGAATTCAAATTCGCTTTTGCAAAAAGTGGATAGCCAAACCAAGCTATTAGAGCTTATTACACTAGATGATACCCAGCTAGAAGCTCTAAATTCAGGCGAAAGCGTTGGCAGTATCACCCTTGACGACATAGAAACCATGTCCGTCAGCGAGCTTAAAAAGGCTCTAAAAGAAGCCCGTGCCGATGCTCGTGCCAAAGATGATGTGCTTATCAACAAAAATAAAAAGATTGATGAGCTAGACAGCAAGCTAAACCAACGCTTAGCCCCACAAGAAACAGGAGAGACATTAGAGCTACAGCTCCATGACGAGTTAAGCTGTGCCACTCGTAACCTACTATCAGCAGTTAGTCAGTTTAACCTTGCCATCACCACCATTAAAGGCAAAGCCACAAATGACCTAATGCACTTTAATGACAAGCTGTCTAGCGAGCTAAGCCTGATGTATGAACGCATTGCACAAATGGCAATCACCGAAGGCATAGACATTGATTTTGCTCAAATGGTTACGCCTGACTGGTCAGCAGATTGGACGATAGAAGACCCAATAGGGGAAGAAAATGGACAGTCAAACGCTTGAGTATTTAACCTGCTTGGCGGACAAACTCAACCACGCCAAACATGGTAATAAACAAACCATCATCAAGGGGGCATCAGTGTTTTTAAACTGTTCCATACCACAAGTATATCGCCTACTTGATAAAGCAGGTTTGACGGTCAAAAGAAAAACCCGTAGCGACAAAGGACAAATCATGATTACCCAAGAACAAGCCCAATACGTCTCAGGGGCAATGCTTGCCGCTCGTAGGGCGAACAGCAAAGAACTGCTGTCCATCAAAGACATCAATCAAATTGCCTATGCCAACGGCATTATTCCCAAGATGAGTGATAGCACACTTGCCAACGCTCTAAGACAGTATCATCTGCACCCTGACCAACTGGCCACTCCCAAGGCTCACGTTCGCACTCGCAGTTTGCGACCCAACCATGTTTGGCAGATTGACGCATCGGTTTGCGTAATGTTTTATTTGCCCAAAAAACGGGGCTTATCGGTCATGGACGAAGCAGAATTTTATAAAAACAAACCACAAAATATCGTTCGCACCATTGATGAGCGAGTAACCCGCTATGTCATCACTGACCATTATAGCGGTGCGATTTATGTGGAATACGTCCATGGCACAGAAAGCAGTGAAAACATCACGCAGGTCTTTTTAAACGCAATCCAACGCCGAAGCCCCCAAGAGCTGATGTATGGCGTGCCTGACATCTTGGTCATGGATAAAGGCTCGGCAAACATGAGCGGACTATTCTTAAATCTGCTAGACCGCTTGGGTGTGCGTCATTATGCCCACGCCACTGGCAACAGCCGAGCCAAAGGGCAAGTAGAAAAAGCCAATGACATTGTAGAACGCAAATTTGAAAGCCGTTTATCCATGATGAGCATTGCCAACCTTGAACAGCTCAATGCTCAAGCAAGCAAATGGCGAGTATATTTTAACGCCAACGAAAAGCACAGCAGACACGGCAAAACCCGTAACCAAGTTTGGCACAGCATTGTTTGCACAGGCAAGCTAAAACTTGCTCCAAGCCCTGAAATCTGTCGTGAATTGGTTAGCACCAAACCCAAAGCCATGAAAGTGCGTGGCGATCTCACTGTAACACATACCATCAAAGGTTTTGGCAACCAAAGCTATGACGTTCGCCATATTGACGGTATCTACCCCAAAGCCCAAGTAAACATCGTCATCAACCCTTATCGTGTACCTGATATTGACGTGCTTTTTAATGATAAGGTATATACGGTAAGCCCCATTGTGACCGATGCAGCAGGGTTTGATGTGTCTGCCGTGGTTATTGGTGAAGCTATGGCAAGCCATAAGGACAACATTGCCGACCAAAACCGCAAAGCATTATACGAACTCACCTACGCTGTCAGCAGTGAAGCAGACGTACAAAAACAGCGTAAAAAGCGTGCGGTAGCCTTTGACGGCAAAATTGATGCCATGGCAGACATTCGCACCGATGACGTGAATCTTTACCTTGTGCCAAATGGTCAAACCATTGATGTTAGCACCCACGTTACACAGCGCAAACTAAAGCCATTAAGCCATGTAGAAGCTGCCAAAGCCATCAAAGCCATGATTGGTGATGTATGGACAACAGAGCATTATCGCTATTTGGTCGCAAGCTACCCTGATGGTGTGCCAGCCGAAAATCTAGAGCATATCGCCAGCCATCTATCAAATCAAGGCAATCAAGATGAACACGTTATCTCACTGGCTATCTAGCCATAACATCAAGCAGACAACGCTTGCAAGAGACCTTGGGGTAAGCCCTGCCACGATAAGCCTAATCGTTAATCATGGCAAATACCCCAAGCAAAACGCCGATGACTTACGGCAAAACCTAAGCGATTTATTAAGTCAAAAAGGCATGACTGCCAACCAAATCGCCACATTACTAAACCCAAACCACACAGGAGACAATCCCATGTTGTTACGCAAACAAAGCCTGAGCCTACAAGCCAAAAAACACTTTGGTTTATTTGCCAATCCCTTTACCAGTGAACTAAAAAACGCTGATGAGCTTTATCAAACCGCAGACATTCGTTATGTGCGTAGTGCCATGCTAGATACCGCCAAACATGGGGGCTTTATCGCAGTTACTGGTGAAAGCGGAGCAGGTAAAACTACACTAAAACGAGATCTAATTGACCGCTTAAAGCGTGAAAATCAGCACGTCATTGTGATTGAACCTTATATATTGGCGACCGAAGACAACGACATCAAGGGCAAAACACTAAAAGCGGTACACTTAGCCGAAGCCATTTTACACGCCTTATCGCCACTGGAGAATGCCAAGCGTAGCCCTGAGGCACGCTTTCGCCAAATCCACAATGCCCTAAAAGAAAGCAACAAGGCAGGCAATAAACACGTTTTAATCATTGAAGAGGCACACAGTTTGCCCCTGCCAACTCTAAAGCATTTAAAACGCTTTTTTGAACTTGAAGACGGTTATGACAAGCTACTGGGTATTATCCTAATCGGTCAAAATGAACTTGCCATCAAACTATCCGAACAAAACCCCGCCATTCGTGAAGTGGTGCAGCGCTGCGAAATGGTAACACTTGAACCTATCGCCCCCAGTGAACTGGCAAGCTATCTACAGCACCGCCTAGGCAAAATACCACTAGCCAATATCATAGATGACAGTGGCATCAATGCCATGATAAGTAAACTGGCTCGCTTTGATAACAAAGGCAAGGTATCACAAAGCCTATTATACCCCTTAGCCATTGGTAATCTCATGACAGGGGCAATGAATAGTGCTGCCGAGCTTGGCGTGCCAACCATTAACGCAGATTTAATGATCAACCTTTAAGGAGTATATACCATGGGAAAACCAAACGTATCATCTGTTTGTGCAGAACTTAATGCGACTGATGTTCGCACCGCTTTACAGCTTGCCCACAAACTTAATCAAGACTTTTTTGAAGGTAAGCTCAGTGCCATTATTGTGTCAGAGTTAGAAGAGGGTAAATTTTTAGCAACCTTGGCAGTTGATGATGATACTGCCAATATCAAACATGATGAATATTTAACAGACAACACATAGGAGGCAGTCCATGAAAAACCCCAAACCACAAGTCCAAGCCACGTTTACCTTGATTAAGCCAACAAATAAAGCTGATGTCGGTAAATTAATCCAAGAAATTGGCAAAACTCGCCGCGAGATTGACAAACTAAACGCCAAAATGGGCGATGAGATTGCTAAAATCAATGCCAAATACGCTGACAAGCTGATGACTTTGCAAGCCAAACAAGACAGCCTAAGCGAAGCAGTACAAACATGGTGCGAAGCCAACCGCTCAAGCCTACTAGACGGCGACAGCAAAACCGCTAACCTGACCGCAGGGACGGTGGCGTGGCGTATGTCCAAGCCGTCTGTGGTGTGTAAAGTATCGCCCGAGCTGATTGCTCGTCTTGAACGCTTTGGGCTAGAACGCTTTGTACGAGTCAAAAAAGAGCTGGATAAATCGGCAATCTTAAAGGAGCCACAAGCGGTCGCTGACATTGAAGGTATTAGCGTGCGACAAGGTGTAGAAGATTTTAGTATTACGCCACTTTAATTTGTCATCAGCCCTATACAAAAGCCCGTCTATTTTTGACGGGCTTTTGTTTGGCAAAAACGAACTTGATTTCGCTTTAAAAAAAATTCATCAATTACACAGATTTTACCGTATTATTCCTATGGTCAAATCAATTAAAATAAGCAAACTTAAACGTACAGGTAAAGACCATGAACATAAAAAAGCAAGGTATATTCAATCAGCAAGCAGACAGATTTTTTGGTGATATTAGGGCTTTTGGTTCGGACACCATAACCCATGCTTTGGGTGTAGATACCAAAATTGCAGAACAAATAGCAGGAGAGATAGCCTACCGATTAAGTCAGCATTGGGGTGGTAGCATGTTCTACGTTACCAAACACAGCCCATGGCTGACCCATGAGCGAGATCGCCAAATATGGCAAGACTTTAATGGCAAAAATTACCACGAATTGGCACAGCGGTTTGGCTTATCGATACCGTACATCTATAAAATCGTTTCTCGTATGCGTAAATTACAAGCCAACCCAGCACAAATTCAGCAAACAACAAAAAAGGGCAGTTAAGCCCTGATAAAATTACCCCTAATTTTTGTTGCATAATGTGCAAAACGTTACCACTTTTTCCCACCTAATCCCATTACGCCCCATTTGAACTTGTCATTTATATCAAAATCGGGGGGTATTTATATCTAGTCTGATCAGCAAATCATCAGAGAAAAAAGTAGGTTTGAAAATTTTGTTATTCATAGATAAAAAATCCAAAGAACTATCTTTGGTTAATTCATTTGCAATGCAGACAGGCTGAATTTTAAATAAATGAAAATGCACATATTTATCTAAGTCAGTTTGGCTTGTATACCATCTATAATGAATGGATAAAATATCATTAAGATGCTTTTGAATAAATTCATCTCGCTGGTCTTGTGTTTGATAATCTTTAAAATGCATAACAATTACCAAATCTAAGGCACAAGATAACTCATGATTATAATATTTAGGCGACCAATTTTCCCATTTTTGATAAGCTAACTCACAAAAATATTTGACTTTTGATGAATCTGAATTTTCCAAAAAATAGGTTAAACATTCTTGAATATCTTGATATTTAGAAGACAACTGAAGACTATCAATATAAGTTTTAATTTGTTCGTTATCAGCTGTAGCTAAAAACTTACCCAAGCCAATTTGTAAAGCAGGGTATCTGTTTGGGTATTCATTAAATATATGAAGCCATTGATTTAATAGTTCAGGTGTCAATCTCTGCCAAATTGTAGTGATGTTTAGTAATTCACTAACTAAAATCTCTTTATGACACAATCTGTATAATAATAAAAAACATGCTAATTGATTAGTCGTCGCAAGCATATAAGAAATGATTTTTGACTCAGGTAAATGAACCAATAACCAAAGTAATTTCCATGCTTGATTTTCTTCATTAATAAGTTTGACAGTTTCATTAAAATGAAACCATATTAAAAAACTATAAGTAGAATGAAAATTCAAATATAATATATTATAAACACTCTCAATAGACCAATATTGCTCACCAATACTTTGCCAATTACGGTTTTCCAAAGTAAATTTTAACTGTTCTATTGCCTCTTTATCATAAGTTTGAGCATTTTTATCATTTCTTACATTCATGCTTATAGCAGTTAAATAATCTAAAGCTAATGTTTTACACGATTGTGAAAATACAATGCCTTTTTCATAACTTATTTTCCAAAAATGAGGCGCAATAGATGATAATTCAAAAGCCATCTGTTGATATTTTAGATTTGTATTTTCATTTTGTAGGGTTTGAATAATCCAAGCCAATACTGCTAGCCAATTCTGCTTAGATTGTTCATTTTCAAAGTAAATGATGCTTTCCTGATAATTGATACCACTTGTATGAATACATTTTATTTTACAAAAATAATAATCAAAATCTATTTTTCTTTTCCATTCTGCAAAATTAAAATATTCAGCGAAGAAATCCTCTACTTCTTTTGGGAGTTGAGGTGTAATATTTTCTGCTTGGCATAAATCTAATAATTCAGATGTACTTAATTGGATTTCCATATAATGCTCCCCTCATTTTGGATTGATTGTCCCCACATCTCTTCAAAAGCATCTGCGATAATTTGTCCATCCTGTACCTCTTGGATAATATGATGACTCTTACCAAGGCTATTGACGGAAGTGCCCAATGACCATGCTCTTGCAGGTGTATCTAGCGTTTTAGGGAAAATCAAAAAACGATCATGAAAACTACCAATCTTGGATGTATCCGCAGTTATAAAAGTTAAATTCAACCAACCGCTTTCAATGATCGCCTGATTTAATTTATTTTGATATTCTTGGATATTACTACTTTTTTCCCCTTGCTGTTTGGGTATCAATTTAAGCCCCGTCAAGGCTTTAATGGGTGTGTTTGAAACAGGAGCAAAAAATACTGTTTCTAATAAATCATTGGCATTAAGATATGAATCCCACAAATAAATACCTGATTCGCCATGTTTTTCAATCAATTCACGAATAAAACCCAATGCTTCATCTCGCATGCCTGCTTTAAACTGTGCTAGCTTTAGCTCTTGTTTAAGCCTTCCTTTATCTAAACTGATATTTCTCGCATAAATCCAATCACGATAATCTTTTTTTGTACCAATACCATGTTTATATGCTAAAGTAGACATATTAATTCGTTGCTCATCACCAGAAGGGAGTTTAAATATACGCTGATTATGCTCGCTGATAGATGATGAAAAGTGGCAAGTTTCCATAAAGCCATAAATTACACCACCTGCACAAATAACATTGTGGATATTATCCAAAATTGTATAATAACCACGCCCATTGATTTGATTAAATAAAATGATATTTTCGCCTTGCTGTAGCTCCTGCTTTTGAAAATCAATCATATTGCCATTCACCTCTCGCCAAAATACACCCGTTAAATGCAAAGGTTCAGCAATTTGTGGATTGATAGCAACATCAAGAATAATATAATTATTTTCTCCACCTTTGGTTGCTTTACGCAAAGATGAAGTAATAGAAAAGCAAGATATTTGTAAGATAAAATTACCCAAACGATCTGAGTGAGATTCTAACTTTATAGGTATAATTTTTTGTACTTTTGTAGAGATTTCTAACAAAACTTTAGAATCCGCAATAACGCTTTGAACATATTTTTTGCTTTCATCAAACCATTCAAACACATGTGATCCTGAGAAAAAATTATTTTTCAATAACCCCAAATATTCATTTTTCTCATTATCAGTAGATGGTGCAAATACATTAGGGATATATCTCAATTGCCCACACACCAAAGGCTTCCCATTATGATTACTCCATTGATTATTTTCCAAAAGTTTGATTTTCTCTACAAACTCATCAATAGAAAGAATACTTTTAAATATTCCTATCTTAATTTTTTTTGATGATTCAAGCTTAATTAGCTTGGGAGTTAAAGGAGAACCTTTAATTTCCTTTTCTGGTAACGGTAACTCTTGAGCGACCGCCAATGTGAATAAATTAAATGGACAACTTTTATCTTTTATAAGTGCCACAATTTCAATTAATTCAATAGACTGAAAATAGCCTAATGAATTCATCTTTAAAAGCTGGGAAATTTGTTCCATTTTTAATAATTCCTTTTAAGCTTAGATTAAAGCAATGCAAGAGTTAAAATTATGGGCATATGCTGGAATTTCAACTCGCCAACCTGAGCACAAACTCCAATGTCCGCTCAAACACCCCCTTATCCCCCAAGGCATTAGCGACCAAACCTGCCCCTTCACATAGATTTAAAATCATCAAGGCGGTATCAGGCACATCTCGCTCGCCAATCTCACCAGTTGCTATGGCGTGGGTCAAAATCCGCTCTAGCCAGTCCAGTTGCAAGGTGAAGTTGTCAGGCGTTTTGGCAAGTAGCTCAGCGGGCAAATGGTGCTTGTCAGCGACCAAAGACGCACACATCGGTAGCCTATCTAGCGACTCGGCAAACAAGGCGACATAAGCTGTCAGACGCTCAGCAAGGCTGTCATAATTAGCTTCAATCTGGGCAAACGCCCCTTGCACCTTGGCATAACTGTCCGCCACGACCGCCACGCCCAAATCGGCTTTGGACGGAAAATGATGATGAATGCTCGCCTTTTTTATGCCAATGGCTTGGGCTAGGTCAGCATAACTAAACCCTGCATAACCCTTTTCACGCATAAGCTCGCTTGCCAGCGTCAGCAGTTTTTCCCGAGTGCTTTCTTTGCTGCTTTCTTTGTTATTGTCTGCATTTTCGCTGGCTGAACTGGGTGTATTTTGTGATGTCATGATGGGGGCAAATTCCATTAAGTTGCAATTCTTGCGAATCATTCTATCACAAAAATCCACCTACCTACTACTTGACAGGGGGATTTTTTACGTTATAATTCTAACCTATCAACTGGTAGGTAAATAAATTACCGCCATAGTTGTCCTATTTTTACTTGCCTATTTTTATTTGGATACATCATGACCAAACAAGACATTCTATCCGCCTACGCCTTTCGCCACGCCTGCAAAGCCTATGACCCTAATCGTAAAATCAGCGAAGACGACCTGCGTTTTATCCTAGAAACTGCTCGCCTATCACCCAGTTCCTTTGGGCTTGAACCTGCACGCTTTGTGGTAATAAAAAAGCCAGAAATCCTAGCATTTATCAAAGACAACGCTTGGGGTGTGGGAGCAAAGGCGACAGACGCCAGCGACCTTGTGCTGATTCTCGCTCGTAAAGGCAAAGCCCTACAAGAAGACACCGCTTATTTTAGCCGTGCTTTTCGTGAAGTCAAAGGCGTAGATGACGCCACTTTTAATGCTTATACGGGTTTTTTCAAAAATTTCCGTGAAAGTGATTTTGATTTAAATGCAGAGCGTGCCTTTGATGACTGGACGGCTCGCCAGACTTATATCGCTCTTGGCAACATGATGACCAGTGCCGCCATGATTGGCATTGATAGCACGCCCATGGAAGGCTTTCCTATGCAGACTATGAGCAGCTATCTAGCCGAGCAAGGTGTGCTAAAGCGTGATGAATATAACCTAGTTGCCATGCTTGCCCTAGGCTACCGTGCCGCTGACCCCAAACACCCACAAACTCGCCTTGCTTTTGATGAAGTGGTAACGTTTGTTAAATAAGAAAAAAACATGAAAGCCGTTGGATTTAAAGAGCCTTTACCCATTAGTGATGTCAATGCCTTGCAAGACATTGAGTTGCCTACCCCAGAGCTACTAGAGCATGATATTTTGGTTGCTGTTAAAGCCGTTGCCATAAACCCTGTGGACATGAAAGTCCGCCAATCACACACGCCCCAAAGCGGTCAATATCGTGTGCTAGGCTATGATGCGTCAGGCGTGGTGCAAGCGGTCGGTAGCAAGGTTAGCAAATTTAAAGTGGGTGATGAAGTCTATTATGCAGGGGCTTTGACACGTCAAGGCTCTAATGCCGAGCTACAAGCCGTGGACGAACGTATTGCCGCCCACAAGCCCGCCACACTAGATTTCGCCCAAGCGTCCGCCTTGCCACTGACCACGCTTACCGCCTATGAGACGCTGTTTGACCGCCTTGATGTAGCCAAGGGCGTGCCAGACGGCTCAAAAACCCTGCTCATCATTGGCGGCGGGGGCGGTGTTGGCTCTATCGCCATTCAGCTTGCCAAACAGCTCACTGACCTAACCGTCATCGCTACAGCTTCTCGCAGTGATAGCCAAAACTGGGTGTGTGATTTGGGGGCGGATTATGTGCTAGACCACAGCAAGGACTTAGCCGAGCAGTTGACAAGTTTAAATATTGGCAAGCCTGAATTTGTCTTTTCGACCAATGACACCGAAAGCTATATTCCACAGATTGCCGAGCTTATCGCCCCACAAGGTCGCCTAGCTTTGATTGATGACCCCAAACATCTTGACATCATGCCTTTGAAATTTAAAAGCGTCAGCGTACATTGGGAATTTATGTTCACTCGCTCAATGTATGAGACAGCTGATATGGTGCGTCAAGGTGAGATTTTGAGTAAACTTGCTAAGCTTGTGGATTTGGGTAAAATTCGCACCACGGCAAATCACACCCTAAACGGTATCAATGCCAACACGCTAAAGCAGGCACATGCGATGATTGAAAAAGGCGATGTGATTGGTAAGATTGTGATTACGGCTTAGTTGGTTTTTGTGCCAAATTTTAACAAGTTGTGCTTATTTATCAACAAACGTTATAATGGCAATATTTGACCGTAATAAGGAAACCGTATGCAAACCCTAAAACCCTTAACCCTTGCCGCTGTTTGTCTTGCCATATCAACCCTTGGGGCAAATGCCAGTGAAACAGTAAATGAATGCTCACCAACAGGCGATTTAAATTATGTCTGTGGTATCAAAAATCCTGAAGATTTGGCAATCGTAAATCGCAATTATCTAATAGCCAGCGGTATGTCGCCCAAAAGCGGTTTGCATTTAATTGACACACAAAGCAAAACCGCCCAGCGTTTGGCTTTTGCCGTTGCCAAAAATCCACAATACAAGGATTGCGACACCGCCCCCATTGCCGATGAATTACAAGCTCACGGCATAAACCTACGCAAAGTCAATCGCAATCAGTCTTGGCTTTATGTGGTCAATCATGGCGGTAGTGAACAAGTTACCGACTTAGCCAATGGCAAAGGGCGTGAAACGATTGAAATTTTTGCGGTTGATACTCGTCATGATAAGCCTACTTTAACATGGCAAGGCTGTGTCAAAATGCCCCAAAACTTGGTTGCTAACGGCGTGGTAGCGGACAAAAACGGTGCAATTTATACAACCGTTTCGCTACACCCCAATGATACCGCTATGGACTTTTTTGGCACACGTCCCACAGGAGCAGTGTACCGCTGGACACCACATTTGGGGGCATTTGAAAAATTGCAAGGCACAGAAATGGTCGGTAATAACGGCATTGAAATTTCTAAAAACGGCAAATATCTGTATGTGGTTGGCATGACCCAAATTGCCAAATTTACCGCCACACAGCCCGCCACAACCGTAGCAACCAGCCAAATCACGCTAGGGCTTGGCGATAACATTCGTTGGAGTGGTAATCGCTTGGTTGTTGGTGCGTCTCGCCTTGAAAATTGTCCAAGCACAGGGGCGGATTTTAGCTGTATGACAGGCTATCACGTCTCTTATGTCAATCCTAGAAACCTACGCATTACGCCTATGCTAAAAGGCGAAAATACCGCTGAATTTAGCGGTGTATCAGTTGCATTACCTATCAACAACACCCTATGGCTAGGTTCATTCCACGGCAATAGGTTGGCTTATAAACCTTTAAAATAGGAAAACCCTTATGGCAAAATTACGCTATATCACCGAGCCTTATACTCTAAAAAATCTTGAATTGCGTAACCGTATTGTGATGCCGCCGATGTGCCAATATGTGGCTACAGACGGTATGCCAAACGACTGGCACAGCGTGCATTATACGTCTCGTGCCATTGGCGGTGTGGGTCTGATTATCGTTGAGATGACCAATGTCGCCCCCAATGGTCGCATTTCGCCACGTTGCCTTGGTCTTTGGAATGATGAGCAGCGTGATAAATTCAAAGAAATCGTGGACAGCGTGCATAAATACGGTGCCAAAATCGGTATCCAAATCGCCCACGCAGGACGCAAAGCCCAAGATTGCCAAAGCGTTGCTCCGTCAGCCATTCATTATGGCAAGCTCGACTTTGAAGGGCAAAACCTAACCACACCGCTTGAGCTAACCGAAGATGAAATCACCAAGATTGTAGAGCAATTTGGTCAGTCGGCTAAGCGTGCGGTAGAAGCTGGCTTTGATATGATTGAGCTGCACGCAGCACACGGCTATCTGATTCATCAGTTCTGCTCGCCCAAGTCCAATCAGCGAAAGGATAAATACGGACAAGACCGCCTACTGTTTGGCGAACAAGTCATCAAAGCGGTCAAGGCGGTGATACCAGCGGATATGCCACTTGCGGTGCGGATTTCGGCTCAAGAATATGGCGATAATGGCTATGATTTGGATTATGG
>RRZU011660340.1_pt1 | contig 12877 bp, 11 predicted proteins | sample 2165561 | NCBI WGS metagenome assembly RRZU01 (sample SAMN10456909, study PRJNA506462) | wastewater metagenome | isolation source: wastewater sludge | place: USA: Moscow, Idaho
ACAATGGATATGCAGCGATTGAATACGTCATTCAAACACGCAGGTATTACTAAAAAAGAGTTTGCAAAATTGATGAATATTAATGCTCAAAGTGTGTATGCTTGGGAATCAACACAAAGTGCCCCGTATTGGATTTGGAGTTGGTTAGAGAATTATGCTAAGGCTCGGATGTTTGATAAGATGATGGAGTTAGGGAGGATGTTAGAGGAGAAGTAAGATGAGAGTGCAACCTATTGAAAAGTAAAAAGTTGTTCTAACTTCGTATTGACGAGGTTAAACTAATAATATGAAGCGTGGAATGACGATGTTGTCAGATAAAGTGAAGAAGTCACCACATTAAATTTTCTAAAAGGCACCGAAATAAGACCCTATTTTTAAAAACACATGCCTGTTTCTGCACTTTGTTTAACAGCTATTAATATCTAGTATTTTTATTTACGATGAATCATTTGTAAAGAAAAGTGAAAAATTAGTATTTTTAACATTTGCCATTTTTTTGCCATTTTTTTGCCATTTTTGTCATATGTCAATGCGCTATACTTCTTCATAAGAATAATTCCAAACAAGTAAACCACATATTTTTATGTACTCATTCGTTTTATGTTAAGGAGGTGAAACGATAAATATAGGGTTGATGTTACTAGAAAATCAATGTGGATAGAGTTTAGTTTTATGATTTCAATATTATTAAGGAGAAAAAATGACAACAAGTATCTGTAAATTATTTCTTATTCTGGGAAGTGCCGTATGATAAAAAAAATCATTTCTTTATCATTAATGGTCGGCTCTGTATTTGCGGGCGATGTAATGTACTCATCTAAGGTAAAGCCTGTCTATTTAGATGGTTCAAGTCAAAAGATTGAAGGTAAGCTCCTTCCTACAAATGCCGTTGAGATTCTCGCAGAAGAAGGGGATCGTGTAAAATTCAAAATTACAGGTTATCAAAATCCAGTGGCTGGGAATGTTATCTATTTTGCTAATGGACAAAGAATTTTTTCTTTGGCTTTCTCAAAAATAGCAAAACCTAATATTAAAATCGTACAAGAGGGTAAAGATGGTGCTTGGAATTTGGTAAGTACAGAAGCCTATACAACCAAAGGAGACTTTGAAAAAAACGTAGAGCCAATGTATACAAAAGCCAATAAACTTTATTCGGATAACTGTTCAATGTGTCATTCATTGCATGAAGTTAATCACTACACAGCAAATCAGTGGCCGTCATTATTTCAATCAATGATTTGTAGAACCCCTATTGAAAATGATGATGTGTGGATGATTACTCAGTATCTTCAAAAACACGCTAGTGATATGAAAAAATAAGGAGATATTCTATGAAAACAACAATGATAAATAGACGTAATTTTTTAAAAATAGGTGCAGCTTTAGCCGCCACGCCAGTAATTTCTCATTTAACGGGAACTTACACACTTTTTGCTGGTGATATGTCAAGCAATTTAGTGAAAAATGGAGAAGTATTTACAGCTGCTCACTGGGGTGTTCTGAAAATCACATTAAAAGATGGAAAGATTATCAAGTCAGAACCAGCTGTCGTTACTAGCCAAATTCCAAATTCTCTTCAATCAAACACAGCTGATATGGTTTATAAATCACGCGTCAAATACCCAATGGTAAGAAAAAGTTATCTTGCAAATCCAGATTCTCCTAAGCCAGAACTTAGAGGAAGTGAAGAATTTGTGCGTGTGAGTTATGAAGACGCAATTAAACTTGTCGCAAGAGAGCTTAAAAAGACAAGAACTAATAAAGGATCTGAAAGTATTTTTGCTGGAAGCTATGGCTGGAAAAGTACGGGAAATGTCCATAATTCAAGAATCTTACTACACAGATTTATGAATTTAACAGGAGGATTTACTGGGACTTTAGGTGATTACTCAACAGGAGCAAGTCAAGTAATTATGCCTCATGTTATTGGTAGCATTGGTGTTTATGAGCAACAAACAAGTTGGCCAGTCATTCTTGAGAACTCAAAAGTAGTTGTTCTTTGGGGTTCAAATCCGCTGGTAACATTGAAAATTTCTTGGGTTACTGATGATGGACAAGCATTTGGCTATCTTGAACAACTCAAAAAAAGTGGTAAGAAAATTATCATTATCGACCCTGTACGTTCAGAGACTGCAAAATATTTCGATAAAGCTGAGCTCATTTCCCCTCTTCCAAATACCGATGTTACTATGATGCTGGGAATGGCACATCACTTAATCAGTATTGGTAAGTATGACAAAGACTTCTTGAAAAATTACACAATTGGATTTGATAAGTTCAAAGACTATGTTCTTGGGAAAGAAGATGGCATTGAAAAAAATGCATCATGGGCAAGCAAAATCTGTGGTATCAATGAAAAAACAATTAAAGAGTTAGCGGAGTTATTTTTTGATAATCGAACCATGATGATGAGTGGTTGGAGTATGCAAAGAGCACATCATGGAGAACAACCACACTGGACTCTTGTTACACTTGCCTCCATGATGGGACAAATCGGGCTTCCTGGTGGAGGTTTCTCATTAGGGCACCATTACAGTGGCGCTGGTGTACCCACACGTAAAGGTGGTGTTATTGGTGGTATGAATGCCGCTAGCCTTGGTTTTTACGATCAAAATGGCAAATTCATAGGAACAAAAGCCGAGGAAAAAGGCGATGTTGGTACAGGACAAAGTTGGAAACAAAAGGTATCTGCTTCATCTTTCCCTGTTGCAAGAATTGCTGATGCTCTAGAACATCCAGGTAAAGTTATTGATCATAATGGGAAAAAACTAACCTATCCAGATATTGATTTTATCTACTGGGTTGGTGGCAATCCATTTTCACACCATCAAGATACTAATAGACTTGTTAAAGCATGGAAAAAGCCTCGTACAGTTGTTGTTAACTCAATTTATTGGACTCCAACAGCAAAAATGGCAGATATTATTTTCCCAGCAACAACGGCCTATGAAAGAAATGATATTGCTATGGTTGGTGATTATTCAAATCATGGAATTGCACCTATCAAACAAGTTGTTGAGAAGCAATTTGAAGCAAAAGATGATTATCAAATCTTTAGTGACTTGTGTATTGCTTACGCAGGTATGGAACTCTTTAATGCCTATACAGAAAATGGCAAAAAAGAGCTTGATTGGGTAGAAGAGTTTTATAACAAGGCTTACAATGCTGTTATCAAAATTCCTAATCTTGACACAGGCATGAAACCATTTAAGGAGTTTTGGGGAATAAATAAACCGATATTCTTTAATTCTACAATGGAAAGTGAAAGCTTTGTTAAATTTAAAGATTTCCGTGAAGATCCAATTCTCAATGCTCTTGGAACACCATCAGGATTGATTGAGATTTATTCTGAAACGATTGCAAAAATGAATTACGATGATTGTAAAGCACACCCTGCATGGTTTGAGCCGGCTGAATGGCTTGGTATGAAAAATAAACCAGCAGAATTCCATATGATAAGTCCTCATCCAGCAGATCGTTTACATTCACAACAAAATCAAACAAGCCTCCGAGATAAATATGCAGTAGCTGGACATGAGCCAATTTACATTAACTCTAAAGATGCCGCAAAAAAAGGCATTAAAAATGGAGATGTTGTTCGTATTTTCAATGCGCGTGGTGAAGCTCTCGCTGGAGCAATTGTCACAGACGATATCAAAGAGAGTGTTGTAAAAGTATTTGAAGGAGCTTGGTATGATCCAAGTAAACCGGGTATTGTAGGTAGTATTTGTAAAAATGGAAGTGCAAATCTTCTTACGCTTGATATTCCCAGTTCAAAACTTGCAAATGCGAATATTGCACATACTGCACTTGTAAATATTGAAAAATATAAAGGTGAGAATCCAAAACTTACAGCGTTTAGCGCACCAAAAGGTGCCTAGAATTTGAACTAATGCCTAGACTCTAGACATTCAAATTACACGCAATAAACTTATTAGACCAATTAGAAATAATTGGTCAAATCCTAGATAAGAAACACTAATTATACATTATCTAATAATTTCTAAAAACATTTAAGGAGACGTAGATGAGAACCATTTCAAAATCACTTATTATTGCCACTGCATTGGCGATCAGCGCGCAAGCAACACCACTTTACACAAAATGTGTAGCCTGTCATGGCGCAGATGGCGAAAAAGCTGCTTTAAATAAAAGTTTGATCATTAAAGATATGAGCAAGGCTGATTTTGTGAGCGCAATGAAAGGCTATAAAGATGGTTCATACGGTAAAGACCAAAAAGCACTTATGAAAGCTCAAGTAACTGCTCTTAGCGATGCGCAAATTGAAGAGATTGCCTCTTTTATCGTTAAAAAATAGTTGGGTCTTTGAAAATGGCTCAAACAAGACGTGATTTTATAGGCATGGCACTAGGAGGCATCACCGCAGTGGGTGGTGTCTATGCTCTTGGTGCTATGAAAAAGAGTTGGGATCCACTTCCAAGTGTTCAATCTGCTGGGTTTGTTACCGTAGATGTCTCTTCGATGAATGAAGCAGAAGTCCGTACCATCCAATGGAGAGGTAAACCTGTGTTTATTCTTCGTAAAAGCGCAGATATGCCAAAGAATCCAGCACGTGATATCACCATTGGTGAAAAAAACTTTGTTGTGGTTATTGGTCTTTGTACACACCTTGGGTGCATTCCTTCATGGGCTCCTGCAACCAAACAATTCAAATGTGCGTGTCATGGTGGAGAATTCGATGCCAGTGGTATCAATACCTTTGGACCACCACCTAGGCCTTTGGATATTCCTCCCTTTAAAGTTTCAGGCGAGTCTTTAGTGCTTGGTGAAGAAGGCGAAGAGTATAAAAAAATGATGAAAAAAGCGTAGGAGTAGGGCATGGCAGAAATTAGAAAAAGCGAAGGCTTTATAGATTGGCTTGACCAACGCTTAGCAGTCAAAGCATTTATGCGCGTGATGATGACTGAATACTGGATCCCTAAAAACATCAATTTTCTTTGGGCAATGGGTGTTGTTTTAGTAGTCCTCTTTGGTGTGTTATTGGTCACGGGACTATTGTTATTGATGTACTACAAACCCGACATTAATTTAGCGTTTGATAGTGTCAACTACACCATTATGCAAGAAGTCGAGTATGGCTGGTTGTGGCGTCATATGCACGGTGTTGCAGCATCTGCTACGTTTTTGATTATCTATATTCACCTTTTTACAGGCATTTACTATGGTTCCTATAAAAAAGGCAGAGAGATGATATGGATAACGGGTATGGTGCTTTTCATCGCCTTCTCTGCAGAAGCGTTTAGTGGCTATATGCTCCCTTGGGGACAGATGAGCTACTGGGCAGCGCAAGTTATTACCAACCTCTTTAGTGGTATTCCTGTTATTGGTGATGCCGTGGTTATTTGGATCAGAGGAGATTATGTCGTTGCAGATGCAACCCTTACACGCTTTTTTATGCTCCATGTGGTTCTTTTACCATTGGTGATTATTCTTGTGATTGCGGTGCATTTTTATTCACTTCGTTTTCCACATGTTAATAACCAAATTTCAGAAGATCTCAATTTTGAAAAAGAGGCAGAAAAATACTTAGAGGGTAAAACGAAAGAGTCCAAAGTGGTTCCTTTTTGGCCTGTATTTCTCTCCAAAGATTTCTTTGTTGTAGGCTTTTTCATGACCTTTTTCTTTTTCTTGGTTTGCTATCACTTTGATTTTGCGATGGATCCAATCAACTTTGAACCAGCCAATTCAATGAAAACACCTGCACATATCTACCCTGAGTGGTATTTCCTATGGAACTATGAAGTGCTTCGTGGATTTTTCTTTGATATCGCAGGTTTCGCCGCAATGGATATTGGCTTAATTGCATTTGTGATTGCGAATATGGTCTTTTTCATCTTGCCATTTTTAGATCGTAATCCGATGAATACAGCACCTGCTCACAAGCGTCCTTTGTTTAAGTACTGGTTCTGGATTTTGGTAGCGGATATGATCGTTCTAACCGTCTATGGCAAACTGCCTCCAACAGGGGTGAATGCATGGGTAGGCTTCTTTGCAGCTATCCTCTTTTTAGGGCTCTTTATTGCCTTACCATTTATCACTAAAAAAGAAGCGAAAGGAGATGCACAATGAGAGAGATTAAGATTTTAGCCATTGTCATTTTTTTTACCGCAGTGACCTATTGGGGAGTTGAGCCTTATGCACATTCACAAATGCACCCGCATGTTGCGCCTGCTGATTTTAGCTTTAAAGAGATGCCGTCACTTGCGGTAAATGGCAATATCGATAATGGCAAAACACTCGTTGAAGCCAACTGTATTGCTTGTCATAGTATTAAAAGTTTAGGCTTTGAGGCTCCGATGAGCAATGACGATGCGGCAAGTGCGTACGGCGTTGTTCCACCAGATCTTAGCCATGCAGGAGCCATTTACGATAAAAACTACCTCGCAGGCTTTTTAAAAGATCCTGTCAGTGCGACTAAACTTTCACATAAATTTGGTGATGCAAAACCTTATGCGATGCCAAGTTACAGTTTTTTAAGTGAGCAAGAGATTGCGGATATTGTGGCGTATCTTAAAAATGTTGTCGCAACAAAACCTACCGATAAAATGGTCTTTGAAGAGGCGTGTGGAAGATGTCATAGTATGAAATACGATGGCTTTAAAGCACAGACATCAAGCACATTTATGAAAAACTATCTGGGCGCTGAAGCACCTGATCTATCGATGATGATTCGCTCTAAAAAAGCGGAATATCTCACAACATTCATCAATGAACCGCTAAAGATGGTCGAAGGCATTGCAATGCCTCGCGTAGGCTTGACTCAGGCATCTCAAGAGCAAGTGATTGCGTACATGGAACATGTAGGTGATCGCAAAAAAGCAGAGCGAGAAGATCTCGGTCTTAAGCTCATTGGATTTATGGCTATTTTTACCCTAATAGCGTATTTGTGGAAAGTTCAAATTTGGAAAGAGGTGGAGTAATCCGCCTCTTTTTCTAACGCTAACTAAAGGCATGATGATGTTAAGAACAATTAAATCAAAAACCATTTTTACGCTCTTTGTTGCAACGTTTGGTACGCTCGGTATTTTATTTTTTTTAATATCGTATGACTTTGAGAAGTTAGCCAAAAGTCAGTTTAAGACCTCTTCAACCATGCTTTCATCTGCCATTTTTCAAACGATAAAAAGTAGTATGAGTTCTGGCGATCCTATGCTCATTGCCGCTGCCATTCAAGATGCTTCTGCTATCTCTGGGGTGACACAACTAAAAGTCTATAAGAGTCCCTCTGTGAAGGAGCTTTTTGCAAGTCCAAAGGATGAGTCGATTCCTTTAAAATTAGAGCCACTTTTACAACAACAAGCAGAGCTTTTTGAAGAGTTTAATGAAAAAAATCAAGAGTATATACGCATTGCACTTCCCTTAAAAGCAGAAGCATCGTGTATAAGCTGTCATGCCAATGCGAAAGAAAATGATGTTTTAGGTGTGAGTGAACTGATTATCTCGACATAAGCATCTAAAGAAAACATTGCTCATGCAAAACTGCGCATTGTCTTTTTTATGGCTTTAGCTGTAGCACTTATCTTGATAAGTTTTTTACTCTTCTTTAAAAAAGAGCTTTTCGGGGTTTTAGAAGCATTACGCACGATGGTATACAATGTAGCTAAAGGGGATAGTGACCTTACAAAACGTCTTTATGTAAAGCAACGTGATGAATTAGGTATCGTCTCAGAGCTCATTAATGAGTTCTTATCAAAACTTCAAATAACGATCGATAATGCCAAACAAAGTGCATCGTTGAGTTCTTCTTCAACCAAGGAACTTTCGTTATTATCTGAATCACTTTTATCTAAGGTTGCATATCAAATTGAATCGATTCATAAAGTACACTCTTTAATTATGGCAATACGCCATGAAACGGTGCAATCGTATGCACTTTCAAAAACAAGTTCAGAAAATTTACAAGAGGCACGCACTGCCTTACATAAACTTTTTACTGGATTAGAATCTTCAGTCAAACGTATTCAAGATGATAGCCATCATGAAAAAGAATTGGCACTAAAAACCTCTTCTCTAACACAGCATGCCGTACAAATTAAAAAAGTTTTAGAAGCTATTGAAGATATCGCTTCTCAAACCAATTTATTATCACTCAATGCTGCAATCGAAGCAGCACGTGCTGGAGAACATGGTCGTGGCTTTGCAGTAGTCGCTGATGAAGTGCGAAAGCTGGCTGAAAAAACCCAGAAAAGTCTTGAAGAGATCAGTTCTGTGGTCCATGCCATTACCTCAGGGATTTTGGAGGTCAGTGTTGAAATTCAAAAGAGTTCTGAAAATGCTATTGAAACATCGAAGAATTCACAAATATTAATCGAAGAGGCAAAACAATCTGATGTCAAAATTTCTTTAGCTTTCAAAAATTCCGAAGAGACCATGCTTAAAAGTAATCAAACGATGTTGCAAATAGAAAATTTAGTTGAAATTGCCCAAGAAATGGTTACTTTAGCAGAGCAAACAAAAACTGTTACAATGAACTTTCAAACAATTTCAAGCGATCAAGTGCAAAAAAGTAATCATCTTACTCAGATGCTCAATGGTTTTCAGACGCGATAATCATTAAAGTTATTTGTGTAGCTTATCGGGAAATAGTATAAAAAACAATGTTATAATTAATTTCAATTGCTTGCTAAAATTTAAATAAAATTAGAGGTTGTCTATGGTTGTATCTCATCATCAAAGTATTTTAGGAAATTTGAAAGTACTGCTGGTTGAGGATGAAGAAAAGGTGAGAGAATATATTGCTAAATCTTTGCGCTATATTGTTTCTGAAGTACAAGAAGCTTCAAATGGTAAAGAAGCTTTAAAAATTTTGGACACTTTTTCCCCTGACATTATCATAACAGATCTTGAAATGCCTGTGATGAATGGCGTGGAATTTATTAAAACATTACGTAAACGAGATAAAAATGTATGTATTGCTGTACTAACGGCACACTCTACAAATGAATATCTTATTAATTTAGTTGATATGCATATTGAACAGTTTATTATTAAGCCAATTAATTTTGATAAAATGTTAGTTGTTTTAGAAAAATGTCAGAAAGTAATTATAAATAAAGTAGAACAAAATCTTTATTCTTTTTTAGACTATACCTATGATTTTAATCAAAAAATTTTAAAATATAAAGATACAATTATTACACTCACAAAAAAAGAGATTTTATTTTTAGAACTACTCTTTGTCCATTCTAACCGAATCATCATCTATGAAGAGCTCCAAGAAAGTATATGGAGTAATACGATTATGACTGATAATGCCATAAGATCATTGGTTCGAAATTTACGTTCGAAATTACCAGAAGATTTTATTGTGAATCTTTCCGGTATAGGATATAAACTTGGCTAAGAATCTCTTTCTATTTTATATCGCTAGTTTATTATTCAATTTATATGCTGCTGAAAATGCCCCCCTAAAATATTATGAAGATACCGCTTCTTCTTTGGCTCTTAGTACACATAATGAAAATTCTCATATAAAAGTCTTTATTCCATCTTTACCCTATTCTTATGTTATGCGGTTAATTAATGGATCTTTGCTACGTATTAATGAATCTGAAAAAGGTTGGGAGTATTTTATTGCATATAAGCATAAAAAGATTAATGAGCTTACCTATGATTTTTGGATTAGGGACGATGTAAAATTTCAAGATGGTACTTCTCTTAATGCTGATTCTGTTGTTGAAAATTTCAAATATTTTATAAGTGGCGCATATACACATACTAAAATTCATCAAAAGCTTAAATCAGTCGAAAAAATAGGTCCCTATCATGTTCGTATGCATTTAAGTTCCCCATATGGAATGCTTTTAAACGATATAGCTCGTATACATCTTTATACTTCAAAGTATTATGAAAACTATGGATGGACAAAAAGCATTATTGGAGAAAATACACGTGCACCTGGGCCATATGGGGCTGGACCATATATACTTGTCTCCGGTGTTGCGACAGGCTTGGTTCAAAGTGATGAAATTATATTAAAAGCAAATCCTTATTATTTTGAAACCGGAAAGCCTTATATTGAAACAATAACGATATATACGCGTTTAGCCGTTGATGATGTGATAGAAAAAATTTCAAATTATGAAGGTAATTTGGATATAGCGATTATACCCTTTGATAAGAAGACTGAAATAGTGAATTCAAAATATGCAAAGCTAATTACTACTATGTCTAGTAATAACTTTAATATTCATATGAATCTTATAAAACATGATACACCTTTGCATAATAAGCAAATAAGACAAGCACTGAATCAAGCAATAGATCAAGAAAAACTTATTAAATTTACTTATAAAAATGAAGGATCTCCTTCTCCTTTTCCACTTTCATCAAATTCACAATACGCAAAAAATTTATCTCAAAAATATCTTGAGCATCCTCGATTTTTTTTTACAAACGAGGAGTTACATTCAATTTTAAATGGAATTCATCTAAAAGTAGTAACACAAGATCGGTTTTATTCACTATTTAGAGGGATAGAGTATCAACTGAATCAATATGGTGTTACATTAGAATATGATATTACAACAGATGAAAAATATGTATTTAATAAACTTTTGACGAATCGTCAAAATGCCTATGATTGGGATTTGCTTATTTGGGGAAATGATGACTGGTATATTCATCCGTGGGGTGTCTTTTTTGCATTATATACCCAAAATCAATGGAGTTCTATTGACAAAGATCCTATGATGGATCACAAGTTAGAGTATTTAACTGAAATAGAATATACAAATCCCAAGTTTCAACCTATCGTTGATAGTATTTTAGAATATATATATATTTAGAGGCTTATATGCTTAGTATTCCATCTCCTAATATTGTTATGGCACTTAATAAAGAAGTAGATTTTAATCCAAGTTCGGTTGCAATTATGAAATTATGGGATGCAAAAATAACACCTTATCACTGGTCCATTAGAGGAAAAACAGCTGTTCCTGAAGAGAGATATCACTACATTATTCCACAAAAAATAAATGCACATGAATAATTTTAGCATACGACAAAAATTTTTTATTTTAGGTTTTATAGGGTTCATTTCTTTAATTTGTTTGGGCTCTTTGTCTTTAAATATCAATCAAAAAGGTTTTCAAAATTTAAGCCTTGTTTTTAATGATTTTAAAAAAGTACATTCTGTTGAATCGACTTATATTGAACCTCTTTTTGAATTAAAAGAAATCACATTGACACTTGTCATGTCTCCCAATAAAGATTTTAAAAGAAATTTTGATCAGAAGCTTATTCATGCTATTGATATTCTTGATTTAGCATTTGCAGACGCCTCAGAAGAGATAAATACACTCTGGAAAAGCTATAAAGAATCTGTAATCACGACTAGAGAATATGCATTAAAAGGGTTTGATGAAGGAGCATTTATGAATGCTATTTCGCATGAGAGAGATCAATTTTATAAGCTTATCGATACATTAAAGGCATTACAAGAGCAGCACTTACATGATTCTCAAACTACTTATAGTAATGCACAAATTAGTGTCAATAAGAGTTATTATTTTATTATCGTTAGTTTCCTTTTAATAGGTATTATTGGATTTTTATTTGATTTTTCTATCGTTAGGAAAATAGTGAATTCTGTCGAAAAAGTTCAAATAGGATTAGAGCATTTCTTTCTTTATTTATCTAACAAAAATGATTATTCCCAAAAGAATTTTATTCAATTAGAGACCAATGATGAATTAGGTATTATGGCCAAAGCTATCAACTTACAAGTGAATAAAATCAAAGAAGAGCTCAAGAATGATTATAATCTCATCAAAGAAGCAACATCTACTGTTGTGGATTTAAAGGGGGGTCGATTTGGTAAGCGATTAATGCTAAATGCCAGTTCTAAAGAGATTAATAAATTAAAAGATGTAATGAATGATATGCTCGATAATTTAGAACTCAAGATACAAGAAGAAATTAATCAACGTTTGAATCAAGAAAAACTTTTAGTGCAACAAAATAAATTAGCGGCAATGGGAAATATGCTTGGCAATATTGCCCATCAATGGCGCCAGCCGATTAGTGAAATAAATGCCATTCTTATGGAAGTTGAAGCAATAAGCCGTTATGGCTCGCTCTCGCAAGAGCATTTATTAAAAAACATTAGAGCATGCTATGAAGTCACTGAACATATGTCTGAAACTATTATTGATTTTCAAACTTTTTTCCGCCCTTCAAAAAGTAAAGAAAAATTTAGTATTGCGGAAGCCTGCAAAAGTGCTATGTCTATCATCAATGCTTCATTAAAATTCCATGAGATTGAGCTTAATTTTACGATTAATCAAGATAGCACTATTTACGGTTATCGTAGTGAATTTGCGCATGCAATTTTGAATATTCTCTCTAATGCAAAAGATGTTTTGATTGAACGAAAAATTACTAATCCACGGATTTGGATGAAAATACAATCAGGGAAGTTATATACACTCATTCGTATTGAAGATAATGGCGGAGGAATTCATATAAAAAATATTGAAAAAATATTTGAGCCTTATTTTACAACAAAACATGCAAAACAAGGAACAGGCATTGGGCTTTATATGACAAAAATGATCATTGAAAACAATATGCAAGGGATTATAAATGTTGAAAATAGTTTGCAAGGTGCCCTATTTACCATAAAAGTGCGTTAAGAGACGGGAGCGTTAGAAAATCTGTGTCAATCTGGTAGTATTACACATACACAAGGATTGAAAGATGGAATTTCAGATAGAGGGTACAAATAAAAATCTGTACCAAAGCGGACACGGATTCTTTAATTGGGCTTAATTTTAGTTTTCCATCCCCAGCAGGTGCGCTAAGCGCTTAGTGAGCAAACACTTCTGGATGTGTGGCTGCAATTCCAAGTAATACA
>RRZU010510067.1_pt1 | contig 12876 bp, 13 predicted proteins | sample 2165561 | NCBI WGS metagenome assembly RRZU01 (sample SAMN10456909, study PRJNA506462) | wastewater metagenome | isolation source: wastewater sludge | place: USA: Moscow, Idaho
CAATAGACCTGGTAGGGCCCCCAGATGGAGAGCGTGAAGCACAGCCGGCTCTCGTGGTTGCCGACGGGGCGGGGGCACAGCTAGGGGTCGTAGAGCCCGGGGGTGTCGGGCTGGGGGAGGATCTCGTGGGGTTCACTCCACGGGCCCCACGGCGAGAGCCCTTCGTAGAGGACGGCCGATCCGTTGTCGAGCATGGTGCTGAGCAGCCAGCGCTCGAGGTGGGTCGACCACAGCACCGACAGTTCGGCCGTCCCTTTGTCGAGGATGACGACGGCGTCGCCCGCGTCTCCGCTCCAGGTGGCCTCGCCGTCGACCTCGCCTGCGAAGTAGCGGTAGGCGGCGGGATCAGCGACCGCCTCGTCGGTGGCCGGGACCCGCATCAGCTGCACGGGGCCGAACCGTCCCGCGGGGACGCCCCACAGGTAGATCCAGTCCTCGCCGTCCACGGTCAGCGGCACCTGGGCGAGTTGGACGAAGTTCGAGTCACCGGGCCAGGACACCCCGTCGAGGATCTGCCACGTCTGGCCGTCGTCGACAGACCTGGCGAGGCCCGCGTGGTCGGCCTCCCAGACGCCCGGGTCGCCCCAGTGGGTGACGGACATGTAGCCGAGGTAGAGGCTCTCCCCGACGGCGAACAGCTGCGTCGGGATCTTGGTCACCTCGCCCAGCTGGTCGTTGGGCATGTGATCGCCTGGGATGACCTCCTTGACCTGCTCTAGGTCGTCGAGGATCCATCCGTCGAACGTGATGCCGTCGGAGGGGTCGTCGTCGGTGGTCCAGGCGAGGCAGTTGGACTTCCAGACCTCGCCCGTGCCGCCGAACGCGTCCTCGTCGCGGATGCCGAAGGTGTCACCGAAGACGAACCAGGTGCGTTCGCCCACGGTGGTCATGTGGCCGAGGTCGGTGCCTGCGAGCAGCACCCCGCTCGTGTCGTTGATCGCTCCGGGCCCGGTGAGCTGGGCGATCCTGGTCACGCCGGTCACGCCAGCGAGGACGAAGTCCGTGGCGACCTTCGTCGGGACGGGGCGCGGCTCCCCGGAGCAGGCGGTGGCAAGGGATGCCACCGTGCCTGCCGCGAGGAGACGGCGCCTCGTCAGTTCCATCAGCCGAGCCTCGGCATCCGCTGCTCGACCGGGGGGAGCGTGAGCGTCTCGTCGATCCGGTCGAGGTACCAGTAGGCGACCGACGAGATGTCGTCGGAGCGCTGGTTGTTGTGGCCGTGCTCGATGGTGACCCGGACCGACTCGTTGAAGGTGACCGGATCCTCGATGTGGAAGCGGTACATGGAGATCTGACCCGACCAGTTGGGCCCGCCTGGCATCGTGATGCCGTGGTACGGGCCGTGAAACGGTTCGGAGGGGCACCAGGCGGTGTTGAAGTAGTCCTCGGTTCCGGTGCCGTGGATGTTGGGCGGCCACGACTCGCCGTCGACGAAGATCATGTCGTCACCCTCCCCGTACCAGTTCCAGGCCTCGGTGTGGCGCAGGTTGGTGACGTTGAAGGTGCAGCCGACGTAGTGGCCCCGGCCCTTGGTCTCGAGGATGGTGTAGTTGCCGTCGCCTGTGGTGTTGTCGCCACCGAAGAGGAACTCGCCGTTGGTCAGCTCCCCCTGCTCGATGCCGTCGGTGGGGTTCTCGCGGTGCCAGGACGCGTGGAAGCGGCCGATGCCGTCCTCTAGTTCGTCGAAGGCCTCGTAGTCGATGTAGAAGTAGAACCAGAGCACGAGCTCGTCGCACTCGCTGGTGATCTCGAACCGGGCGCCGTCGGCGAAGGGCATGTGGAAGAAGCTGTTGAACGCCTTGCCGTCCTGCGGGCTCATCTGCAGCGGCAGGGAGGCGAAGTTTGCCGTCTTGGCATGCCCGATCCCGAAGAAGTCGCCGAGCGGGACGAGGATGCTCGGCTTGTCGGAACCGTCCCAGTACGCACGCAGAACGAGCTTGCGCAGGAAGTCGTTGTCCGGCGTCTCCGGATCGGTCGGACCCGCGGGCGCAACCGTCATCCAGATGTGGTTGATGTCGCCCGCACCCTTGATGTCGGCGAGTTCGACGGTCTCACCGGGGCGCAGGGTCACCCTGTCCTCGTTTCCGCCAGCCGCGTCATAGGAGGAGACCCTCCGGCGCCTGGTGTTCCGGAGCCTGGGAAGGTCCCGCAGGCTGGAACCGTAGTCCCCGTAGCTGGTCATCGATTCATCTGCCCTTCGTTGGGTTTCCCGCGACAACCGCGTCGCGTGAAAGCGTGAGTAATCGTTTTCTGGATCGTAGAACCGCCCGCGCTGCCGCGTCAACCCCCTTGATCGGAGACCGCCGCGCGACACGCCGGGTCGACCTCCGCCGACCCTGGCCCGGCCTCGGGCGATGAGTGCTCGGCACACCGCCCGAGGCCGGCCGACGTCACGCGAAACGGACGATGTTGTTGAACACCCATGCATCGGTGAGCCGGTAGACGGTCGACCCGTCCGCCGCCTTCGAGGCGGCGGGCAGGTTGGCCACCCACACGTACGAGCGGCACGCGTTGCGGCCGGTGGCCGCCGTGTCGCACTCGGTCTTCCACCGCCTGCCCGCCGAGGTGAACTCACCAGTGCGCGCCAGGGGATTGCCCGCCCAGGCCTCGCGCTTCATGAAGGGCAGGTAGGTGAGGTTGTTGAAGTGCCAGTCCGTCTTCGCCACGAAACGTCCGTCGCGGTAGACGACGGCCGTGCTCCAGATGTCAGTGCGGCAGCGCAGCGTCTGGGAGTACGGAGAGCACTTGGTGTACCACCAGCGGCCGTTGACCTGCTGCAGCCCCGGCACCTCATAGGGCGCCTTCGGCGTGAACCCGGGCGCGCTCGGGGTGATCGACGGCTTCGGCCCCGGAGGGGTCGGCTTCGCGGTCGGCGTCGGCCTCGGGGAAGCGCTGGGCGACGGCGACGGCGACGGGCTGGGCGACGGCGGCCGCTGGTCCGAGATGGCCACGAGGGAGAAGTCGTCGCCCTGGACCCAGCGGTCGGCCGTCATGGTCGATCCCGCGTAAACTTGGACCTTTCCGTTCTCGCCGCTGTCGAACTCGACCTCGTACCGGGTCCAGCCGCCCAGGTCGCCGAACGTCTCCTCGCCGAGGACCTCCGCGCCCGGACCGACCTGACGCACGCCGATCAGTCCCTCGCCCGCACCACCGCCGACCGAGTCACCCGTCTTCAACCACCCGGCCAGCCGGTAGGTCGTGCGAGGCGCGACGTCGACGTCCTGGGTCATCAAATGCGTCCCCTGGTTGTTGCGCACCCAGAACTGGTGCCTGCCGACCTTCGCCCATGCCGAGACGGTGTCGATGCCGCCACCGCCCTGGACGCGCCAGCCGTCGGGCACGTCGAGCACCTTGCTGCGCTCGAATGACGGGTCAACCAGCAGGTTGGGTCGCACGATCTGACCGTCGTCGTCTAGCGTGACCTTCATCATCGCCACGTTGTACTCGTTCCACACCGACATCAACAGATACAGATCGTCGCCCTGCGACCAGGGGTGCATGTAGCCGCCGTAAAGGCCGGGGTACTCGGCCTGCGTCGCGAGGATCTGCTCCGGACCCCACGGCCCGATCGGCGAGTCCGAGACCCGCAGGACGAGGTTCGCGTCTCCGTTGAGCGTGATCAGCTCCCAGAGGCCGCGCTCGTCGTCGTAGCGCACCGACAGTTCCGCGGCGGCCGCGGGCACCACCTCGGCCGCCTTGGCGTAGTTGGAGCCCCAGGTCGAGCCGTCCCAGTAGGCGTAGGCCGACTTGTCGAGCAGTTTGTCTTCGGACACCCGCGCCACCGAGACGGCGCCGAGCCGCCCATTGGGCGTCCCGTACATGTAGACGAAGCCGTCGTGATGGACGAAGGCGACCATCTGGAAGGGGTCGGTGCCCTCCGCGTTGTTGTCCCAGCGCGGGGCACCGTCGGAGTTCCACGTGGCGCCCCGGTCGTCGGAGTAGACCAGTTGCGAGAAGTTGGTCGTCCACTGCCCCGGAGGGCCCCACTCCTTGACGGACATGTACGCGAGGTACTGACGCCCGCCGACCGAGACCCCACCGGTGGGGATCGTGGTGTGCTCGTTCCCGGGAATCTTCTTGGAGCCGACGATCTCCTTTGCCTTGCCGTCGGCCCCGGTGAGCGCCCAGTCGTAGCTCATGCCGTCGGCGAGGTCGGTGTCGCTCGAGCGGAACAGGACGTTGGAGCGCCAGTTGCCGACCCCGGCACCGTCACCGCCCGGCTGGGCGAACGTGTCGCCATAGGCGACGAGGACCCCACCGTCGCCGTCGTCCCAGATCACGCCGAGATCGGTCGCTCCGACGTCCCAGGTGGGCCTGGTGTCGGTCGTGGCGCCAGCGCCGGTGACCTCATTGACGAGAACGACGGGCGAGAGCGGGACGGTGTTCTCCTCGGCCGTGGCCTGACCCGCCGGCGCCACGGCCGCGAGCAGAGCCACCGCCGCTGAAATTGTGAGTAAACGTTTACTCGGATGGATGGACATATCTGACCCCCTGGAGAGGAAGCGGGCTTGTCGCAGCAACACCTGCATTGGTGGCTGTCGCGGTCAGGCTAACCCCGGAGGATGGGCGGTGCGACGTTTTCTGCAGATTACCCAGGCCGACGCACTCCTCGTGCCACGGGGTCGGCAGGTGGCGGGGCGGGTACGACCTCGGTCCCCACCTCTCGCTATTCGCTAGAAATCTCTTGATTATCGATAGGCCGCTCGGGCATCGTCGACCCCATGAACAAGGTCATCGCCTCCGTGCTCCAGGTTGGGATCGCCCTCGCGGTGCTCGCCTGCCTGTTCTTCCAGATCGTCGTGCTCCCCCAGGCCCTCGCCGACGAGGCTCGGCTCGCTCCGTTCGTCGCGGCGCTCCACGGGCTCCTGTTGACGGTGACGATCCTCGGCCTCGTGTGCGTGGAGGTGATCCTCGTGGCGACGGCCGTCCTCGCGCAGCTCTCCAAGGGAGAGGGCATCTTCAGCCGCCGCGCCTTCGTCTGGGTCGACGTCATCATCGTGGCGCTGCTCGTGGGCGCCGCGCTGAGCCTCGTCCTGCTGGTCGGCGTCGCTGTCACACCGGTCGCCGATCTCGGCCCGGAGGCCGGTGACATGGTCGACGTCGGGCTGTACCTGCTCGGCCTCGCGGGAGCGGGAGCCGGCGTGGGGATCGCACTGCTGGTGTTCGTGCTGCGCAGCCTCCTACGCCGGGCCGTCACCCTGCACCACGAACTGGCCGAGGTGGTCTGAGGTGGCCATCAAGGTCCAGCTCGACGTGCTGCTCGCCGAGCGGGGGATGTCGGTCGGCGACTTCGCCGAGGCGATCGGGCTGTCCCCCGCCAACGTGGCCGTGCTGAAGAACGGTCGCGCGAAGGCGGTCCGGTTCACGACCCTCGACGCGATCTGCCGGGTGCTGGGCTGCTCCCCCGGCGACGTCGTGGTCTGGGTGCCCGACGAGGAACTCAGCTGACGGTCCGCGGCACCCGACCCATGAGCTTCAGCACTGCGCACATGGCCCTGTGCGCGCCGTCGGCCGCCGGGCCGAACATGAGCGGACAGCCGCCGTCGATCACCACGACGCCGTGCTCGCGCCCGTAGGCGACCGCCTCGTCGTCGACGCTGCCACCGTCGATCGAGCGGTGCATCCAGACCCTGCCGATGCCGAGCTCGACGGCCTCGCGCATCGTGTCGAGCGCCCGCTGCGGCGCGGTGCCGATCACGACGGCCTCGACACCGTCGGGGACCGACCTGAGGTCGGGGCAGGCAGGACGGCCCGCGATCTCGTCCGCGTTGGGGTTGATCGCGATCGCGTCGAACCCCCGCTCGAGGAGGCGGTCGTAGACGACATTTGCTCCGTGGCTGCCTGGGGTCCGTGACACCCCGGTCACCGCGATCCGCCTGCAGGCGAGGAACTCGGTTGCGGCCTCGTTGATCTTCATGCTTCATGGTCCGCCCGTACCGGCGCTGCCCGAGGATCGGGGTCGGCTAACGGTCGCGCCCCAAGCCAGAGCGCAGTCGTCCACTCCACCGGCAGGGGCCGGCTGGGCCCCGGAGGACAGGGCTAGGCTCGTGACATGCGGCAGTTCTCTGACGACGTGATCCAGCTCGACCGCGGCAGGCTCCGTCCGATCCGGGAGGCAGACCTCGGCGACCTCACCGCGGCGTGCAACGACGAGGCGCTGCGTGAGTGGCTGCCCATCCCGATCCCCTACACCCTCGACGACGCCCGTGAGTTCGCCGTCGACTACGCCACCCGGCAACTGGCCTCCGGGGAGGGCATCGAACGCGCGATCGAGTCGGGCGGACGATTGAGCGGGGTGATCGGGCTCAAGAACACCGACTGGGCCGTCGGTTCGACCGAGGCCGGCTACTGGCTGGCGCCGTGGGGGCGCGGCAAGGGGCTGATGACCACGGCCCTGATGGCGATGACGGACTGGTCGTTCCGGCAGGGCCTGCAGCGGGTCGAGGTGCACGTCGCGACCCGCAACCTCCCCTCTCTCGCCGTCGCGCTGCGCTCCGGCTTCCAGATCGAGGGGACGCTGAGGCAGGCGGCCCGGACGCACGGCGGTCTGGTGGACGTCCTGTCCCTCAGCCGCCTCGCGTCCGACCCGCCGCTGTGGTGATCAGGCGGTCGTCTCGGCCGCGTGCTTGGCGATGATGTAGCCGTAGACGAGGCCCGCGCCCGGGTAGCTGTGGCCGAACACGTTGGCCGCAGCGTTGCCCTGGGCGTAGAGGCCCTTCACCGGCTCACCGGAGGAGGTCACCGCCCGCCCGTGGTCGTCGGTCATCACACCGCCGCAGGTGCCCAGGTCGGAGACGACCATCTTGACGGCGTAGAGCTTGCCCGACAGGGGGCGCAGGTTCGGTTTCGGCGTCTGCGTGGGGTCGCCGTAGTACCGGTCGTAGGCGCTGTTGCCGCGCTGGAAGTCCTCGTCCACGCCTGCGCCGGCGAGCAGGTTGAACCGCTCAACCGTCTCCTCGAGCGCCCTCCGGTCGACGCCGATCGCTGACGCGAGTTCGGCCGGCGAGGATGCCTTCGCCGCGATGCCCGCGTCGTACCAGGCCTGGGGAAGCGGCTGCCGCGGGAAGACTCCTCCGGCGAAGACGTAGGAGTTGCGGTACTCCTGGTCGAAGATCAGCCAGATGTCGCCGACCGGGTCGCCGGCCTTCTCGCGCTCAAGGACCTTCTGCCCGAAGCTCATGTAGTCGGTCGACTCGTTGAGGAACCGCCTTCCGCTCTTGTCGACGATCAGCGAGCCGGGCAGCGACCGCTCGGCGAGCAGGATCGCGGGCGCGCCGTCGGGCGTCGACGGATGGACGGCGGGGAACCACCAGGCCTGGTCGAGATTCGCCAGCTCGGCGCCGACCTCCTCGGCCATGGCCAGCGTGTCACCGGTGTTGCCCTCGGCCCCGAGCGAAAGATCGCGCTTGAGCGACTCGGACTGGTAGCGCTGGCGTAGCTCCATGTTGTGGTCGAAGCCGCCGGCTGCGAGGACGACGCCCTTGCGGGTCGTGACGGTGACCTCGCGGCCACCCTGCTCGATCACGGCACCGACGACGGCGTCGCCCTCGGTGACGAGCCGCTTCAGCGAGGCCTCGGTCCACACCGGGATGCCGGCGTTGATCACTCCGGCGTACATGCCGCCCGCGATCGCCTGGCCGCCCGCGGAGTACTCGCGCTTGATGGCGAGGCCGCCCATGCCCTGGATGACGCGGCGCACGATCTTGGGGATCGACTTCAGCGGCGTCTTCATCATCAGGTTCATCCACTTGTAGTCGGCGCCCGTTACCGGCATCGGCACCGGGGCCTCCATCGTGGCCGGGCGGAACCGCGGCCGCTGGTCGCCGAGCTCGCGCAGGTCGAACGGCTTCGGCTCGCAGCTGCGTCCTGCGGCATCGCCACCTGGAGTCTCCGGGTGGTAGTCGGAGTAGCCCTCGGCCCAGAAGAAGGTCAGCGGGGTGGTGCGCTCCAGCATCCGGATCGTCTCGTCGCCGTGGCGCATGAACGCCTCCCAGCGCGGCTGCGGGCTGGTGTCTCCCACGACGTTGCCGATGTAGGTGAGGCCACGCTCGTGGGTGTCGATGCCGCCGTCGCGCAGCAGGACGGGGTTGGCGGGAATCCAGTAGGCACCGCCCGAACGGGCGGTCGAGCCACCGACGTACTTCGTCTTCTCGACGACGAGGACATCGAGGCGACGCTCCCTCGCGGCGAGGGCCGTGGCGAGCCCGGTGCCCGATCCGACGACGAGCAGGTCGACCGTCCAGTCCTTCGCCTGCACCGGTGCGGGAATCTCGGTCATGGTGTTGCTCCTTTGCAGTTGACGTGCGGTGTTGTCAGGTCCGTCACGGAAATACTAGCCGCATGGCTAGTTTTCTGGAAGGCTGGGGTGACAGAACAGCCGTCGAGGGCCAGACTTGGCGGCGGTCAACTGGAAGGGAGCCCGGCATGGGACGCGCAGCAGCAGGCGTCGGACGCGAGCGGATCCTGGAGGCAGCCCTCGACCTCTTCGCCGTCAACGGCGTCGCGGCCACCTCCCTCCAGGCGATCGCCGACCGTCTCGGCATCACCAAGGCGGCCATCTACCACCACTTCCCCGCCAAGGATCAGATCGTCGTCGAGGTGCTCCGCGCGGGCCTTGCCCAGCTCGACGAGGTGGTGGTCGAGGCCACCGCGGCCCCCGATGCGGGGACGAGGGCCGACATCGTCGTGCGGGGACTCGCCGACATCATGGTCGCGCACCGGCCGCGCTACTCCATCATGATGAACGACCCCTCCGTCGGGCCGATCCTCGCGTCTGATCCGCACACCGCCCGCACCTTCACCCGCATGGAGGAGGCGCTGCTCGGCCCCGACCCGACCGCCGAGCGCCGGCTCGCCGTCGCATTCTTCCTCGCCGCCTGCAACGCGCCCGCCCGGCCCGATCTCCGCGCCGAGGAGTCGATCGAGGCCGCCACGATCCATGCGAGCATCGTGTCGCTCGGCCGCCACCTGCTCGGCTGAGCCGACGCGTGGTCGTCGACGGCGGCGAGCTGCTGCTTTAGAGCACCGAGCGGGTCGCGTGCACGAAAGGTTGAGTCACCGACCGCGTGTTCTGCTCATTCGTCCAACCGTCGGGTCATCTGGATCCGCCTACCGACATCCGTGAGTCCGAGCCGTTCCTCCGTCTCCACCAGGCCGCGTTCGAAGGGGATCGACGGCGTGCTCTCGACGAAGCCGCAGGTCGCGTAGAACGGGGCGTTGAACGCCACCTCTGCGAACGTGCGGAGCGTCACCGCGCGGTGACCACGCCGACGCGCCTCTGCCACGGCCGCCTCCACGAGCGCACGCCCGACCCCGCGTCGGCCATGCTCCGGGAGCACCGACACCTGTTCGAGGTGGGCGGCGCCGTCGACCTCCAGCAGCTGGGCGAAACCGATGATCTGGCCGTCGACCTCCGCCACGAGCGTGAACCCGGGCGCGGCGGCGCGCTGCTCAGCGGTGGCTGCGGGCGGCCACGACGCCGGCTTGAGCGACTCGACGAGCAACCGGTCGGCCGCCTCCTCAATGCGGGAGGTGGCGGCGAAGTCCCCGGGCCCGGCGATCCTGATCATGGGCACCATGGAACCACTCCACGGCGGCCGCTCAACCCGGTCGGCGCCGATTGGCACTCCGTTGACGGCTGCTGCCATAGTGAAGCCACCCCCATTTGAGAAGGTGCCAGCGTTGACACTGAACAACATGGAGATCGCACAACAGGCGACCCCACTTCCCATCTCGACCATCGCCGAGCGCCTCGGCATCTCCGCCGAGCAGATCGAGCCATACGGTCGATTCAAGGCGAAGATCCCGCTCAACGTCCTGGAGGCGCGACCGTACCGACGCGAGGGCCGACTCGTGCTGGTGACCGCCGTCTCGCCGACGCCTGCCGGTGAGGGCAAGACGACCACCACCGTCGGCCTTGGCGACGCCTTGACCCGGCTGGGCGAGAAGGCGATGCTGTGCCTGCGCGAGCCTGCCCTCGGACCGGTGTTCGGGATGAAGGGCGGTGCCGCGGGCGGCGGGTATGCCCAGGTGATCCCGATGGAGGACATCAACCTCCATTTCACCGGCGACTTCCCCGCGATCGCGGCCGCCAACAACCTGCTGGCCACGATGATCGACAACCACATCTTCCACGGCAACGCGCTCGGCATCGATCCCCGACGGGTGACCTGGCGCCGCGTCCTCGACGTCAACGACCGGGCGCTGCGCGACATCGTGACGGGGCTCGGCGGGATCAACAACGGCCTGCCCCGCGAAGCCGGCTTCGACATCGTCCCGGCGAGCGAGGTGATGGCCGTGTTCTGCCTCGCCACCTCGCTGGCCGACCTGCGCGACCGGCTCGGCAACATCGTGATCGGGCGAACCTACGACAAGCGCCCCGTCCTTGCCCGCGACCTCAAGGCGCACGGGGCGATGGCCGCGTTGCTGCGCGACGCGCTCGCCCCGAACCTCGTCCAGACGATGGAGCACACGCCCGCGTTCGTGCACGGAGGACCGTTCGCCAACATCGCCCACGGCACCAACACCGTCATCGCGACGCAGGCCGCGCTCGACCTGGCCGACTGGGTGGTCACGGAAGCCGGTTTCGGCGCCGATCTCGGCGCGGAGAAGTACTTCGACATCGTCTGCCGCCGCTACGGGCTACGGCCGGCGGTGTCGGTGGTAGTGACGACGGTGCGGGCCATGAAGTTCCACGGCGGCGTCGAGGTGGCCGACCTGACGGCTCCCGACGTCGCCGCCGTCCGCCGGGGCCTCGTCAACCTTGAGCGGCACGTCGAGACGCTGCGCGACGTCTTCGGCCAGAAGGTCGTTGTCGCGATCAACCACCGGGCCGAGGATGCGCCCGACGAGGTCGCCGCGATCCTCGAGGCCGCCGCCGCGATGGGCGTGCCCGCCGTCGAGGCGCGCCACTTCGCCGACGGTGGCGCCGGAGCCGAGGACCTCGCCCGCGCGGTGGTGGAGGTGGCCTCCGACGATCCCGCGGAGCCGACCTACGCCTACCCGCTCGACGGACCCCTGTGGGAGAAGCTGCGCGACGTCGCCTCGAAGGTCTACCGGGCGAAGGACATCAACGCGAGCGCCGCCATCCGACGCACCCTGCGCCAACTCGAGGACGAGGGCTTCGGCGAGCTTCCGGTCTGCGTCGCGAAGACGCAGTACTCGTTCTCGACGGACCCGAAGCTGAGGGGCGCACCCGAGGGCCACATCGTCGACGTCCGCGAGGTGAGGTTGAGCGCGGGCGCGGAGTTCGTGGTCATGGTGTGCGGGTCGATCATGACGATGCCCGGACTCCCGGCCCGGCCATCAGCCGAATCGATCGACGTGCTCCCGGACGGGTCCATCGTCGGCCTGTTCTGACGCCTCAGTCGTCGGAGGGATGACTCAGCGCCGCAACCTGTTCGTCGACGCGACGGGTCAGCCTCTCCGGTGCCCCTTAAACTCGTGGCCGACGACGGTGACCCACGGGATCAGGGTCAGCACGGCGATCACGACGCTCAGCGGGGAGCCCGTCGCGGCGAGCACCACGCCCAGCGCAGCGACCGCGCCGGTGCCGAGCAGCAGGCCGATGTGGAAGGCGTCGAACCCCGGCAGCAGGACGTGGAACAGGGTGAAGATGACCAGAATCGCCAGGCACGGCGCCGCAGCGAGCAGCAGAGACGTCGACAGCATCGAGACGTGGCCTTCACCCTCGCCGTAGGCGGCGGCCACATGCAGCCCGGCACCGGTCGCGGCGATGGCCGCGTACAGGGCGATGTGCAGGACGACCACCAGATGGAGCCGACCGGGTCGCACCTCCAACAGCTCTCCGCCCGGGAGGAGGAAGTAGACCCACCAGAGGCCGAACCCCATTGACAGCCCCGAGACGCTGACCACGACCGCGTTTGACCGTCCAGCCGGCATCTGAACCGTCGATGCCTACTGCGGTGACGGTGCCGAGCACCACCTCACCGAGGGTGATGATCGTGAAAGCGCCGTAACGCTCCGCCAAGTGGTGCGGGTGCCAGGGCAGCCTTCGGCGGCGCTCGGCCAGCACGGGGTAGAGCACCTCCTGCAGCAGCCACACCCCCATCACCGCGAGACCGACCCGCGGGCTCAGAGGAAGGAACGCCTGCAGCGTCCGCCCCACCTGCGAGATCACGAGGGCCGGATGTAGGCGAGCGCGGTCGAGCGGTACTCGTGCGAGTCACGGGCCACCCTCACCCAGACGATGATCGCGCCAAGACGCACGATGATGTAGCCGACCACCATCTGCTGATTTGTTCAGCGTCTGGCCCGCGTCGACCGATGCCACCATCGGCTCGATGCCGAGGGCCAGCACGAGGACGCCGATCATCTGGGTGAGGGTGACGAGCCGGACGATCCAGTCGTCGGTGTCGAAGGCCGAGAGGAGCTGCGAGTAGCTCGACCATGCCCAGGTGATGCCGAGCATGGCGAACAGGAACGAGCCGACGCCGACCAGCCAGTGCCCCTCGGTGATCAGGTGTGCGAACTGCGACGACGCGATCGAGACGGCGACCACGACGATCAGGTCGAAGATGAGCTCCAGCCGTGAACCGGCGCGACCTTGCTCGTGCGGGTCGCGCCCGCGCATCGGCAGCAGGCCGTGCGGTCGCCTGGCTCTCGCGACCACCCCATCATCAGCCGTTGTCATAGGCTCTTCCGTCCACTGACTGGGGAAGGAGTACGCGCGCTCGGGGGCGCCGGGCGGCCCTGCTCACCCGGGCGACAGAATCAGGCGCCTGCCTCCTCGCGCAGGCCGTGAGCGAGATCGTGGCCATGATGGAGGTGCCGCCAGTCGTCCTGTGGCTCTCCAAGGGCAAGGTGGTTGTCCAGCAGACGTACGCCAACCTCGCCGATGGCGGAAAGTACAAGCAC
>RRZU010983854.1_pt1 | contig 12876 bp, 15 predicted proteins | sample 2165561 | NCBI WGS metagenome assembly RRZU01 (sample SAMN10456909, study PRJNA506462) | wastewater metagenome | isolation source: wastewater sludge | place: USA: Moscow, Idaho
ACGACGACTTGACCGATGCCATGTCTGACCTCATCTGCGATCTGATGCACTACGCCAACCAGCAAGGGCTGGACGCCGAATATATGCTGATGCGGGCCAAGATGAACTATGGGCTCGAAGTGTCGGATGAACCAGTGTTAGACGAGTGAAATGTAGTCTCTTTGTAATACAAAATCGCCGCCGTTCTCGACCACTTTTTGTATTTCATTTGTATTACACCAGCCATCTGGAGCGCCGCTAAATACTGGAGTACAGGCTGTTTTCCTCGAAGGACTTCGGCAACCTAAACCCCGGTGACGACCGCAATGGCCAGCATCCACCGCCCGGTGGGGTAAGGCCGTTACAAGCCCCCCTCCATGAAGGACATCGAGAGCACCAGAACGGTTCACGGTGATTGATGCCCTGCCCCAAGCCTGCCGTCCCTCGGGACTACCGTGTAGCCACCAAACCAAGACGCGGCGCGGCTCAGAAGGCAACAACCGTGATCTCGGGACTCGCACACCACGCGCCAATTGCGAGATAATGTGAGAATGGAACCCACTACAACAAGCAGGACACATGCCGAAAATTGCCTCCTCTCCGGTAAGCCAAGATCTACCCTCCACCCACTCGTTCGACTTCTATTATTCGAGGTTCAAGAGAGCCCGCAGTGAAGACACCTTGCAGATAATGTACGAGGGGGCGATAGCGAAGGCGATAAATGACCTGGGCACCCAAGGGAGCTTTCAGGCGCAGATCCAAATTGAGAGGGCGCTTGACCGCAGACAGCAGGAATTTGACACGTTGGCGGGCACCCAGATTAAGGCCAATCACGCCATCAAGCACTGCCAACTAGCCCCCCAAGAGTACGATCCAGCCTCCGAAATGCGCCGTCTGCTCGCAGAACTGGCTCCGAGCTATTAAATTAAGCCTCATTCGCCACTTTAAAGGCATAAGGGACATCATATGCAGCCATTAAGGCATCACAACGAGGCCAAGAGTAGTACGGGTGTAGTATGTATGAAGGATGATGGTACGCATGTGAAGTCCATCAAGGACACACGCTAACTACGCTCGCCCTTAAATTGCATACGCCTTGCCTACATCTGCATTTATTTGCCAGTTTCTTACGAACTGACGGCTGCTGACATCGAAAATGAGCGTCTATCCTACGCTGACGCGGCTTTCAGGGCGATCTAAAGAGGGCTTACCGGGTGAGATGGGTGTCGATTCCAGCACCTCGACGACGCCCAAATGAAAACCGCACCAGGGTGATGTGGTGCGGTCTCAATGTCCTTGCGGTACCGTATCAGAGCAGGAAATCTTCCAACGCCTTCCCGGCCTTCACCTGCTCCGCCAACGCCTTCGGCATTCTGCCCTGGCCAGTCCACGTAGCCTCGATCCCGTCCTGCATGAACCCGTACTTGGCCGGGCGCGGTTCGCGTTTGCTTGTGGTTTTGACCTTCGCTTTGCCCTCAGTCCAAGCAGCCTGGCGAGCGTCCACCAATTCATTCGGATCAATACCCGCCTCGGCCAAGAGTTTTGAGAACTCCGCCAACTTCTGATTGTGTTCTTCCTGGGCCGCACGTTCTTGCTCGGCAGCTTCCTGCAACTCAGCAAATACCAGGTCAAATTTCTCTTTGGCTTCGCATACCTGATCGAGAGGCATGTCGCGCAATGCAACGCGCAGGCTACGGATATTCAGTAAAGTTTTAAAAAAATCGGTCATGGTAAACTCCAGCATCACGGAAATTAAATATTCGGCTACCCAATCAGATTACCATATGGTTTCACTTTTCTGAATTGACCTTGCAATGAAACCGGTAATCCATTTGTCAGGCCAAAAAAAAGGGCCATTGGCGCTTAATAACGCGCTTAATCGCAGAAGAAACCCTGATATGGATAACTTCATGTTAACTGACATAGCGCCGGATCTGCACCAGTAGCGACTCCGGCAGGGTATTACTGGTACAAGCCAGCACATCATCGAGGGTAAGCCGTATCGGTCTTTTGTAGGCGTTAGCGGCCCCTATCTCCGACTCCATCCATCGCACAGCTAAAGCCAAGTTCGCAAATTGCCGCATCCCACAAAAGCCCAGTCGGTGGCCCAATGTGACGCCACGAAATTGCACTTGATAGTGCTGCGGGATCCGCTTTACCAGCAACAACAGGGACGGCTTATAAAGCGGCGTAGACCGCCGCATAGTACGGCCAAGCTCATCATAGAAGGGGTTTACCATCACTCCTCCGCCTCGTCGTCGTCATAGAAAAAGCCCTGATACTCGCAGAGGCTAGACGGCCCAAAATCTTCATAGATGGCGTCAGGATTGAACGAGAACTTGAGCGGATAAGGGACGGTGATCTGTTCCGAAACCTCAATCCGCTCGGCCAACCCCTGCTCCAGAGCAGCATTGACAGAGAGCCCGCCAAACTCGTCACAGGGTACGCTGTATTGAATCGGCAGATGGGTCGCGGTGGGCACCGCCAACTGACGCATGAAGACCGAGAACAAGGCCCCGTCAGCCACCCGCTTAACCACAGAGCCCACATCGAGGCTGATCCCCAGCATCACCAACGATTGCTCAGACATGGGCTCAGTAATCCCCAATTCGCTCTTATTCATCCGGCCAAGCCACTCGTAACAATCGACTCCAGCAAATTTGCCGTACCCGGAATAACTTGGCTCGTAAATAGCCGGTTTACCATCGGGTTGAAGCATATATACAGGACGGCATCTATCGGTTTGATCGTTAGCGATAGATTCGTTGGTATCGCACGTTTTCCAGCTAAAGAAACCCATATATAGCCCCTTATGTAGTGGCGACATTAGGTGATTACCTGATGCCCAGACATAGGCACACCTCAGCCGCATATTTGCTGATTGGCGTAGTTGTTCATCTAATGCCGCACTGGAATGCTGATTGGTGCCCTGATCACTCTGTACGTGGACATGTTCATCGCACCGCTATGACAGATGCAGCATGTTCAAGCCGATCTGATAAACGCATTCTATATCCGCATGGGATAGTTACAAGCATTTTATATAGATTATTTTTCAGCTTGCCAGTTGGCGAAAACCTGCCTACTCCCCTCCTCCTGCCTTATCACCCCTCGAACTCCTTGATGGACAAATCCGCCCCTCATAAACGATGGGACCAATCCGCCTCGGTGAAGGTTCGGGGCCGCGCAAGGGCTGAGTTTGCTTGGCGTGAACGATGAAAAGGTGAAATTTTATAAAACGTCCTTTACTATCCGTTTGGGATAGCGTAAACATATTATAAGAGTTGGCACTATGGAGACTAGAGACATGACCAATGATGCGATTTGCCTGGAGCGTGCCCGCCGCTTTTCCGATGAACTGATTGCGAACACTGAGTCGCACTTACAGATCGGCGAAGAATACGGCCCGGCGGTGCTCGGCCTGTGCCTCTATTTGCAACAGACGCTTCTTGACCCCAATCCAGCTCCGGTGGAAGTGACCGATTGCTACAACCACCATGAGATCACCTATTTCTATTACATCATCGACTCACTTCCATCACGGGTTGAGTGGCGTCGTTTCATTGCCTGATCGCGGATTCATATACGAGGAAACACCATGGGCACCTTGACTGTTCTATCCAAAGACCCGGCCTACCTGCCGCAGGTATCTTCCAATTCGAACGGCGTGGAATGCTGGAGCGGGCTGCACGTTGACCAACTGACCCCAGAGCTGACTCAACGCCTCTATGAGTACGCTCGTAGCGAGGGTTACTTGCAGGGCTGGAACGATTCTGTTTACGAGCGGCTGGGCGAAAACAGACAGAGCCCCTTCCACCCCGCTCTGCTCAACGGGGAGCCACAGCGGGTGTGGCAACAGAGCTACGAGGTGGGCCGGACTGAGCAAAGCACGCCAGCGGATTACCAGCGTGATGATGATGAGGACTATTACCGGGATGAGTAGGCCGTGAGCTCATTCTGAATCTCCTCCAACGACATTGCGTTGGCACGAACACACCCTACAAAACAGGCGACCCTTCATGGCCATAGATCACACCGACCCGAACTATATCGACATGGCGATCACCAAGGCGCACCTTGCCGCCGGTGATTGGGCACTGAACGAGTTCCATCATTCAAACCCATTCAATTCCTACTACTTTTACCTCCGGGATTTTGAGACTGATCTGAGCATCATGTTCAGTATCAGTCAGGAGGGCTTCTACAGACCGCTGCCCAAATCGTTTAGCTTGACCGAAGTGACTGATGGCCTGGGCTACTTGCTGAGGCGTTATATCGACAACGGTAAGTTCCAAGATCATGAGCAGCAGTGCTTCGGGGTAGCCCTAGCCGTTTATGCAAAACACACTCAGGCGTATAAGCAATGGCTGAAAACCGCCACGAAAGATTCCAAGCTGCACATGGTCATCTCTCGCTACCCCTTGAAAAGCCCCGAAGCCATGCTCCGTCCATTCATCGTCAACCCGCCCACCACGATACTGCCAGGCAGAGACTTCATCAAACTGACGGGTGATGTCTTTGATATGGATATGCAGCGCCACCCTGAGTGGTTCGAGATCTCCAAGCTCTACGATCAATCAGGGCAAGCATTCAAATCGTCTTGAGCACTGTACTTGATGGCTTGCGGCATGTTCGTTGTAGTTCAAATGTAATACAAAACGAGTCGCGAGAATGACCATTGCAGGGCTCAAAACCGATCACTATCCGTGGTGAGCCGATCCCTGCTTGGTTCGTGGATGAGCGTGGCCATCGCGATGAGCGTGAGTCGTGGCTGTCCTTGGTGGAGAAGGAGGGTTTGCGCAGTCACAACTCAATGATGGCCAAGTCGTTTTCGGAATCGCCATCCGAGGTTTTAATGAGCGAAATAATCGCTGATGCAATGAGACAGTACATGGTTGGGTCAATCACTACCGGAGCAGACCTGCTACAGATCCGCCACATGGTAGGCTTAGACCAAATCACATTTGCCAAACTCATTGGTAAATCGACCAGCGCAATCATGAGAGCGGAGGATTCGAACGTACTGCCCAGGGACATAGCATTGCTGGCCAAGGGTGTGATGATTGAGCACATGAGTAATCTGGCACTGCAACACATGCGCGAGATGCAGATCTCGCCACAGGATAGGGCCGTAATCGCTCGTGTCTTTTGCACGAGGATGGCGAACGAGCTGCGGGTCGAATGCGCTGCCTGATGGCTCCTGGAACGGGGGAGTGATCCCCCAGTACACATCATGAAGTCCACGAGGGAACTTCTGCCCGCCCTCGGGTGACATGGCCACGACGGTCGTCACCGGTGATCTCTCCTCACTCCTGCCGTGTCATCCGTGTCCTTGAATGACCGCCCACAACCATCTCCCCTCTTGCCCCGTCACTACCAATGTTTGTATTACAATTGGACTACATCGAGGGTGTTGAACGACCAAATATATGTATTACACATGAACTACAAATGTAGTAGTTAAACAGCGGTAGTGATGGTTTTGGCGATCTTGTAACAGCGACAACCATGGATTAGACTTGATTTTCAATCATGGACTTTCAGACAAACGAGGAATTGATGGCAACGAAACTGGCAGTGATAAATCAGAAGGGGGGCTGCGGAAAAACGACCACGGTGATCAATCTGGCTGCCCGCTATGCAGAGCAGGGAAAGCGAGTCCTAGCGTTTGATCTCGACCCGCAAGGAAACCTCAGCACAGTGCTATCCGGCGGCAAGTACGATTTCTCCATGACCGTTGCTGACCTGTTCGACAAGCCTAAGCGGGTCAACATTCAGGACGCCATCATCCAGGCAGAGGCAAATAAGGAGCCGATCCCCAATCTGTTCCTGGTGCCAGCGGATATACGCCTTTCCCGTGTCATCGAGCAAAGCCTGACCCAGATACACCGCGAGCGGATCTTGATGCGCCACCTAGCCAAGGTGGATGACCAATACGACCTTATCATACTGGACTGCCCTCCAAATCTGTCACTCACCTCAACGAATGCCATGATGGCCGCTGACTTGTTCCTTATCCCGGTAGATGGTGGTTCGTTCAGTCTGAACGGCTTGGCCGACCTACTCGATGCCCTTGAGGAAGTGAAGGAAAGCCCAAACGTCCCCTACTACGCATTCAGGAACGAGCGGGCCAAGCAGAACAAACTTATCAACGACTTCTTAGATTCGCAGCTAGACGCGCTTAGGGATCGGATTGGCCCGCACGGTAAGGGAGGCATACTCACCTCTTGTATCCGGCGGGAAGAGGCTATTGGGCAGGCCAGCGTCACCAGTGTGCCTCTCAAGTTTTATCGCCCTGGGGCGCTCGCGACCATGGACTACAAGGAGCTAGCGGCAGAAGTAATGAACAAGGTTAATGAATTACAAAGGTAACAGAAAATGTCAAAGCCACTTGTTGGTCCCGCGATACGTTGGGATAAAGAAAAGGATAAGGACAAAGAGCCAATAACCACAGTCGGCTCCCGCCGCAACGTAACGACTGGCACAGCGCCGACCCCCATTAGGCTGACCCCTGATGAGCGAGCAGAATTGAACTTGTGGGTCGATGAATTACAGCGCCTCACCGCTAAAAAGTTGACGGCAGCTAAGGTCTTTCGTGGACTGCTCCACATGCGCAAGAGCATTAATGCCGGGAAACTGTTAGATGCAATAAAGGACATCACGTAGCTCTCCAGGAGCACCGCCTTTACCCGCAGCCCCGTTCATTGAGCGGGGCTTTTGCCTTCTTGGTGATCACCCCGGTAAACCGGCCACTCGCCCAGCACGGTGAAACTCCACCTGGGTGTGAGAACGACCGCGCGGTGCCGACATCCGTTGATCTCCTCGAAGGACGGTATCATCTCGGTTGACCCGGAGCTCATCCAGGATCGCCAGGAACACCGCCGGTGTGGCCAGCTCCTCGGCGGCGTGCGACGCGGGTAGGGGAGGCGTCTGCGTGGATGGTGGACAACCACGACCCGTATTACCTGGTGATCACCCCGGTCAGGCCGGGCTCCACGGCAGTGGCCAGGTCACCCCACGAGCGTGCAGCTCTCCCTTGGGAGATGTCACCGTCCTCCAAGGAAAACCATGAGCACCTCGCACCGGGAAATCGTCCAGGAACGCAGCGTCGTCTCCTTGACGGTGTGCCACGCCGGTAGCCCAGCATGAGCGTCATCGGTGGACAACGAGGGCAGGTGATCACCTGGTATATCGGCCATGACGCCAGTGGCCATGTCACGCAAGAAGCCGGAGCAAATGGAAGTCTCACCACAGTCAGGTAGGACTTGGCAAACCCGTCTTTGTAATACAAGTGAAATACATCAAGGCAAGTCTGATGCCCGTCCTTTGCGGACTTTAGCTGTGCCTTTGGCTGGAGCTCCGCCAGGTGGGCACGCCAGTGCTGGAGTACGACGACCATTCGCTGGGCCGGTACCAGACGCTCGGCCTGAGCTGCATGAGGCATTGAATCGAGGCCTGAAACCGCTAGGATTGCTGCCTAACATCGCCTACCGGGATCGTGACACAATAATTTTTAAACCCATGCTTTGGGCAACAGCACCTTTAAGGCGAGCTTCCAATGGGCTCGCTTTTTCTTTGATGAGGGCTGGCAGACGCTCCTCACCGATCACGATCTCTCTCCTTGCCTCTCCCTGTCCTTGCTTGACACGGTACCAGCTGCGCGACGACAGCGACGCTGCCGGACACCGGGGTGATCACCTGGTAATGGCCAGAACCGTTGCCTCCTCAAAGTCCTTCGTGCAGATCATGCCGGCTCGATGTCATCGGGCTTGAGACCCCGTTACGACGGGCGTGCGAGCACTGTCGTCCAACAGCTCCTCGGGCAAAGCGCCCGGTGCGTGTCTCTCGTGGAAAATGAGGTAGGGAACTCATCCATTTTGCCTGGTGGCCACCCTGGTGCAGGCGGGTACTGGCGATCAGCGGGCGAGGGCACCAGTTCCCACTACGCGGTCCTGGCCACCCCATGTCGTCGCCCAGTGTGCCAACCCCTCTTTCCCTCGGTGAGCGTCACTGTCCGAACTATATCCATAGGATCTGAACCTATGATTCGTATACGTGCGTTGAGCAGCTGCTGCCGAGCTAAAGTCACAGAAGAAGCACTTGGGGGGGAGAGACAGGTGAGGTGAGGGGAGGGAGTGATAGATAAGAAAAAGGCGTCCCAGTGGACGCCCCTCTTCTAGCCTAGTGGCTGGTCACCGAACCCGACACCAAAACCAGAGTAGCCATGATTGCTTGCGCAAGAGATCGTTACTCAATACCTGAGCCTGAATGACACGGCGATGGGCTTGAAGGCGCTCGATAAGCTCGGCCTTATCGCAACCCTCATGGGCCTGAACGTATTGGGCACACAGCAGGAACTCGCACTCTTCAAACGTTGGCGGGATACCGCGATTGACCGGCACCATCACCATCGGCCAGGAGACTGACAAGAACAGGGTAAACGCGACCAGGGACATGGGATTGCGAAGTTCCAGCTGAAACTCCGGCTCGACACCCACGACATATACGAAAAACACGTAGAGAACGAACTGCATACCGACGATGCAGGGATAGATGGACTTCAACCATTGTAAGGTGCTGCCAAAGTGTCTTTGCAGCAGTTCGCTGTGAAGTTTTTTTATGTCTCGTAGCGTGTAGAGTTCACCAAACGCTACGGGGTCACCACTCTGATTCACTTGTGAGGAATTGCTATTGTCGTCATCTTTCATGCGCGAAATCCTTGTCACGCTTAACCAACACAGAGCACATCGACATCCTGCATGTGCTCTACAACCATCAGCCAACCATAAGATCAAGAAATCCACTGCTACGGCGTGCTTGTACTACCTGAACAACGTCTACAGCCAGCCTGGAAGACGATGTTAACTTCTTATTTTTCATTGAAATAACATATTCAGAAGTGCTTCGCAAAGGTTTACTTTCATTATTGGGTAGGCTCCAACAAAATCCGTAGGTTATGCTGTGATTTGAGTAAATCACCTCTAGATCATCCCCTACGGATAGTTAGGCGTGAAAAACGACAAAATTGCTCTTATACCTTCACTGTCTACGCTCGCTGGAAAAACCGTGTCCGGTGTCGCAGATTGAGAAGTCCGACCAGAAACAGCCACATAATTATCGCCGCAGTTGAATGGCCTTGCTCTCTTTGGCCATTTTGGCTCTATCAAGCGGGCCGAGCAGGCGGGACTTCAACATGGTGCCATTGAGCGCCTTCACCGCAGCCGCATTCTCCTCTAACGTAGCCAGAGCGATAAACTCTTCGATGAGTGACCCATGCTCATGAGCCCACGTTTTGTAATCATGAATGCTTTTTTCCGTGGGAAGGGAGAGCAGGATCTCCCTTAATCGACAGTTGGTGGGTGGAGCTGACTTGCCTACCGTCCAGGCCTTTGCTGTCAATTGGTTGAAGATCTCCTTCTCACTGCCAACCAAAACTGCCCCAAAGAGCTCACCCAGCCTTTGGCGACGACCTGCCACAATCGTGCGCAACAACCTGATGGCTGCCAATTCATCACGTTCATTCAGCTCCGCGATCAGCTCGCCGGATTTATGGATTGTGGTTGCATACTGCTTACTCATGCGCTCTACGAATAAGGCATCACTTTGACGTAAGCCTTTCCAGCTGATGGACTTGAGTAGGTCACTGATGGTCGAAGCCAGTACCTTGCTGCTGCTGTTATCATCCAGCACATCAGCCGATAGCTGCTTTACCCGCTGATGGCGAGACTCGCTATGTGAAATGCGGTGACTCACGATCTCGATGATGGCGCGGGACTTCGGTAATGTGAACAAGAGCGAGTTTTGGGAGTCGATGCGTACACGAGCCCCATCTTGCATGACGTTGATTTTCAACACATCACGTTCAATCAGCTCCAACAAAGCGCAATGGACCATCTTCCGATGGCTGCTCTGGTACACCTGACCTGGATCCAAGGGATGCACCTGTTCGAGAATTTCCCTGACTGTGTAGCGCCGGTTAACCATCACCCAGCCTGTCTGGCTGTCAAACTGCCGCGTGCTAAGCGTTGGTATCCAAAGGGCCAACTGGAGACTAAATTGGTGGTCCAGCGACAGGATTGATGAGCTATTGATTGGGATCAACCTGCACGTTTCCCGGTACATGGTTTTCATCGCCGGGTCAGGACGGAGGAGGATATAGCCAGTATTTAGGAGCTCTATGTGAGAAACCAGGCCTGCAATGAGCACATTGCCCTTGAGTCCTCCCTTTGAGTTCGGATTTTCCGCATCACTGAGATCGTCATAAAAAGTAAGAGCGACAGATCTCAAACGCGAACAGGTGGCAACGATTTTCTTCGATTCAATCAAGTCCCTAATATATGCGTCAGCCTCCCTTTTACCCATATTCTCCAGCACTGCTTCGTAAAACATCTCAGGCGTAATTTCCATCGGATGTGACACGGCCTGGTCATACTCAGCCGATGTCAGATTTCCCAGGATCGAGACCATGCACAGGTACGTCCGCGCATCGAAATCTGTATCGAGGATTGGCCCCGTCAACGTCATTGCCCGCGCATTACGCATCACGCCAGGCGCTAAAGGATGGACCACATCACTCTCATGCACGGGTCGATGTTGATTTCCCTTGTTTATCAGTGATTTTGGCATTGTCCTAAACAGCCCTGCACTCAGCACCAAGGGATTATGATTGCTGAGCTGACGAGGCAGAGGGCCTTTCTGGTCAACGCCATCAAGTGCAAAACCAACGACATGTTTGCTTTTGGGATGGCGGCCAGTAGGGGAGGTAGAGACATCATTCACCCGCTCAGTGCCGGACGGTTCCAGTAGCTCAATGTCCCCCGTCGACTGGGACGGTAGAGGCGGTTTAGGTGTCGCAGTAGTTTGTGAAGGTGGTGCATCTGGTGAATCGTTTTCACTTTGGAGTGCTCTAAACCACTGACCACCAGAAAAAAGGGGGGCGTATAGCCTCACGGCCTCATCGGGCGAACTGCCTGCCGACACACGCTCCAAAATCCGACCGATCTTGGTGTGATCAACCAGACTCATGAAGTGCGAGACCAGCTTTTCATCCTCAGAACCGAATAGGCTGACCTCAAACTGGGCTATCGCCCTGGCTACATCATGCTCAAGTGTGTCTGACACATTAACTCCATTGCCGAAAAGCTGTGCGTTACCTGTTGATAACATGTAGATAAGCTGTGTTTTAGGGGGTGAGGTATAAGAACTATTTTGACAAGGTATACCATCGAAAAGCAAAGGTATAGCATCGAAAAGCGAAGGTATAACATCGAAATGTGAAGGTATAACATCGAAATGTGAAGGTATACCATTTATTTGTCAATTTTAACGCTTATGAATCAATGACTTACCGTTCCTATCTTTATCATGATCTGTATCTTGATCCAATGAAAAGAGATCTAAAGAACAAGAAGAGAGATCAAATAATTAATGACTTAATAGTAGTAGTAAGGCGATCCTATCTATCTGATATTCTGGGAGATACACACATCGCGTTAACATTCATGGTGCAAGTGACTGAGAGCGCATCAGACGCAGCTGGGCAACTCCTGCCATTTACCCTCCCCATGGTATTCACCCACCCTCAGAACGGCCCCAGAGAGGCGCACAGGAGGTCTCCGACTGTGGATCAAAAGTGGATCCACAGGATCGCAGGGATCCATTGTGAGTCGGCCATGACATTTGGAGACGTATACGATAGGCGAGGAGGCAGGAAGTGATAGAGCGACACAATGAGCGGTGAGCCGGGCGCCCCCTGGTAGCAATGGATTCCAACTTCACAGGGTCGAACGCAAGCACGTTCTAGCTGTGACTCTATATTCTCCACGGAGGACATTGATATGACCGGGCATCAGCACGAAGCCATCGCCATCCCTCAGTGCCAAAATCTCGCTTTCCGCAAAGGACGATGTGAGACCTTAATGGTCTGGCCAGTTGCCCTGCATCAGAGCTTGCTGGTAGAGGTTTGTTCGAGGACTTGCAGAAGGATCTGCATAACAGGCCATACCAGTTCTATACATCAGTAGAAACTGCCTGCACGGGGCGTTAAATTAACAAAAATCCAATTTACATATATTTAACGCCTTTCACTCGAAATGTCTCGACAGCAGGGGCATAGCTTGCAAAAATGGATTATTAAAAATTGTCCTCAAGGGACAAGAAGAAGCGATTATCAAAGTGTTTGAGCCTGGCCACGGCCAGAAGTCGGCACCACCACAACGATAGATAGCGTTCAAGCGGCGTAAGCCAAATGATGTGTAAGCTGTGCAATTAAACGAAATGAGGTTCCTTATGGCCGAAGATATGGTTGAACTGACGGCAGCAGACATCCGTCAGTATTTGACTGCCCCCATCAGAACTGGACAAGACCTGGTACGTGTCCGTTCGATGCTCGGGCTATCACGCGAAGTGTTTGCGATGACCATTGGCAAGAGCACCAAGACCGTAGCCAAGGCAGAAGAAGCCAGCGTGCTTCCTACCGACATAGCTCTTTTGGCACGCGGGCAAATGGTCACCCACATCAGCAACGTAGCAGCAGACTACATGGAAGAGCTGGATTTGAATGCCGACTCTATGCTGGTGATGGCGCAGTTATTCAGCGAACGCCTGCTGGGCGGCCAGAAGGTGATCTCTGAACACGAGTTTGCCACATTGAAAGAGCTGAGCGAAAAGTAACAGACTGTCACATTCAACGTGTTTCAAAAAGAGCGCCTCCAAGGCGCTTTTTTCATGGCAATTTTTTTTGAAAATCGTTGCGAACTATCCCAGACGGATATATTCTATCTCTCAAAGGTAGGAGGCAGCCATGAAGACAAACTCCAAGGACACGCTCTGTGACGCGATTCGCGCCATCAAAGCTCAGCTGGTAAAGACCCCAGAAGATGAAGCGCGTTTTCGCGC
>RRZU012135027.1_pt1 | contig 12874 bp, 8 predicted proteins | sample 2165561 | NCBI WGS metagenome assembly RRZU01 (sample SAMN10456909, study PRJNA506462) | wastewater metagenome | isolation source: wastewater sludge | place: USA: Moscow, Idaho
CCGGGTACATCAAAGATCAAAGCCAAAGATGACTGAAAAGAACGTCCTTTATTATTAAAGTATCCCGACTTGTTAGGGTCCATCAATAACAACGGGTTTTCGTCTGTTTCGGCTGTAGGATACAATGGATTGTTATTGGCATACATCGATTCTGTCGATTTTGCCAACCATGTATTCTTAATCAGGTTCCAAGAACCGCCATTCATATCGTTGCGTTCGTCCATCATACCCGCTACCCTGAATTCACTTCTCAAAAAGCTTGTAATCTTAGCATCAACATTGGCTCTTACATTCCACTTATCATAATTCGGATATTTAGTCTTGGTTATACCATCTTGTTTCATATATCCAAGATTAAAGAAGTATGATATATTTTTAGAAGATCCGGCCATATTCAACGAATGTTGAGACTGTGGAGTTATATCTCTCATAACAGCACCTCTCCAATCAGATGAAACACGAGTACCATTATTGAAAGCTTCAAACTCACTCTCTCCATAAGGAAGAGGTACAGGGTTAACATAGTTATTGTTGAAATTTCTTCTTGATGCCTCGTTCTTCAATGTCATATATTGAATTGCATCAGTACTGTTAGGAAAGCCAATAGGTTGCTGGAATCCGAAGTTAGCCGAATATGTTATATCAAACTTACTGCCTTCCGAGTTTCCTTTTCTTGTAGTGATGAGGATTACACCGTTAGCTGCACGTACACCATAAATAGCGGCAGACGCATCTTTAAGTACCGATATACTCTCTATTTCGTTCGGGTCCATTCGGGCAAAGTCGTCACGCGGCACGCCATCTATTACTACCAAAGGATTTCCTAAGCCTCGAATATCGAAACGGTTATTAAAGCTACCGGGCTCGGAACTTCTCTGAACAACCCTCACTCCGGGAATTTTCCCGGTCATCATGTTCACTAAGCTCTCATTTTTTGTTGTACTTATTTCTTTATTATTTATTGCAGAAACAGCACCTGTGAGGGTCGTCTTTTTTTGAGTTCCGTAACCAACCACTACAACCTCATCTAAAACCTGACGATTTTCTTCTAGTATTATAGACAGATTATTCTGATTATTTACAGGCACTTCTTTCTTACTGAATCCTATATATGATACAATTAGTACATCATTTCGGGAAGTTTCGATACTAAACTTACCATCAACATCTGTCATTGTTGCTTTTGTAGTACCTTTGATGGTAACCGATGCTCCTATGATCGGATCATTTGATGAATCATATACAGTACCCTTTGTTATCTGGGTTTGTGAATATGCCAAAAGCGACATAAACATAAATAAGAGAAGAAATAGAAACCGTATATGCAAGTTCCTGAATCTTTCTTTCGGAATTGATTTTTCTTGATATTTTTTCATAATCTATTTATTGTTTTTCAAAAAAACGGTTAAACAATTTTCATTACAATTTTAAGGCTCAGTCAGGAGGTGTTTAATAAGAACATACTAAAAGGAGATTTTTAAGGTTATAAAAATATGATTAGTCGTTAACGTTCGTCAAAGTAAAAGAGGAGTACTTAAAAAAGCAGAAGAATAAATGTTAGTTCTGTATTAAATATTTATTAAAATGCATTTAATTAGAATTAAGCATCCTTTTATGATTGTATCTCTCTCATTAGTAACCAATACCAAAACCGACCAATTTTCTCAAACCAGTCTATTTTATTATTAAGTATAGTCTCTTGCTATCATATACGAGAGGAACATCCGAGCATTTTAATTGAATAAAGGCATTTATCTCTTCTAACTTCTTATTTATAGAGACAAAAATAATCAAATGCTTCATAGAATAACTTCTTTTGAGAAATTAAAGAATGTAAAGCAGATACTATGAATTCTTTCCTGATAACAAAAAATATAATATCTTAGAACCTAATTAACGACATATTGATGAATATAGACAAGATATCGGAAGAAAGGCTTTTTCAGAACAATACAAAAGAAGAAATAATTCGCTGGTGCCGCCAATTGCAGTTTTTCCATTACATGCGTTCGCGTGGAGGACACAACTGTGAGGGCGATTCGTTCTGTGTTTACTTCCAATATGACAACAGAGAAGACTTAATTGCTAAACTTTCGCGGATAGGAATAACCTTAAATGCCTTGCCAGAAGGAGCTATTGCTTTCGATCCGTTAGAATCGTACTCTATCGATGACCTGGACAAACTTAGAATAGTAATACCACACTTCTGTGATTTGGAACAGCCTCAATACGTAGAGATATACGGATACAAAGCGCATGTGTGGGTAATGAACAACCGTTTCGAAATTTCGGTATCAGGGAATAAAGACGGACAAACATATAAAGTCTCAGAAAAAGACTTCGAAGTATGCCTTGCTCTGGAAAAAGAATTTGACAAACTGGGATGGGGATCAATCTTAGACGAAGAGATCAAAAATCAAACTCATTGCATATCCAAAGAGAAGTATCCTGAATTATTCGAATAAACATCTAATATTTTACGTACACCATATTCTACGGAGGAGTGCGATATAAATGTTTTAAAACATTTTTCAGCCATCAAAAACTTTATAACAATCTATTATATTGATATTTACCCTACACTACATAAAATATGTGTGCGCACACATATTGATTAGTTATCATTAATAGTTATATTTGCAATAATTTGTGTGTGCGCACACAATTGATAAATGAAGTTAACTGGCAAACCTGATTCAAGAAAATAAAACCATAAAGCTCATGAAACACTTTCTAGATGACAATTTTGTATTGCAAAATGAAACAGCTCAGCAGTTATATCACGAGCATGCTAAATCCTTGCCTATTATAGACTACCATTGTCACCTCGATCCTAAAATGATTGCAGAAGATTATCAATTCGACAATCTGGGAGAGATCTGGTTGAGTGGAGATCACTACAAATGGCGTGCAATGCGTACAAATGGCATTAGCGAAAGATTTTGTACAGGAAAAGACACCAGCGATTGGGAAAAGTTTGAGAAATGGGCAGAAACTGTACCCTACACCATGCGTAACCCTCTATATCACTGGACACACCTGGAATTAAAGACAGCTTTTGGTATTACCAAGTTGCTAAAACCTGAGACAGCAAAAGAGATATATGATGAGTGCACAGCAAAACTTCGCACACCCGAATTCTCAGCTCGGGGATTGATGAAGCATTACAACGTTGAGACTGTATGCACCACGGATGATCCTGTAGATTCATTGGAATATCATGTAGCCTTAAAAAATGAAGGCTTTCCTATAAAAGTACTCCCCACATGGCGTCCCGATAAAGTAATGGCAGTAGAAGTGCCTCATGTATTTCGTACCTATGTGGAGAAGCTATCTCAAGTTTCGGGGATATCTATCAGTAACTTTACTGACTTAATTACAGCTCTCCGCAAACGCCACGACTTCTTTGCCGGTGTAGGCTGCAAGCTCTCCGATCACGGTATGGAAGAGTTTTATGCCGAAGACTATACTCAGAGGGAAATAGAGGCTATTTTCAACAAAGTATATGGAGGCAAAGAGCTGTCACGGGAAGAGATCATCAAATTCAAATCTGCCATACTCGTAGAAGGCGCAATCATGGATTGGGAAAAAGGCTGGACTCAGCAGTTTCATTACGGTGTCATCCGAAACAATAATACGCGCCTGTTTAAGCAAGCAGGAGCAGATACAGGGTTCGACTCCATTGGCGATTTCACAGTAGCTAAAGCATTGTCAAAGTTTCTTGACAGACTGGACGTTGACAACAAATTGACTAAAACAATCATATATAACCTAAACCCGCGCGATAATGATATGATTGCAACCATGATTGGCAACTTTCAGGATGGTTCTGTTGCAGGAAAAATACAGTTCGGATCGGGCTGGTGGTTCCTCGACCAAAAAGCGGGGATGGAAGCTCAAATAAATTCTCTATCAAATCTTGGATTATTGAGCCGCTTTGTAGGCATGTTAACAGACTCCCGAAGCTTTTTGTCGTACCCTCGTCACGAGTATTTCCGTCGTATACTATGCAACCTCATCGGAACAGATGTTGAACAAGGGTTACTCCCTTATTCCGAATTGCCGTTTCTGGGCAAATTGGTTGAGGACGTGTCGTATTACAATGCTAAAAACTTCTTTAAGTTCTAAAGATCAATCTTAAAATATAAAATCGGACTGATGACGATATGGGCACTTTCTCTACTGACAAGTTACATTAAACCTTAAGCAGATATTGTAAACTCAAAAAACAATAGAAATGAAGAAATTATATCTCATAATACTATCTACGATATTCTTATTAGCCTGTTCCGAAAAGGATGTTATAATCACGATCGAAAACCCGACGGATTTTGATCGGATGACAGAATTGGTAGAAATACCCATCGATAGCATCAAGAATAGGATTGTGGTATCAGATAGTCTGGTTTATATCATTAAAACGACCGAAGGTGAAATTATACCTTCGCAAGTGACATACGACCGCAAAATTATTTTTCAACCACAACTAAAAGCAAACGAATCAAAGTCATTTATGATAGAAACAGGCGAGGTTCAGCACTTTACACCAAAAACATTCGGACGGCTTCTTTCGGGACATAAAGATGGCTTCGTTTGGGAAAACGACCGTGTGGCGTTCCGGATGTATGGTCCTGCCGGTATTGAAACAGATAGTCCCGGGAACGGTATAAATATCTGGTATAAACGCACCAATAACCTTATCATAGACAAATGGTATAAAGAAGATACCTCTGGAACAATATCTTATCAAGAAGATCCAAGCGAGGGGCTCAATGATTACAAGACAGGATATAGCCTTGGAGCAGGTGCTATGTCTCCTTATGTAGACAGCAAACTTTGGCTGAACGAAAACTTTGTATCAGAAGAACTGCTTGATAATGGGCCTTTGCGCACAACATTCAAATTGACTTATAATAACTTGAATATAAACGGACAATCAGTCGCCGAAAGCAGAACAATATCTTTAGATGCAGGCTCTCAATTATCAAAAGTTATTCAGGCATACACCATAAAAGAAACAATGCCTGTAGCTGCGGGCTTTGTTAAACGAGAGAAGGGAGATTCAATAATCAGCTCTTTAGACAAGAACTATATTATTTACGCCGAACCAACAACGCCCAAAACGTCCGGCGTATATCTAGGACTTGTTTTTCTTCAAGGTATGACAGAAAGCAAGATAGACACGTATGAGATAATTAATCCTGTAACAAACAAAAAAGAAAGACAAACCCATGTTCTGGGAGTTACAGCCCAACAACCCAACATTCCGGTAACAAATTATACAGGTTACGGTTGGTCTGAATTTGGATTCCCTATGTTGAGTGATTTTGAGCGATATATCCAAACCTTTTCGGAAGGGTTAAAACATCCATTGATAATTAAATATAACTAAACGCTAGAATATTATTAGAATCATAACAATGAAGAAAGTTGTAACATTCGGGGAAATCATGTTACGCCTTAGTGCTCCCGGATATCAAAGATTTATACAGTCAACAAGCCTGAATGCTACATTTGGAGGCGGAGAGGCCAACGTAGCCGTATCACTATCCAACTATGGTATTCCTACCGACTATGTAACCCGCCTACCTGAGAATGATATAGCAGAATGGTGCATCTCTGATCTGAGGAAATACAATGTAGGTGTTCAGAATATTATACGAGGTGGTGACCGTGTCGGCATTTATTATCTGGAGACTGGCGCAGTTGCCCGTGCTTCGAAAGTTATTTACGACAGGGCCAATTCTGCTATGGCAGACATAAAACCGGGAATGATAGACTGGGAAGAAGTATTTAAAGATGCCCAATGGTTTCACTGGACAGGCATCACACCGGCTCTATCGCAAGGAGCGGCAGACGCATGCTTGGAAGCGATCAAAATAGCAAACAAAAAAGGCATTACAGTTTCTACAGACCTCAACTACAGAAAAAATCTCTGGAAATATGGCAAGTCAGCCTCTGATATTATGCCGGCTTTGGTTGAAGGTTGCGATATCATTTTAGGCAATGAGGAAGATGCTGAAAAGGTTTTCGGTATCAAGCCTGAAGGTTTTGACGTAGCACATACCGCAGGAGATGTGGATGCCGCAGAATTTGAGTCGGTATGCACTCAGTTGAAGAAACGCTTTCCACGTGCTAAGAAAGTGATTATCACATTGCGTGGATCGATTAATGCAAACCATAATACATGGGGAGGTTGCTTGTATTCCGATAAGCTTTATCAATCGAAAAGATACGACATTACACACATCGTTGATCGTGTGGGCGGAGGAGACTCTTTTATGGGTGGCCTTATCTACGGACTTATCACCTACCCTGCTGACGACCAGAAAGCACTCGATTTCGCGGTTGCAGCATCATGTCTGAAACATACAATATATGCCGATTATAACCTTGTAACAGTAGCCGAAGTAGAGAACCTGATGAAAGGGGATGGCTCGGGTCGTGTTTCAAGATAAAGATTGAAAAAATAGTAAACAACTAAAATATGAACAGCAAGCGGGTATGATAACTCGATCCATTGTTTTTATTGATATATATGTAAAACATACCTGCTTGCTCGTTCATGCTCTTTGATACAATACCTTTTAATTCTAAAATAAAACGACTATAGATGGCACGATTTTCAAGAATAAAAGCCTGTCAGGTAATGACAGAGACAGGAATGGTTCCTGTTTTTTATCATAGCGACCTCGAAACCTCTAAACAGGTACTCAAAGCTTGTTATGAAGGAGGTGTAAGAGTATTCGAGTTCACCAATCGAGGTGATTTTGCGCATGAAATATTCGGAGAGCTTAATAAGTGGGCAGCTAAAGAATGCCCCGAAATGATATTGGGTATCGGATCGGTTGTCGATGCCGGTACAGCATCTTTGTTTTTACAGCTTGGAGCCAACTTTGTGGTAGGCCCATTATTAAATCCCGACATCTTCAAAGTGTGCAACCGCAGGCAAGTAGCGTATATTCCCGGTTGCGGATCGGTATCCGAAGTTGGTTATGCACAAGAGTTGGGTGCAGAAGTGGTAAAAATATTTCCGGCAGGCGATGTGGGAGGTCCTTCTTTCGTGAAGAACCTAAAAGCTCCGATGCCATGGTCGAATATTATGGTGACAGGCGGAGTAGAACCCTCTGAAGAAAATCTGACGAAATGGTTTAAAGCCGGTGTTACTTGTGTCGGTATGGGCTCAAACCTATTCCCGAAAGAGATTATCGCAGCAAAAGATTGGAGTAAAATAACGCAAATGTGTAAGATGGCTCTTGAGATAATAGCTAAAGCAAAAACAATATAAAAACACCTTATGAATACCGGAAAAACAAAAATGACAAATTACAGGTGGACCATCTGCCTGATGCTTTTCTTTGCTACTACGATCAACTATCTCGACAGACAAGTACTATCCCTTACTTGGGACGAATTCATAAAACCTGAATTTCATTGGGATGAAAACCACTATGGAACAATCACTTCCATGTTTTCTTTTATATATGCAGTCTGTATGCTGTTTGCAGGTCGCTTTATAGACTGGATGGGCAGCAAAAAAGGATTCCTTTGGGCTATCGGAGTATGGTCGGTAGGAGCATGCCTTCATGCTGTCTGCGGACTTGTAACTGAAGCACATGTCGGTCTGCATAGTGCAGCAGAATTGGCTGCGGCAACAGGCGATGTTGCTGTTGTAATCGCCACATTCAGCATGTATTGTTTCTTACTTGCCCGCTGCATTCTGGCCTTGGGCGAGGCAGGTAACTTCCCGGCTGCAATCAAGGTAACGGCGGAATACTTCCCGAAGAAAGACCGAGCTTATGCAACCAGCATCTTTAATGCCGGAGCATCTATTGGCGCATTAGTCGCACCACTGAGTATCCCTTTGCTGGCAAAGTGTTGGGGATGGGAAATGGCTTTTATCGTAATCGGAGCATTAGGCTTTATTTGGATGGGGTTTTGGATATTTATATATGACGCACCGGCAAAGAGCAAGCATGTAAATGAAGCTGAGCTGACATATATAGAACAAGACCGAAATGAAGAAGGTATTATAGATACCGGAAAAGTGGAGGATGAGAAAAAGATACCTTTCTGGAAGTGCTTCTCATACAAGCAGACATGGGCTTTTGCCGCAGGCAAATTTATGACCGACGGGGTATGGTGGTTCTTCCTTTTCTGGACACCTTCATATCTGAATACACAGTTTGGCATAAAGACCTCCGAAGGATTGGGTATTGCATTGATATTTACGCTATATGCAATCACCATGCTTTCTGTTTTGGGAGGAAAATTACCAACCATCATTATGAACAGGACAGGAATGAATCCATACGCCGCACGCATGAGAGCGATGCTTATCTTTGCTTTCTTCCCGCTGGTTGTATTATTTGCACAACCGCTGGGTACTATTTCGCCGTGGCTACCTGTCATAACCATTGGTATAGGCTGTGCAGCACATCAATCGTGGTCGGCTAATATTTTCTCTACCATAGGAGATATGTTCCCAAAAGGAGCTATCGCATCCATCACAGGGATAGGCGGTATGGCCGGAGGAATAAGCTCTATGATCTTGCAAAAGTCTGCCGGAAAGCTCTTTGTCTACTCAGACGAAGTACAGCTTACATTTATGGGATTTGAAGGAAAGCCGGCAGGATACTTTATTATATTCTGTATATGTGCTTTTGCCTATCTTATAGGTTGGGTTATAATGAAGAGCTTAGTTCCTCATTACAAACCAATCACTGATTTATAAGGTTTTAATTTTTACACACTAGGTCGATTAATAAAATGAGGCTATTCTAAAAAGAGGAAGAGGCTGTCCCCCAGAAAAAAGGACAGCCTCTTTAGTTTTGTTGTCTCACTAGGATTCGAACCTAGACAGGCAGATCCAGAAACTGCAGTGCTACCATTACACCATGAGACAATATTACTTTTGCGAGTACAAAAGTAATAATTATTTTATTTTGCGATCAACAGGAAGTAATTTTTCTTCCCTTTTTGTGCTATTATATATTTTCCGGCTATAAGAGATGAAGCATCAATAGCATCGTCAAAGTTTTCCAGCTTCTCTTTATTGATCATTACACCTCCCGCTTGCACAGTCTTACGCATTTCTCCCTTCGACGGAAAAACAGCAGCTTTCTCTGTCAACAGATCAACAGCCTTGATTCCTCCTGCAAGCTCATCTTTCGAAATATCAAATGTGGGAACACCTTCAAACACCTGAAGGAAAGTTTCCTCGTCCAGCTTCTTCAAAGCATCAGCAGTAGCATTCCCAAATAGTATGTTTGAAGCTTCCACTGCTTGATTGTAATCCTCCTCAGAGTGAACCATTATAGTTATTTCTTTAGCAAGACGCTTTTGCAATGCTCTGAGATGAGGGGCTGCTTTTTGCTCAACAACCAAACCTTCTATCTCTTCTTTATCGAGTGCTGTAAATATCTTGATATATTTCTCTGCGTCTTCATCGCTTACATTCAACCAAAACTGGTAAAATTTATAAGGAGATGTATATCTTCTGTCGAGCCATACATTGCCCGATTCTGTCTTACCGAATTTAGTACCATCGGCTTTAGTTATCAGAGGACAAACAAGGGCAAAAGCCTCTCCTCCCGCTTTACGGCGAATAAGCTCTGTTCCTGTGGTGATATTTCCCCACTGATCGGAACCTCCCATCTGAATACGACAACCTAATTCCTGATATAAGTGAAGAAAGTCGTAACCTTGCATCAACTGGTATGAAAACTCAGTAAAAGACATTCCTTCCGAAGACTCTCCGTTAAGACGTTTCTTAACAGAATCTTTAGACATCATATAGTTCACTGTGATATGCTTTCCTATGTCGCGGATAAAGTTCAGGAAAGAGAAATCTTTCATCCAGTCATAGTTGTTTACCAATAAGGCTGCATTGGGTTTGTCAGACTCGAAATCGAGAAACTTAGCAAGTTGCTTTTTCAACGATTCCTGATTATGGCGGAGAGTTGCTTCGTCCAATAGGTTACGTTCGGCTGACTTCATAGAAGGGTCACCGATCATACCTGTAGCTCCTCCGATGAGAGCTATCGGGCGATGTCCTGCACGTTGAAAATGCTTCAAAATCATTACGCCCACCAAGTGTCCGATGTGCAATGAGTCGGCTGTAGGGTCGATACCCACATAGCCCGAAGTTAATTCTTTTTGCAGTTGCTCTTCCGTACCCGGCATGATTTCATGGATCATACCTCTCCATCTTAATTCTTCAACAAAATTCATCGAATCAGTTTTATTAATGTACTATGTAGCTAAATTTTAGTTAGTGTGCAAAAATACGACCTTATTCCGAATAGAAAAAAAGTTATTACAAATAATTTAGTATCCATACTTTACTTCTTTTTATTTAATAATCATATTTCTAAGATCAGTGAGGAACAAAAGGTGACAATTTTCAAAAACCACATCAAGCTATACAACAGTACCTTAACCCTAAAAAGGTGACAAAAGTGACACTTTTTATCTCATTTATTTCTGTCACCTTTTTATTGAACCTCTGTTCTTATATAGATAATTTTTTAGGATACTTGATAATAACGAACTCCAACAAAAAAAAGAAGGCTCACAAATAATTTGTGAACCCCCTTCCATGAAATAGTTGCCTAAAACCTATTTACTTCCTTTTAATTTTTCTTCCAGCATTTTGATATAATAGCCTCCGACTACCGAACGGGCCTTAAACCCTCTGTAGTTTGGCTTATCTGTAAATACCCAGTCGGACATCGGTATTCTGTCTACTGTTTCGTTCATAAACAAATGCAAAGGATCTATAAACTTCTCGAATGTCGCTTTATCATCAGCAAGCGTAGCAGTCCATATTATCCAGTCTGTCTTGGTATATGTTTCACGATTGTCGAGAGGCAGTCCGTATTTGTTTTGTTTGCCTAAATAGTAAGCGATTTCTTTCTGAGCTACTTCGTCAGGGAATATATTCATCTTTAGAAGCTTATTCCATACCAGATTATACTTCTGGCTCCATGTTCCCGGTTTGTCGAATGTAAGGCGATAATGATCTCCATCATCGGCCATCTTCATCCATTCCTGTGCCATCTCTTTAGCCTTAGCGGTATACTTTTCGGCAACATCTTTTTTCCCGAGCATATCCGCAAGCTTGCCATACGAAGCAACACCCATAATGGCCTTCACCGACAAATTCACATTGTGAGCAAAGTGACCGGCAAAGTCGTCTGTACACAACTGGTTCTCAGGATCGAGACCGTATTCCACAAGGTAATCTGTCCATGTAGTCAGTACATCCCAATGTTTCTCCGCATACTTGGCGTTGCCTTCCATTGCAGCGATAGCAGCTGTAAGAGCGAGCATATTACCTCCTTCTTCTATCGGCATGTCTCCCCCGTAGGTTTGTCCGTTAGCCAATGGATAAGTACCAACATCATGAGCAGGGAAAGGTTTTGTCCATTTTCCACTTTCGCTATAATAGAATATATGGTTCAATAGACCTTTAGCGAGTTCAGGATTGTAATACAAGAACAACGGCGCTGACGGATACGTTACATCCACTGTACCAATAGAGCCATTACTGTTGTTTTCTTTCGACAAGAATAGTAAATCACCATTCGGTGCTTTAACCAATTTGTGAGCTGTAATAGCTTGACGATATGCCAAAGCACAAAGCTCCGCATATTTCTTCCCTCCCGCCAGAGATGCTTTATCCATTAGCTCTTTGTCAAACGCATAACATTTCTCTATCAGTTTGTCGTATTCTTTATTTGCCGCGTGAAATTGTCCTGCGATAGTCTGATTGCCGTCCTGATTCCAATATGGACGAAGGTTATCTCCAAAATATTGTATCGAATAAATATCATCATAACCAATCATTACTTTTCCTGAAAAGCTTTCGACAGAGCCCAGATTATGAGTCAAAGACATTTTCGACTTTTCATTTTCTCCTGAGGTTGCCTGCCCGTCCTGAACGTTGTTGACGAAATTAGTTCTCAAAGTATTACTCTCTCCAATATTAACCGATACATTATTTTTTTCGGCTACCAAATAGAAATACCCCCAGTCGATGCGCAGATCGTCGCCTTTTTTAGCGAGTATATTCTGTTCCTTGCTTCCCGATTTAAGGAATAACAGGCCGTTATCTTCAAAGATCTGGCTTACCGACTCCTGATAAGGTTGGTCAAGAGCCCAGCGTGGAGAAGCTTCGAAGTATACTTGTACATCATGAGCCTTTCCATCATTAGCCACAACCTGATAGGTAATGTAATTTACAGGACGAGTCAGTAGGTTCAAATCATCCATAAACAGAGGAGCAGAGAAAGTCAATTTCAGATCAACCTCGCCACAAGCAAATGTGTAATGCGTTTGCGTGGCTTGCACATCTACAGACTTTTGCACAGCAGTTTTTTCGAGAGCTGTATGCATCTCTTTCTGTACCAGTAAACCAAAATCTAACAGACCGTTACCCACAGGGTTCTTACACTGAGCAGCTATCAAGTTATCTCCTTTCTTTAGAGCATTCACAACATCTGCCGACAATTTAATCATTGCATTTTTGTTGCATGTCGAACCTGTATTATGTACTTCAATACCATTGATGTAAAAAACGGCATCGTCATCATTCGAAAACTCCAGATAGATTTGTTTTCCTTGTACATCCTCATCTAAAACGATATGTCTTCTGACCCAGATATTTTCGGTTGTCCAATCTGTTTTAGCTGTAGGCTCATTTATTTTTGTACCGAATGCACCTTTATCTTTTTTCCAAGACGAATCGTTGAAATTATTATCTTTCCAGTTTGCTGCCGGTTGGGTAGTCGTATAGCTTCCATACCATTCGCCTTGCTCCGATGTTGGTACAAGGGGATCCAACTCTACATCTTCAGTACCCATAAAACGA
>RRZU011169150.1_pt1 | contig 12872 bp, 10 predicted proteins | sample 2165561 | NCBI WGS metagenome assembly RRZU01 (sample SAMN10456909, study PRJNA506462) | wastewater metagenome | isolation source: wastewater sludge | place: USA: Moscow, Idaho
AGACATTATGGAAGAATCTATAACAATAAATAACTATAGAGATGTAATATTTGAAGAAAATATTAATCCTATTAAAGTATTAGAAAATTCTGTTTTTAATCTTATTTCTAAAACTAAATCAGTAGGACACTATCAGTATGATAAAGAAAAAAAACATTTTCTCTATAGAGAACAAGCCAACTATCAATTATTAAAGTAAATTGGATTAAAATTGAAAAATATCAATATTAATAAGAAATTTTATCTAATTTGTTTGGATTATTTATCGAATTATATTGTACTAAGTTTATATTTATCAAATTAAATTAAATTAAATATTTTAAAAGGGAGAAAAGTTTGAATTTAAATGAACCATCAAGAAAGATACCAAAGAATTATAGAAATATAACAGGTAAAATTCCTAGTAAAAAATCAAATAGAATGATTAGCTTTGAATCAAAACTTGAAAGAGATTTCTTATATTTATTTGAATTTGAGAATTTTGTTATAAAAATACTTGAACAACCAATTACAATTGAATATTTTATTGAAAATAAAAAATATACATATACACCAGATTTTTATATAGAAACTCCACTAAAATACAATAATATTATTATAGAAGTTAAATACTACAATGAATTAAAAAAAATATTTTCAACAGAAAAGCAAAAATATAAGGCAATGATTAGTTATCTTAAGAATAAAAATGTAGATTTTAAATTTTTTACTGATAGATGTCCTTATATTAAAAGTGATGAATATAAATTTAATGTAAATTTTTTATTAAATTATGAAGATTTATCAATAGAGAATTATGAAATGATCTATAATTTATTCATACCACAAATTACAATTCAACAATTATTAGAAGAATATAGTAGTGATAAATTTAAACAACTTTCAATGATTTCAACAATTTGGGCAATGATTAGAAAAAAAATATTAATTGTTGATATGTATGAGAAACTTACACTTGAAACACAATTATTACAACTAAGACCTTATGATGAAAAACTTTATAAATCTCATCTTGAAGGTCTAGTATTTGAAGGATATTTATTATGAGTTTAGAAATAAGAGAAGGAAATAAAGTTTACAAACTTAACAATGAGTATGTAATTACATCCATTATAGATTTTAACTATGTTTTTGCAAAAAGCACTTCAACATTTGAAACAGAACGTATTGCAATTAAAGATTTAGCATCTAAACCTTTAGATATGCAAAAAATAAATGTATGTGAAGATTTATCTTTAATACCTAATAAAAAACTTGAAGAAGCTAGAAAAAGATATGAAGCAATAAAACCACTTATAGGGCTTAATTCAAGAAAAGAAATTGAAAAAAGAGCAAAAGAATTAGAAGTATCACCAACTACTCTTTATAATTGGCTAAGAGATTATAATTCAACTGGGCAGTTAAGTTCACTTGTTCAAACAAAAATAAAAGGTGGGAAAGGTCAAAGTAGATTAACAAATGAGCAAGACGAGATTATTGACATTGTTCTAAAAGAATATTACCTCACTAATTTAAAACCAACTGTTTCAAGAACCTATGAAGAAGTTGCTATTAGATGTAAAAATGCAAAAATCAAAGCACCTTCCGAAGTTACGGTAAGAAGAAGAGTTAATAATTTATCTGAAAAATTAGTTTTGAAAAAACGTATTGGTAAAAATGAAGCAGAAAAATTAGATATTAATAAAAAAGAGTATCCTGATGGCTTATATCCTCTTCATATACTACAAATTGACCATACAAAAGTCGATATTATTCTTGTTGATGATGAATATAGACAAGAATTAGGTAGACCTTGGATTACAGTAGCTATAGATGTATATTCAAGAATGGTTGCAGGATTTTATATTTCATTTGAAGCACCAGGATATTTTGGTACAGGTCAGGCTTTATATAATGCAATAATACCTAAAGATGAAATTAAAGAAAAATATCAATTTACATCAGATTGGAATGTTTGGGGTATACCAAAAGCTTTACATATGGATAATGCAAAAGAATTTAGAGGTATTGATTTACAGCATACTTGTGAAGAATATGGTATTGATATAATTTGGCGTCCAGTTGCAAGACCTCGATATGGAGCTCATATTGAAAGACTACTTGGAACTTTAAATGATTATATTCATGCACTTGAAGCTACGACTTTTGGAAACATTTCTGAACGTAAAAATTATAACTCTGAAAAAAAAGCCAATATGACTCTTAATGAATTTGAAAAATGGCTTACTCTTTTAATTGCAGATGTATATCATAAAAATATACATTCTCAATTAGAAATGTCTCCAATTCAAAAATATCGTGATGGAATTATGGGAACACCATCTCAACCACCAAAAGGATTACCAAAAATTGTTGAAGACAAACAACTTTTACAAATAAATTTACTTCCAAAATTTGAAAGAACTATTCAAAAATATGGTATTCAACTTGATACAATTTATTATTATAGTGAGGTACTTAATGTATGGATTGAATCATTTGAAATGATAAGAGGTAAAAAAATCAAAAGAAAATTTATTATAAGAAGAGACCCAAGAGATATTAGTAAAATCTGGTTTTACAACCCTGATTCAAAAAAATATTATCAACTTCCATATAGAAATTCAAGATTACCAAAAACATCTATTTGGGAATTTACAGCTGCACAAAAGTATTTAAAAAAACAGAAAAATATAGAATATGATGAAAATGAAATTTTTGAAGCACTTATAAAACTTAGAGAAATTGCTCAAGAAGCAAAGAATAAGACAAAAAGCCATAGAAAAAATATTGATAGAGTAAATAAACTCAACAAGAATACTCCTGAAAAAAACAGTATTCATAAAATATTAATTTCAAATAATGATTTTAATTCAGAACCTTTAACTGATAAAAATTTACCAATCAAAGAAGAATGGTTTGATTTAAAAAAAGTAACTCCTTTTAGTGGAATTGATGATTCTTCAAAACCTAAAAACAAACATATCATTTTCAATGATATTGATGACTCTAGTGAATTTTAGGAATATTTATGTTAAATACAAATCATTATAATAATCTTACTGAAATAGCAAAAGAATTTTTAGATAAATCAATAGATGAAAGAATAAAAAAATGTAAAGAACAAGTTTGGATTCCGTATCCACAAGCAAATAATATCCTTAATGAATTAGAAGATTTATTTGATTATCCAGATAAAGAAAGAATTCCAGGATTACTTATCATTGGTGATACAAATAATGGAAAAACAACTATTATCAATAGATTTATGAATAATCATCAAAGATATTTAGATGTGACTAATAAAATTCCAGTTATTAAAATCTCAGCACCTATTTCACCAAGTCATAATGCTTTATATGAAAAACTTTTAGATGCATACTATATGCCTTATGCAGTAAATGAATCCGCTTCAAGAAAAGAAGCTCAATTAAAAAAAGTAATGAGTGATGTAGAAACTAAAATGATTATAATAGATGAATTTCAAGATATTTTTCATGGAAACATAATACAACAAAAGAAATTCTTAACAGCAGTAAAACATCTAAGTACAGATATGCAAATACCAATAGTAGGTGTTGGTGTTTGGGAAGTACAAAGTGTTATAACAGCTGACCCACAACTTGCAAATAGATTTGAACCTATTGAATTAAAAAAATGGAATCCAGATATTAATTTTGCAAAACTATTACTTAGTTTTGAAAGCACCATTCCTTTAAAGGAAGCATCAAATTTATATGAAAAAGAACTTTTCAAATTAATTTACAATATGAGTGAAGGACTAATTGGAGAAGTAGCAAGAATATTACAAAAAGCATCAATTTTTGCACTTAGGAATGGAAAAGAAAAAATAGATATTGATATACTGAATTCAATAAATTTCACTAAACCATCTATGAGGAAAAGGTAAGCTATGAATATTCCAACTCCTTATTATGATGAATTATTAACATCTTGGTTATTTAGAATTTCAAGAGCTAACTATACAAGAATTTCTGTTATTGTAGATAAATTATTTAAACTTAAAAGATTTTATGAAAGGGATTTTGATTTATATGATTTCTCAAAAATTGACTTAAATACATTTTATAAAACAACAAATTTATCTAATATTGAAGAATTACAACTTAGAAGACACAATGGTTTTTTAGAAGAAAATATTGATATAAAAGGTAGAAAAAGATGGATAGCACCTATTTTAAGTACTTCTTATAAAAATATTTTTTATAGTACAAGGTTTTGTCCTAAGTGTTTAGAAGAGCATCCTTATCTAAAACAAAAATGGAGATTAATGATTGTAAATATTTGTGAAAAACATTTATGTTTCTTACAAAATAATTGCCCAAAATGTAAAAAAGGGTTGAAATATCCAAATTTACATTATGAACAAAAACTTTCAGAATGCCATAATTGTGGATTTGACTTAACAAAATCAGAAATGATTAAAATCAAATCAAATTCATCTCATGTTAAAATACAAGAAAAATTAATAAAAATTTTAGAATTAGGATATTATAAACTTAATCAAAGATATTACTATTCGATTGGATTATTTTATTTACTTAGAATTATTGTTAAAAATATAATGAAAAGTAGAAATATTAAAATTGAATATATTGAAACATCAGAACCAAGAACTTTATCTTTTTTACTTTCTTACTCAATTTTATTACTACAAAATTTTCCATCAAGAATAAATCGATTTTATAAAAAAAATAAGTTTTCAAACACAAATCGAATATTAGATAAATATAGATATGAAAAACAAAATATTCCTGCATGGTATTTATCGAATATTCAATATAACACTATCTCTACAAGATTTTATTTTTAAAAGGACTCCTTATGAATCAATTATTAAACCACATAAATACTATTGAAGAAAATTTAAATAAATTAAAGTATCATACTTCTAATTCATCTTATGAAGAATTATTAGAAACTTACTTTAATATAGAACTAGATTCAGAAAGCTTATTAAGATATATAGAAATAGATATTATGGGAAATGGTATTTTTACAGAAGATATATTTACACACAATTTTTCAATTTTTATTGATTATATTTTAAGAGGAGCTGATTCAATAGATTTAGAAATTCCAAAAAATATTTTTAATTGTAAATCTGAATACCATATTGAAAATTTAAAAGGACAAGTAGCAAAATTAATATGTAAATTTAAAGAGCGAACTCTCACTTATAACTTTCATTTTAATGAAATTTCTGATTCTTTTGAAAAGTGTTATAATAAGTTTTATGGGATACATTTATATTATGAAGAAAAAATCAACACAATTAATGAGCAAAATATAAATATTACATGGCAACAAGGATTAAAAATCCTTGATAGAGTTAGTAAATACTCAAAAAATAATTATTTAGAATCTTTAAATGTTATATGTACATGATGTAAGTTTATTACCTCAAAAACTAATTCTTCATGAGTATCTACTCCATTATTATTTAGAATATTTCTAACTTCTGGCTTACAATGTACAATAAAACATTTATCTAATATTTTATCCTTTTCGTCTTTTAAATATTGGTCTTTTAATTGAGAATATTTTAATAAAGTATCTTCTGAAATAAATATACGAACATTCATAGGTTTTACAGTCTGATTACTAGGTTCTTTAAAAAAATAACTACCATTAAAATCTATTAAAAAACTCCATCCATTAGTATCTTTTTTAATGTTTTTATTATAAATTTCTCCATATAAAATTCGGAATTTAAAGAAATTTTCATTAAACTCATTAAGCTTTCTTCTACTTTTATCTCTTTGATTAAATTCAATAAACTCTCTAAAAACTGTTTTATATGTATTATTATTTTCTAATTTATCACCTTCTATATTAAGTACATGATTGTCCAGTTCTTTCTTTGATTCTAATTCATTAAAACAATTAACTAGGTCTTTTAAAATTGATGTCGTATGAATATCACATTCAATAGAAGATTCCTTTGCTCCACTCATTATATGAAGTGGTAAAATATCAGTTTTTGGATGTTTTACTACTGGAACTACTTCATAATCAATTTGAGATAATTTAAATTTATTATAAACAATCAAATTACCACTTGAAACAGTTCCTCCCGAGCTTCCTGTAGTAGTGCTAGTAGAAGTATTTTGCTCTAAACATTTCACATTTGTATGTTTGAATAATTTGTCTTTTGAATATTTCTTAAAATGTGAAGTTTTATTATCTCTAGTTAGTTCTTCTCTTTTGTGCACATTTGCACCAGAAAGTCTCAATCCACAATAAATACAATAAAATGAATATTCATTATATAACTTATTCTCAGAACTTAAAAAAGATACTCTTGCTTGAGAAGAATTAACTATTTTATCCATTTCTCGACAATATGCTTTTTCTATAGATGCCATACAAATTCCTTATATAAAATAATTTAATTAGATATTTATTCCAATTTATTCAGTAATTTTTCTTCAAAAAAATTAACATCACCCCTATGTGTTAATATGAAATACTCATTTTCTAATAATTCTATATTTGAAGAAAACCAAACTCTATTTCCATTTTTAGCTAAATCAACCAGCTCTTTTGAAATAAATTTTCTATTTAAGCTATCTATTGTTTCAGAATTCTTCTTTATAATTAAAAATGATTTTTGTTCTTTATTTAATCTGCGTTGTAATTCAATAATATATATGTCATTAACATTTTTGTATTGTAATTTAGCAATATAATATTTACGTCTTAGTTGATTCTTTCCATCTGTAAACATAAAACTCTTTTTAACTTCTTCACCTTTTGTATTAAGAACTTTAGGAAATTTAAAAGTTTTTTCCTTAATAAACTTAAAATCCACATTATTTTTTAAGTGATTTATGATTTCTATTAAATTTAAGTAATTTTTATTTGAATCATTTTCTTCTTCATTATTATCTTCTTTTTTAGATATTGCTTCATCACTATTACCTTTATCTTCTTTTGATGTTAATGGTGCATTTTTCAAATCAGAATAATCTTTCTTTTTCTTTCCACCTTGTTGTTTTTTTTGTTTATCAACAATCTTTGTAAGATTCAAGTTTATAGGATCAGAAGCTTTTTCACAATTTATATTTAATTTGAAGGTTGAAAGAGTTTCTTCCTCATATTCAAGCTCATTATTTCCATATAAATCATCATTTGTTTCTAAATTAGTATTTTTACGAGCTTTCTTTTTTACATCTTTTGATGGATTTCTTTTATTCTCATCCTTTTCTTTAAATTGTGATTTTGGATGTCTATACTCACATGTAAAATTATCTGGAAAATCTTTTATATAATCAAAATTATGTGTTACAATATTTAAAACTAGAAGTAAATCTATTTTTTTATAATCAAAAACTCTAGCTATTAGTCTTAAATCTTCCCTAGGTAACACTGCACTAATAATATTTGTTTTTCTATAAATATTTTCTACATTTGAATATTGCTGTAGCCTTTTTTTATTAGTAATAAAAAATAAAATCTTATAAATATCATTTTCACTATAATTTCCATTAATTTCTAACTCATAGTGTTTTTTCGATGAATCATATTTATTAATATTTAAACTATTTAAAATTCCAATTGGTGTTAATATATCTTGGCAAAAATGACTTTTAGGTTCATCTTGGTAAGTATAATTAAATAAATAAAAATATTTAAGTATCTCCATTGCGGGAATTAATATTTTTTTACCATCTACATGATACAAATAAAACTCTAAATCTTTAAAATGATTTAATTTATGAATTCCTGCTCTTTTTAGTATATCAAATCTTGTAACCACTTGTTCTAAACTCAATTTCTCAAACTGAGTAGTATCTAAGATATTTATTTTCGTTTCATATATTAATTTGTTGAACTTATCATCAATATTTTCAAATAAAGAAACATCTCCCAATGGACTAATCTTTCCAAAAATATTTAATTGAAGTATAGATTTAAAATCAAATTTTTCCAATTTTATAGAAAATTCTTTTGTTTCCTTATTTTGAACTAATATTGCAACAAATATATAATAATTATTATTAGTTTTTTTGTAATTAAATTGAAGAGGATTAGATACTAAATATACATAATAATTATTTTTGTTAAAATCTATATCATTAGAAATAACAAATTGGGCATAGTTTCTATAATTATGTTCATAAGGGAACTTGTAAGGTATAAATTCTTTATTTTCAAATTTCATAAGTTATTATACATAAAAAAATAACTTTATACAATTATTTGTGATAATATTTTATCATTAAATTATTCTTATAACGATAAAAAGATTCTGAAATTTTTCTATACCTTTTATAGGCACAATTTGTTTAATTATTATAGGGAAAAATATTAAGCAAATTATATTAAAACTTCCTAGTTTAACTCTATTTATTTTACCTTTATATATAAGTTTTATAATTCAAAAAGAAGACATAGTTCTCTAGATTTTATAAGCCCAAATGAATTTGAGAAAAGATACAATGAGAATGTTACTCAACCCAAGCTGTTAACTGAGTAAATAAGTGTCTACTAACTTGGGTATTCCATTATAAAGAACCAAAAAATTGGTTAGATAATTTAGATATTCAAGTATAAGAGGCGGGGGGAATTAAGCCATGAGATTTATTAATAGAAAAGGCTTTGATACTCCAGATATTTTGATAGGTAGTCAAGCAAAATATTTTAATAAAGAAATAAAAGATTTTTTGAAATACAATAATAATTTTGAAAAAGCACCAAAGCCTGATGAATATATATTCAATGAAATTAAATCATATTTATACGATGTATTTGATGGTAATTGTGCATATTGTGAAACAAGTGTAAATAGAAATGAAATTGTTTTAGACCATTTTAGACCTATATATGGTGCCGAACGTTTTAAAGGGAAAGTTGATAGACTTCATTATTCATGGTTAGCATTAGACTGGAATAATATGTATTTATCATGTCATGAATGTAATAAATATAAAAGTAATTTATTTCCAGTGAAAGAATCAGGTAAAATTGGTGAAACTATATTGTCATTAAGATTATCAGAGGATGCTTTTTTAATTGATCCTTGTTTTGATAAACCTGAAGAACATATTAATATAAATTTATATGGTGAATTTATAGCTGTGACAGATAAAGGAAAAGTTACAATTGATATTTTAAATTTAAATAGAGAAAATTTGATTAGCAGACGTAGAGATAAAATTCGAGAATTTGAATATCTTTGGCAAGAGTTAGTTCATGAATCTCCTTATGCAGTAGATGATTTTATACATCTATTAAATCGTAAAGACTATTCTGGTACATCTTATTTAATACTTAAACAAATATCAAGATTTTTTGGATATCCAGAAAAACTCCATTACAAACTAAATAGAGATAATATACGTAAGATTTTTTCTTTTTATAGAAATAGAAGATATAATGATTTTGAAAATATATTTAATTTAAGAATAAATAATTATAGCTATTATGAGAATTTAGAAATTAATAAATCTTATTATATAAAATCAGTAAGTATTCAGAATTTTAAAGGAATAAAAGAATGTAAGTTAGATTTTTCTTTATCTAGTAAGAAAGATAATGCATTATGTAAAACTATTATTGGTAAAAACACTATTGGAAAAACAACAATTCTACAAGCAATAGCCCTAGGTATATTAGGTCACAGAAATGCTTATCTTAGTGGTATAACTCCTGATGAATGTTTAAGTAAGTCAAATAAATCTGGACAAATAGAAGTTAGCTTTCATGGTGAAAAAGAAAAAAATATTATTAAATTTAATAGACACTCTGACCAATTTTATGGTGAATCCAATATTGATACATTGTTATTAGGTTATGGAGCATATAGATTACCAGCACGTGGAATGTTAAGTAAAATAAAACGAGATAATAATTATAGAGTTAAATCACTTTTTGATGAAAGAGAATTAATTAACGGACCACTTGGTTTATTTAATAAATATAGTGATAGACATATAGATATTGCAACATCAATAAAAGAACTTTTAAAACATGACGATATTGATGTTGATATTGTGAATAATACTTTAGAAATAATTCATCATGGTAATTCTTTAAAATTAGAAAAATTTAGCTCAGGTTATAAAAGCATTATATCTTTTGTAACTGATATAATGGATGTTCTTTACAGAAATACAGAATCTATACAGGCTGCAAGAGGAATAGTACTCGTTGATGAAATTGATGCACACTTACATCCAGAATGGAGATTAAGAATTGTTTCTTCATTAAGAAATCTATTTCCAAATGTACAGTTTATATTTACAACCCATGATCCATTGATATTAAGAGGATTAACCTATGATGAAATTACAATATTACAAAAAGATTTGAATGGTAACATAAATACTTTACAGACTGCACCTGATGTAATGAATAAACTAGATGTAGATCAAATGTTAACTTCTATCTTTGGTTTAGAATCAACTATGAATTCTGATGTGGAAAATAATTTAGCAATGTACTATAGTTTACTTTCAATTGGTGAGCAGAATTTAAATGTTAAACAGACAAATGAATTAAATAGCTTAAAAAGACAACTTGATAATTATAATGTTCTTGGCAATACAAAAAGAGAAAGATTAATGTATAAATTGATTGATGTTGAATTATCTAGAATGAAAGATGAAACTTTTGATGAATGGTCTGAAGATTCAGTATCTAAATTAACTTTAAAACTTTCAGAGAAACTTAGGTTAGTAGATAATGATTAAAAAATCTAGATTAAATACTACAACTCCAAGTGTTCTTACTGATCAAAATGCAATCAGCGAATATAACGAAATACAAGCATATTATCGTTTACATGGTAATACACCATCAAAATTGTTTAAAGTTTATAGTAAAGATGAAGTAAAAAAAGAGCTTACTGAACTTTTTTATGGAAAGTGTGCATATTGTGAAACTCCCTATGCTGTATCAGGTGATTTGAATATTGAACATTATAGACCTAAATCATTGGTTAAAATAGAAGAAGACAATAGAGAACTGACGGGATATTGGTGGTTAGCTAGTGCATGGAACAACTTATTACCATCTTGTAAAAGATGTAATTGTGTATATATATATGAATTTAATGGGGGAAAATTCAGTTTAGGAAAAGGTAACTTTTTCCCTATTTCAAATGTTCTTTATCGAAATAGAGTTAATCCTAGAGTTAATGATGAACAGATAGAAGTAGCTTTATTAATTGATCCTTCAATAGACAATCCAATGGACTATTTAATTTTTGATTTTACAAGTAAAGAAAGTATAGTTAATCCAAAATATGGATCATTGAAAGGTGTTAAGTCAATTCAACACTATGCACTCAATAGACCAGATCTTGTAAAAGAAAGAACTAAAGAAGTAAAAAGGTTTGCAAATGAATTAGTTGGTATAGAAGAAACTTTTGAAGATTTATTATCCGCTTCAAGTTTGTCTACTAAAAAGAAATATATAAGTCGTATAAAAAAAAGACTTTTGGATTTAAAATCCAATTATTTGGATATACAAAAGCATTCATATATTCAAGCTAAATTTTCTTATTTAATTCAATGGCTTACAACATATGATGAAAAAAATGTAAATCGAATATTAGATTTAATTAATATAGAATAGTTATGAATGAAAAATTAGAATTAAAAAACAGTTAAAGAATCACTTTAAATAAAGCATTTTATATTAAATCTTACCACCAAATAGTATATAGAGATGGGACAATGAAAAGTAAAGAAAATTATAATTTAGATAAATATTGGAGTATCAAATATTAAATATAAGTTAAAATAATAAAAATACCAAATATTAAAAGAAAAATAATAAAAATTATTGCATATTTTACCTTTTTATGGTACTTGTTTTTTTCTTTATATATCTCTTTATACATAGTAGTTCTATTTTTCAAGTCATATTCAAGATTTATTTTTTTATCTTGTAAAGTAGAAAGTAAATCAAACATATTTGAATAATTTAAGGTTTGAATATATTCAAGTTTTCTATCAAGATGCAAGTCTGATATTTTTTCAATATAGAACCTATCATGCTCAATTATAAATCCAATATTTCTATATAAACTATTCCTTCTTTCTTTATTGTCTTCTCCTTCATCAACTGGGGATAAAAAACCACTTAAAGAAGCACTAGGGGTATATTTATTTGCTATTTTAATAATTTCATTAAGCACAAAAGTTCCAATACCATATGATCTGTATTCAGTGGAAATCATTACACTTGAGTGTAGATTACAGCTTTGGTTATAACTAGTAGATGAAAATTCCCATTTATTGTATGTTAGTTCAATTTTTTTAATACGGAAATTTTGTTCTAAATATAAATAATGTATATATAATATTATTGAGGTTGTTGTTTGCTCATTATGATATTTATCAATTCTAATTTCATAATCTATTGCAAAATACAGTTTTTCATTATTTTTTTTATTACTTACATACAACTTTGTAAATTTGTTTATTTCAGTATTTGCCACTAATTTATTCTTTTTTTTTAATTTATAGATATATTATATCTAAAGTATATATTAACTAATATTGTATAGGTATAAGTATCAAACAATGCTCTTTGATAAAAAGTTGATTTAAAGGTGTTTAAAACAGAAGAAGAAGCTTTATTATTTATTGAAGAATTTAACAATTAATAAGGAGATAAAATGAGAGATATTTTAAAAGAACTTGATGAGGTTAATAAAACTTATATTTTAGAAGAATATAAGACAAATTTTATGATAACAGTAGAAAATGAAAAAAGAAATAATTTAAGCGAACTACAAAAATATGAATTAGATTTGAATGAAAATAATTTTCCAATTTTAGATAGGCAAAAACTATTTAAATCAATTATAGATTGGCCAGATATTAATAAATATAACATTTCAGATAAGGATCTAATAG
>RRZU010806689.1_pt1 | contig 12871 bp, 8 predicted proteins | sample 2165561 | NCBI WGS metagenome assembly RRZU01 (sample SAMN10456909, study PRJNA506462) | wastewater metagenome | isolation source: wastewater sludge | place: USA: Moscow, Idaho
AGCCCGGTGACCACGATCATGCCGAATGCCATGGCATAGCCCAGATGCGGGTCCTGCAAGACGTCACCCCGGATCTGCGCGAACAGCATGATCGGCACGATCGACAGCGACGATCCGGTCAGCGCATAGGCCGTCGCCACCGCGCCGAAGCTGTTGGCGAACAAAAGCGCGAAGGTCCCCAGAAGCGACGGGAACAGGATCGGCAGCGCCACCATGCGCCAGTATTGCCCGGTCGATGCGCCCAACACCTCGGCCGCCTCGCGCCATTCGCGTTTCAACCCCTCAAGCGCGGGGGTGATGATCAGGATCATCAGCGGGATCTGAAAGAACAGATAGGTCAGCGTCAGGCCCCAGAAGGACAAAAGGTTAAAGCCCATCGCATAGATATTGATGCCGAACCATTGTTTCAGCAGCATGGTCACCAGCCCGACCCGGCCCAGCGTGGCGATGAATGCAAATGCCAGCGGCACCCCGGCAAAGTTCGAGGCGACCCCCGAAAACGTCATCAGCGGCGCCTTGATCCAGCCCGACACGCCCCCCATCACCACCGCCGCCGCCATGGCGAAACCGATCAGACAGCCCATGACGGCCGAGGCCAGCGACACCTTGATCGAGATGACAAAGCTGTCCACGATCCGGGGCGAGGTCAGCCCGGCAAGGTTTTGCAGGGTGAATTGCCCCTCGGGGTTCTGAAACGCGCCGATGACGATATTCATCGTCGGCAGCATCAGGAACAAAAGTGCAAAGGCGAAAAAGGGCACCACGCCCAGCCAGTTCCAGCCGATCTGCTTCATTCGCCCCCCATTGCGCGAATGGCCCCGCCGCGTCGGGCGGGGCCGGTTCTTGTCTTATTCCTTGACCGCTGCGCCGACGACGCTGTCCCAGCCCTCGGTCACGACTTTCTTGTTGGCCTCTTGCTGCTCCAGCGTCGGGAAGATCGCCTTTTCATAGGCCTCGGCCGGGGGCAGCGCATCCAGCATCTCGGCCGGAACCTTGCCGTTCTTGACCAGATCGTTGAAGCGGATCGGGTGGCAATAGCCTTTCAGCCAGCCCAGCTGACCCTCGTCGGAATAAAGGTATTCCATCCACAGTTTCGCGGCGTTCGGATGCGGCGCATAGGCCGAAATCGCCTGCACATAGACGCCCGCGACCACGCCGTCCGAGGGGATGATCACCTCGACCGGCGGGTTGCCGTTCAGCCCGTCGCGCCACGACAGCAGGTTATAGTCCCATGCGGTGACGATGGGCGTCGCGCCCTGGGCGATGGTCGCCGATTTGCCGATGACCGGGACAAAGTTGCCGGCCTTGTTCACCTCGGCCATCAGCTCCATGCCCTTCTGGCCCGAAGCCTCGCCCGCCTCGCCGCCATTGGCGATGCCGGCCGCCATGACCGAGATGATCGCCTGCGCCGAGGCGCGCGGATCGCCGGCCAGCGCGAAGGCATTGGCGAATTCGGGCTTGGTCAGATCCTTCCAGGTCTGTGGACCTTCCTCGATCAGGTCGGTGTTCACGCCGAATGCCATGACCCCGTAATAGTCGCCATACCAATAGCCTTCGGCATCCTTGGCATCCTCGGGGATCGTGTCCCAGGTCGCGACCTTATAGGGCTGGATCAACCCTTCGGATTTGGCCTGCGGACCAAAGGACAGACCGACATCGATCACGTCGGGCGCCTGCGGGCCCTTGTTGTCCTTGTTGGCGCGGATCGCCTCGAGCTCGTCGGCGGAACCGGCATCGGGGTTCAGTTCGTTGACCTGGATTTCGGGGTATTTCTTCTTGAAGCCCTCGATCACGGCGCCATAGCCGCACCAGTCATGGGGCAGCGCGATGGTGGTCAGCATGCCTTCGGCCTTCGCAGCCTCTTCCAGCGCCGCGAGATCCTGCGCATGGGCAGCACCCGAGGCCGCCAGCGCGACCAGGGCGGCAAGGCCCGCAGCGGTCGATTGAATGGTCATTTCGTCAACTCCGTTCCAGAACGTGCCGCATGGCGGCTGGCTGCCACCTACCGGCGCCGAGTGACAGTGTTGCGACACATGTGACCACCACGCAAAGGTTTTTTTCTACCGCACCCATGGCGAAATAGACAGGCGGACGGACCCCGCGCGCGGCCGTCACGGAACAAGCGTCACGCCGACCTGCATGCTGCGCCCCCCGATCCGGTATTCCGCCCTGAGACGGTGGCCGGGCGTGGCGGGATGCGCCGATCCCAGCGCGCCCAGCGAAATCACCGAGCCGGGTTTCAGCTCATATCCGCCGCGCTGAACCAGCCACAACACCACATCCAGCGGATGTTCCATCAGCATGCCGCCATCGCCCGCATCCACCGACCGCCCGTCGACACGCAGATCCACCGTCAGCGCCGCCAGATCCGCGACCGGATCGTCCAGATCCGCGATGGGAATGCCGCGCCCCAACACCCCGCGCCAGGGCGTCACCCCATAGGCCGCCATCAACGCGGCGGTGGGCACGACCGTCTTTTGCAACGCCAGATCCGGCACCTCGATAAAGGGGCGGATATCCTTGAGCGCGGCGGCGACATCCTCGCGGGTGCGGGCCTGCATGATCGACGAATCGCCCACAGTGACCGCAAGATCCACCTCATAGAACGGATTGCGGCTGCCCTTCAGGCTGAGCCGCGCCCCGTCTGGCAGAAGCATCGGCGCAAACAGCGCGCCCGCGATCGGGGCCTCGATGCCATAGCTTTCCTGCGCCGAACGCGAGGTAAAGGCGACCTTGACCCCCACGGCCGGGCCCAGCTCGGCCTCAAGCACGCTGCGAAAGGTGGCATAGGCGCAATCGGCATCCTGCATGTTCAGCACCACCGGATCGGGCAGGCGCTGGCCCGCGATCCAGCCGCGCGCGGCATTCTGCATCAGCGAAACATCGGGGCACGCCGCCAGCGCCGGCCCCGTCAGGCAAGCCAGGGTCATGCCGCAGACCAGAAACCTCATGCCGATGCCTTTCACTTCATTGTGCATTATGCGCCCCATTATGCGCCCCGAACGATGCCGCAATGCGCGGCGACTGTCACATGGATTCTGCCCCGGTTCCACCGCCTTGGACGGCCCCGGATGCGGCGCCCGTGTTTGCATCGCCCGCGCCATCCCCTAAGACAGGGGACGACACCGAATGACAAGGCCCGGCATGAGCGATCAACCCACCCCGATGATGGCGCAATACCTTGCGATCCGCGAGGCCAATCCCGGCGCATTGCTGTTCTATCGCATGGGCGATTTCTACGAGATGTTCTTTGACGACGCGGTCGCCGCATCCGCCGCGCTGGACATCGCGTTGACCAGACGCGGCACCCATCTGGGCGAACCGATCCCGATGTGCGGCGTCCCGGTCCATGCCGCCGAAAGCTATCTTCTGACGCTGATCCGCAAGGGGTTCCGCGTCGCCATCGCCGAACAGATGGAGGACCCGGCCGAGGCGAAAAAGCGCGGCTCGAAATCCGTGGTCGCCCGGGACGTGGTGCGCCTTGTCACCCCCGGCACCCTGACCGAGGAATCGCTGCTCGAGGCGCGGCGGCACAATTTTCTGGCCAGTTTCGCCAATGTGCGCGACGAATCCGCGCTGGCCTGGGTCGATATCTCGACCGGGGAATTCCGTGTCATGCCCTGCCCGCTTGCGCGGCTGGCGCCGGAACTGGCGCGCCACGCGCCGCGCGAATTGCTGGCGCCCGAAGGATCGCGTCTGGACGAGATCGCGCATGAGGCGGGCGCCGCGCTGACCGAATTGCCCGCCGGCAGTTTCGACAGCGGCGCCGCGACGCGGCGGCTGGGCGCGATGTTCGGTGTCGAAACGCTGGACGGGTTCGGCCATTTCAGCCGCGCCGAGCTGGCCGCGATGGGCGCCATCGCCGATTATCTGGACCTGACCCAAAAGGGCCGGATGCCCCTGATCCGTCCGCCGGTGCGCGAGGCCATGGGCGGCGCCATGCAGATCGACGCCGCCACCCGGCGCAACCTCGAACTGACGCAGGCGCTGTCGGGCGGGCGCGAAGGCTCGCTTCTGGCGGCCATCGACCGCACCGCGACCGCGGGCGGCGCGCGGCTGCTGGAACGCCGCATCGGCGCCCCCTCGCGCGATCTGGACGAAATTCATGCCCGGCAGGCGGCGGTGGCGCATCTGGTGGCCGCGCCGCGCCTGACCGCCGATCTGCGCGAGGCATTGTCGCGCGCGCCCGACATGGACCGGGCGCTGTCGCGGCTGGCGCTTGAACGCGGGGGGCCGCGCGATCTGGCCGGGATCCGCGCCGGGCTGACCCAGGGCGCGGCCATCGCCGCCATGCTGGATTGCGGCGATGTGCGGGTGCTGGCGGATGCGGCGCGCGATCTGACCGGGCATGACGAGCTGATCGACCTTCTGGATCAGGCGCTGGTGGCCGAGCCGCCGCTTTTGACCCGCGATGGCGGCTTTACCGCGCCCGGCTATGACGACGATCTGGACGAGACCCGGCGCCTGCGCGACGAGGGGCGCGGCGTCATCGCCCGGATGCAGGCCGACTATATCGCCGAAACCGGCGTCACCAGCCTTAAGATCAAGCATAACAACGTGCTGGGCTATTTCATCGAGACGACATCGACCCATGCCGAACGGATGCTGGCCGCGCCGCTGAACGAGCGCTTTATTCACCGCCAGACCACCGCCAACCAGATCCGCTTTACCACGATCGAGCTGAGCGAGCTGGAAACCCGGATCCTGAACGCCCGCGACCGCGCGCTGGAAATCGAACGCGAGATATTCGCCCGCCTGACCCGCGCCGTGCTGGACCGCGCCGGCCCCATCGGACAGGCCGCCCGGGCACTGGCCGAAATCGATCTGAGCGCCGGTTTCGCCGATCTCGCCTCGGGTCAGGGCTGGACGCGCCCAAAGGTCGATGCCAGCCGCGCCTTCGAGATCGAGGGCGGCCGCCATCCGGTCGTGGAACGTGCGCTCAAGCGCAAGGGCGAGGCGTTCGTGGCCAATGACTGCGCCCTGACCAGCGGCGAAACGCCGGCGATCTGGTTGCTGACCGGGCCGAACATGGCCGGTAAATCGACCTTTCTGCGCCAGAACGCGCTGATCGCCATTCTGGCGCAGGCGGGCGGGTTCGTGCCCGCGACCCGCGCCCATATCGGCGTGGTCAGCCAGCTCTTCAGCCGCGTGGGCGCCGCCGACGATCTGGCGCGGGGCCGCTCGACCTTTATGGTCGAGATGGTCGAAACGGCCGCGATCCTGAACCAGGCCGACGACCACGCGCTGGTGATCCTGGATGAAATCGGACGCGGCACCGCGACCTGGGACGGGCTTTCCATCGCCTGGGCGGTGATGGAGCATCTGCATGCGACCAACCGCTGCCGGGCGCTGTTCGCCACCCATTACCACGAGATGACGGCGCTTTCCGCCCGCCTGCCCGGGGTCGAGAACGCCACCGTCACCGTGCGCGAATGGGAAGGCGAGGTGATCTTTTTGCACGAGGTCCGAAAGGGCGCCGCCGACCGTTCATATGGGGTGCAGGTGGCGCGGCTGGCCGGCCTGCCTTCGGCGGTGGTCGAACGCGCCCGCGACATCCTGCACCAATTGGAAAGCGGCGAGGATCAGGGCGCCGGCCGGCCCGCCGCCCTGCTGGATGATCTGCCGCTGTTTCGCGCCGCGGCCCCCATCCCTGCCCCCGCCGCGCCGGCCAAGACCGCCGCATCGGCGCTCGAGGACCGGCTGCGCGGATTGAACCCCGATACGATCAGCGCCCGCGAGGCGCTGAACCTGCTTTATGAGCTGCGCGAGATGCTGCCCGAAAGTCCGGCGGGATCAGCCCGCTGAGCACAGGGGTTCCGAGCTCTTGTCCCCGGTCGCCTCGGCCACGATCCGCAGGATGCGGTCCGTGGCCCTTTTGCCCAGCGTGACCCCCAAAAGCCCCTTTGAAATCGGCGGCACGCCCTCGGGGTTGGTGGCGCCCATGATATCGGCGAAAACCGCGTCATAGCGGCAGCCGGCGACATGGGCGGCGGAATGGAACACACCCCAACGGTGCAGCTGGGTCTGGCGCGATCCGATTTCGATCACCAGCGTCTCGGGGCGGGCATAGGCCATATTGACCAGCCCCGCGCCATGCGGGGCGATGACGATATCGGCCGCCTGCATCGCCGCGATCTGTTCAAGCGGCGCAAGATGTTCGAAAATCACCGTCTCAAAGCCGCGCGCGGTCAGTTCCTCCAACAGCGCCTCGTGCCCGCCAATGCCGCGCGCGCGCGCATCGCCCGATTCGTCGCGCCCCATCCAGACCAGTTTCGGCATCCCCGCGACCATGGATTGCGGCACCCGGCGCAGGGCATGGTCGCGCAGCAGGCGCAGACAGCTGTCAAAGGAGGACATGCCGACGATGCGGCGATGGGTAATGTCATGGCGCGGCCGGCCCCAGCGGCCTTCGGTGATATTGGTGGCGGTCTGGCCGATCCGCTCATCGGCGACCTGATACAGGTAATGGCGATGCGAATAGACCGAGCGCACCTTTTTATAGCGCGTGGGCTTGTGCTGAATCCTGATCCGGTCGGCGAGCTGTGGAAAGATGGCGCCGATAAAGCCCATGATAAAGCCGCGCACATCCCCCGGCGGCAGGTGCAGATTGATCGGCCGGCCGCTGTCATCGCCGGAAAAATGCGCCAGCGCACCCAGCGATTCCTGGGTAAAGTGGTAATAGTTGAAGCCGTTCTTGACCTCGATGGCGATATCGAGACTGTCGACCGGGTCCTTCCAGACCGGCAGGTTCGACGTCCCCCGGCGACGCGCACGCGCAAATGCGTCGGCCAGCCGGTCCTGACGGGCCTTGTCGCTGTTTTGCAGATCGTATTTGCGCCGCACCCGGTCGCCCGAGGCCCCGTTCAGCAACGCGCGCTTGTCGATCAGCACGCCATCCTTGCAGAACTCGGCCTGTTCCATGACCACGGGGGTCGAATTGATCTCCATCACCTCGTCCATCAGACGGCGGTCGAAGTTCTGGATGGTTTCGCGCTGCATCGCGCGCATGGCTTCGTTTTCGCTGGCGGCAAAGCCGCGCACACGACCCCCTTGGGCGGGGCGCATCACCCAGCCCGGACGGGGCGGGACATAATGCAGTCCCGGGTGAAGTGTCGGCATGTGAAACATTTCCATCGGCGGACGGCCGAAGTCGAATTTCATGGGCAAAAGCGTCCCTTGGCGCACCTTGCGGCACCCAAAATACGATGCCGCTTTCCTAGATTGTCACCTTCACGAAGCTGTCGCGCAGCGCCGTGGACCACGCCGCCGACATTGCCATGAATGCCGGGTCGCCGTCCATAATGCGGCGGCGCTGGCTGACGCGAAAGTCATCGCGTTCGATGACCGCCAAATCCAGCGGCATGCCCACCGAAAGGTTCGATCGCAGCGTCGAATCCATCGACAGAAGCACCGCTTTCTGGGCGTCGGCAAGGCTGGTTTCGGGGGTCACGACACGGTCCAAAATCGGTTTTCCGTATTTATGTTCACCGACTTGCAGGAAAGGCGTGTCATCGGTCGCCTCGATGAAATTGCCTTCCGGATAGATCAGGAACAGCCGCATATCGCCGCCCTTGCGCTGGCCCGCGACGATCATGCTGGCGCTGGCTTGCTGGTTCAGATCGCGACATTGTTCGGCGATATCTCGCCGGGTCCTGTTCAGATTTTCGCCGATGATCGTCGCCACACGCAACATTGAACTGGCATGCATGATCGAATTCTGTTCATCCGCGTCGGGATGTTCGATCGCCTCGTTCAGCCGGGCCAGCGTGGTCTGCGTCACCGACAGGCTGCCGGCGGTCATGATCACGATCACCCGCTCGCCGGGGTTCTCAAAGAAGAACATCTTCCGATAGGTCGAGATATTGTCCAGACCGGCATTGGTCCGGGTATCCGACAAGAGCACAAGGCCCGCATTCAGTTTCAGGCCGACGCAATAGGTCATGATCGTTCCGCAGCACAGATTTCCGAGCCGACAGATAGGGCCGCGCACCGCGCCGCGCAACGACGATATGGTTCTATTGCTCTTCCATCTCCTGGACTTGCAGGCGGACATCCATGCTTTCCGCGCCCGAACCGACCGTCAGGCCGCGCACCGGCGCCGCGTCCTGCGCGTCATAGCCCGATCCCAGCCGCACATAGCGGGCATCGGGGCAACAGGCATTGGCGGCGTCGAACCCGACCCAACCCAATGATCCGACATGGATTTCCGTCCATGCATGGGCTGCGTCATGGGGTTCGCCATCGGCGCTGGAATGCAGATAGCCCGAAACATAGCGCGCCGGCAGCCCATGCAGATGCGCACAGGCGATCAAGGCATGGGCATGGTCCTGACAGACCCCCTGCCCCAGGGCCAGGGCCTCGGCGGCGGTGGTCCCGGCCTCGGTCACGCCGGGCAGATAGGCAATCGCCCCGGAAACGGCCGCCGACAGCTTATGCGCCAGATCAAGCGCGTCGTCGCCGGTGACCGAAGCCGCCAGTTCCCGCAGCCCGGCATCGGGTTTGGTCAGCGCCGTCGCCCGCAGATAAACCAGCGGATTGACCCCTTCGCGATGGCCGCGCAGGACGCCAGCGGTGTCGCGGGTATCGATCTGGCCTTCGATGGCGACGGTGACCTCTTCGACCGGGCCGCGTACGGTCCAGCCCTCGATCCAGTCGCCGGCACCGTCGCGGAAGGCCGCGCCGCGTTCGCCGTCGGTGACGGCGATGGACCAGTCGCTGACGCGCTGGCCCTCATGCGCCGAGGGCGTCAGCCGCAGGCTTTGCACAAGCCCCCGCACCGGCTGGTCATAGCGATAGCTGGTCTCATGGGTGATTTTCAGCTTCATGGCATCGCCCCCTTACATCCGGCCGCTCAGGTAATCGTCATGCACCGCAGTCGAGATACTGCCCACCTCGGTGATGAACCAGGACAGAAACTCGTGCAGCCCGTCATCAAAGATCTGGTCGATCTGATGGGCAACCAGCGCGTCCAGCGTCTCATGCGCCTTGGCCTTGGCCGTGGCGGGCACCTGATCGCCGTATCGGCGTGCCAGACCGTCCAGATGCCAGACCGCCTCGTAAAGCGAGGTCAAGAGCGAACGCGGGCTTTCCCCGTTCAGGATCAGGAAATCGGCCACCTTGGTGGCGGTGATGTCGCCGCCGTAAGCCCAGTGGAACGCGCGATGCGCCGACAGCGCCCGCAAGATCACCTGCCACTGGTAATTGTCCAGACCCGAGCCGACGAATTCGACCCGTGGCAGCAGCACGTAATATTTCACGTCCAGCAGCCGCGCGGTCGCATCGGCGCGTTCCAGCGAATAGCCCAGATTGATGAAATGCCAGCCATCGTTGCGCAATTGCGTGGCGTTGATCGCACCGCGCACGGCCGAGCTGTGGCGGGTGGTGAAATCGGTCAGCATGGCGGTATCGAGCTGGCTGCGCCGCTTGCGCTCCAGCGCGCGCAGTTCCTGAAAGGCGGTGTTCAGCCCGTCCCAGACCTGACTGGTCAGCGCGGTGCGCACGATCCGCCCCCCCTCGCGCGCCTGCTCGATACAGGACGCCACAGAGGACGGGTTGTCATGGTCAAAGAACAGCCAGGATTCGACGTTTTCCTGACTGATCTCATCGCCGTAGCGGTCGGAAAAGGCCTGACTGGCCCCCGAGGCGCGCAGAAGCGATTCCCATTCGTTGCGATAGCCCTCTTCGGTATTGGGCAAAAGCGTGATGCGCGCGCCCACGTCCAGAAGACGGGCGGCGGTTTCCGAGCGTTCCAGGTGGCGGCCCATCCAGAACAGGTTCGAGGCGGTGCGGCTGAGCATATCTTGTCCCCTTCCCTTATTCCGACAGGACCCAGGTGTCCTTGACCCCGCCGCCCTGCGACGAGTTCACCACCAGCGAGCCTTCGCGCAGAGCCACGCGGGTCAGCCCGCCCGGCACCAGCTCGATCCGGTCGCCACACAGGCAATAGGGCCGCAGGTCCACATGGCGCGGCGCGATCCCCTCATCGACGAAGGTCGGACAGGTGGACAAGGCCAGCGTCGGCTGGGCGATGTAATTGCCGGGATCGGCCTCGATCTTCTTGCGGAATTCCTCGACCTCCTCCCTGGTCGATTTCGGGCCGACCAGCATGCCATAGCCGCCCGAGCCGTGGACCTCCTTGACCACAAGATCCTTGAGGTTGGCCATGACGTATTTGTAGTCGTCGTCCTTCCACAGGGTCCAGGTCTGAACGTTGTTCAGGATCGGCTCTTCACCCAGATAGAAGCGCACCATTTCCGGCACAAAGGTATAGATCGCCTTGTCATCGGCCACGCCCGCGCCCGGCGCCGAGCAGATCGACACCCCGCCCGAGCGGTAGACATCCATCAGCCCCGGCACACCCAGCATGGAATCGGGGCGGAAGCACAGAGGGTCGATGAAGGCATCGTCAAGGCGGCGATAGATCACGTCGACGCGCTTGGGCCCCTGCGTCGTGCGCATATAGACAAAGCCCTTGTCGACGAACAGATCGCTGCCCTCGACCAGTTCGACACCCATCAGGTTGGCAAGGAAACTGTGTTCGTAATAGGCGCTGTTGTAATGGCCCGGCGTCAGGATCACGACCGTCGGCGTGCCCTCGCATTTCGCCGGCGCGACCGAGGCCAGCGTGCGGCGCAGGATCTCGGGGTATTGGTCCACCGGCTCGATGCGACTGTTGCGGAACAGCGCCGGGAACATCCGCATCATGATCTCGCGGTTTTCCAGCATGTAGCTGACGCCCGAAGGGGTGCGGCAGTTGTCCTCGAGCACATAGAACTCGTCGCGGCCGGTGCGCACGATGTCGATGCCGACGATATGCGAATAGACCCCGCGCGGCGGCACGAAACCGACGACGGCCTTTTCATAGGCCTCGTTCTGATAGACCAGCCGGGCCGGGATGCGGCCGGCGCGGACGATCTCGCCGCGGCCATAGACATCGCGCAGGAACGCGTTCAGCGCCCGGGCGCGCTGCTTGATGCCGCGTTCCAGCTTGCGCCATTCGCTTTGCAGGAAAACCCGCGGCATCATGTCGAACGGGATCAGCCGGTCGGGGTCGCCCCCCTCGCCATAGACTGCAAATGTAATTCCGATGCGGCGAAACAGCGCCTCGGCCTCGGCCTGCTTCATCTGACGGATCTCGGCCGGCATGGTCTCGACCCAGTCGGAGAGCATGGCATAGGGCTCGCGAACCGCACCACCATCGACCATCTCGTTATAATATGTCGTCATCACTGGCACCCTCACCTATGCCTGTGATCTTCGCATCTGCGCCGGCACTGTCCACAGCGCGGCCCATCAAAGCGGCAAGGAATCCTGCTTTTTTTGCATGCTGCTGGCGCGAAATGCCCGAAAAAGGGGCAGAATGCGTCAGTCAAACCGACCTATGCGACGGCTTTTCCGGCGCATGAAAAAAGGCGCCGCGAGAATCGCGGCGCCCTGAAGCGGTCCACCGGCCGGCAGTCCTCAGACGATGGCGAGGTCGTTTTGCAGGGCCGAGATATCGGTCAGGCCATTGATCGTCATCGTGTTGCCATTGCCAAAGTCAAAGACGACATTGCCGCCGATCACCTGGGCATAGGCCAGCACCTGCGCGACCGACCGCCCGCCGCCGCCCCAGACCACGTCGTCGATCTGGATCGTGTCCACGTCATTGACGAAATCGGTGACGATATCGGCGCCCGAGCGGAAGACGAAATTGTCACTGCCGGCGCCGCCGGTCAGCCTGTCATTGCCGCCATTGCCCGACAGGATGTTGTTGCCGGAATTGCCGGTCATCACATTCGACAGCGCGTTGCCAAAGCCGTTCAGCGCGGCACTGCCGAGCATGCTCAGATTCTCGACATCTGCGGCCAGCGCCACCGACCCCGTGGCATAGACGAGATCGATCCCGCCGCCCGTCCCGGCCACCTCGGAAATCACATCGAGGCCATCGGTCACATAGGTGTCGTTGCCATGGCCCCCGCTCAGCAGGTCGCGGCCATCGCCGCCCGACAGCCGGTCATTGCCATTGGCGCCGTAAAGCGTGTCATTGCCATTCTGCCCCGACATGGTGTCGTTGCCCTCGAGGCCTTGCAGCACATTGACCGCATTATTGCCGATCAGAAAATTGTCCAGCGTATTGCCGATGCCGCTGCGCGCCGTGCCGATGCCAAGGTTCAGGTTCTCGATATTGGCGCCCAGCCGGTAATTGACAGAGCTGTTGATCATGTCGATGCCGGCATTCGCGGCCTCGGAGATCGTGTCCGCCAGGTCCACGAAATACGAATCGTCGCCCAACCCGCCCAGCAGGTGGTCCGCTCCCTGATCGCCAAACAGCGAGTCATTGCCCGCGAAGCCATAGAGCGTGTCGCTTCCGACCCCGCCCCGCACCCTGTTGTTGCTGCCATTGCCCAGCACATAGTCGTTGCCGGAGCCGGTCAGCAGCTCCTCGATCACCGTGCTTTCGGCAATCGAGATGTTGCCGATCAGCCCATAGGCGCTGGAGATCGCGCCCGGTGCCAGATTGATGCGCTGGTCGCTGCTGTCCGAGCGCAGGTCCAGCCGGTCGATGCCGCCCTGATCAAAGACGGTAAAGGTGATGTCCTCGTATTGCGACCGGTTGCTCAGCATGTTGGCAATCAGCGAATAGGCGGTCCCGGCATTGGTCTGCTCGCCATAGGTATTGTTGCCGGTCCGGATCGAGGTCACCCCGTAGAGGCTCTGCATCGCCAGAATGTCGGCCATCATCGCCGAGGTGACAAAGGCATAGCTGGCATTGATCGCGGTATTATCGGTCTGGCTGAAATACGACATGATCGTCGCCTGCCAGCTGTCGTTGGGATAGAGTTCGTTCACCCCATAGGTCGCGCTGCCGTCATAGTTCCCGGCATGGCCC
>RRZU013401358.1_pt1 | contig 12871 bp, 9 predicted proteins | sample 2165561 | NCBI WGS metagenome assembly RRZU01 (sample SAMN10456909, study PRJNA506462) | wastewater metagenome | isolation source: wastewater sludge | place: USA: Moscow, Idaho
CCGATCAAGAACAATTACAAACCGTACAAGATATGGATGCCGGTACCCAAGCGCGAACGCGAAGTGAACAAAAACCTGAGCCAGAATCCGGGGTACACGCAGACGATCTGACGATTCCTGCGGACGAACTCCGACAACGAACCCTGTTGAGATGAAAAAACTGACTGTTTTCTGTGCCGCCGCATGTCTCGCGGCATCCGCGGCGGCGCAGAATCATCCCGATCTTCACGAGGTCCTCGACCGGCAGAAAGGCCGGAACCTCATCGAAATACCCAAAGGCACCTACACGCTCGACGTGCGCAACAACGGGCCGTACAAGTTCCACAACCTGACCGACGTCCACATCAACGGCAACGGATCGACGGTCATCTGCAACAATCAGGAGCAGGCGTTCAGCTTTTACAACTGCGTGCGGGTGGAGCTGCGCGACCTGACCATCGACTACGATCCGCTCTGCTTTACGCAGGGCGAGATTACGGCCGTAGCCGAAGACGGAAGCTGGTTCGACGTCCGGATCGACGAGGGGTATCCCGTAACCGGTCTGGCCGCCAACCGCGTGCAGTTCTACGATCCGCAGACACGCCTGCTCAAGCGCAACAGCATCACCACCTACACGAGCAACTACTCCGCACTCAAACAGCTCGGTCACAACCTCTTCCGGGCCGTCAAGAACGGAACGTGGAGCGCAGGCGAGCAGGTCGGGGATCTGGTGGTCATGGACGTCAAGACCGACAAGCCGAACGCCGGCGTCCATACCGTCATGCTCAACAAGTGCTACAACACCAAACTCGAAAACGTCACGGTATACGGGTCCAACACCTTCTCGTTTTTCGAGAAGGAGGGCTACGCCAACGAGTACAGAAACTGCGTCGTAGACCGAGGCCCCATGCCGCAGGGCATCAGGCCCCGCCTGCGTTCGGGCAACGCCGACGGCATCCACAGCAGTCAGGCACGGAAAGGCCCGACCGTCACGGGGTGCAAGGTAGGCCACAACGGCGACGACTGCATCATCGTCTGCGGACGCTCGTTCCCGGTCGGATCGGCCGACGCCGCGAAGGGTACGATCGACTTGGTGACGCGCGAAACCCACCCCGTATTCCGGCGCGGCGACAGACTGGTCGTGGTCGGTTACGACGGGAAACGCAAAGGCGAACTCCGGCTGGTTTCAGTCAGCCGCTTCGACCCGACCGAAGAGCAGCGCAACGCCGTGACGACGGGTTATCCCTCGCTGCTGTCAAAAGCCTCCTACAAGCTCGGATTCCGGCTCAAGGTGAAGCAGATGCCGTTCGAAATCGGCCCCGGCGACGTGGTTTTCAACGCCGACGCCGTCGGCAGCGGATTCCTCGTCAAAGACAACGAAGTGGGCCACGTACGCTCGCGCGGAATCCTGATCAAGGGTATCGACGGAGTGGTGGCGTCGAACAGGATAACCGGATGCGCCATGCAGGGAATCCTCATGTCGCCCGAAATCGAATGGATGGGAGGCGGCTTCTCCTCGAACGTGCAGATCGTCGGCAATACGATCGAGGAGTGCATGTTCGAACGCGGCAATCCGCGCATACCTCCCGGAGCGCTGTCGCTCTTCTACATCACGGGCGACGCGAAGGTCGCGGAACCGGGCGCATTCATAAACATCACCGTCCAGAAGAACAAGGTGACCGGCTGCCCCTGCCCGGCAATCGCAGTCACGTCGGTGGACGGACTGAAAATGTCGGACAACGAGGTCGAAAACTCAAAAGAGGTGACGCGCAGCCACGGAGAACGGTACGGCGCCGACACGGGTGCGCCGGTCTGGGAAAAGAACAACATAAAGAAATAGCCATGCGCATGAAACCACGCTTGGGAACGGTCATACTCCTCGTGAGTATGGTCTGCGGTACGGCATCCGCCCGAACCGGAGTAATCGATATCGCGGACTACAAAGGCAGGTACGACACGCAGGACATGACTCCGTTCGTCTACACCCTGCTCGAAAGCATCCCGGCAGACAAGCCGGTAAAACTGGTATTTCCCGAAGGCACCTACCATTTCCGGCCGGAATTCGCCGCCGGAAAATACCACTGCATCACCAACCACGACAACGGATACCGCCATTTCGCATTCCCGCTGACGGGACGGCGGAACATCGAGATCGACGGCGGCGGCTCGGAATTCATTTTCCACGGCCGGATCATCCCGTTTCTGATCGAGGATTCGCACGGCGTGACGCTGCGCAATTTCACCGTAGACTGGGAGGTTCCCTTCACGCTGGAGGCGAAGGTGACGACCGCGGATGCGGAGACGCAGCGTGTCGAGATCGAGATTCCGGACGAGTTCGGCCATGCGGTCGAAAACGGCAAGCTCATCATGCGGGCAGAAGGCTGGGAAGAGCGTATTCCGGGCGAGAACATCGTTTTCGATCCCCGCACCATGGCCACCGCCTACCGCAGCGACGATTACTACATCCCCAAGCCGGACAACTTCGACATACGGGTTACGCCGACGGCTCCCGGCCGCTATGAACTCCACACCCGGTTCGTGCGCGCCCTGCCGCCCGTCGGAACGATCCTGACGTTCAAAGGCGTCTTTACCCAGAACCGGCATTCGCCCGCCATCCACGCGACTGCGTCGTCCGGCGTTCTGGTCGAGGATGTCACCATCCACCACTGCGGCGGCATGGGGCTGATCGCCGAAAAGGCCGACAACGTAACCGTCCGCAGGCTGCAGGTGGTCCTGCGGAAGGGAAGCCCCCGGATGATAACGACCACGGCGGACGCCACGCACTTCTGCAACTGCCGGGGAACCGTCCTGATCGAAGAGTGCGTTTTCGAGAACATGCTCGACGATGCGACCAACGTACACGGCTCCTACGTCCGCGTGACCGGCATCACGGCGCCCGATCAGGTCATCGCCCGCATCAACCACCCCCAGCAGGCCGGATATGAGTTTGCCGGAAAGGGCGACGAAATCGACGTCGTGGACGCGGAGACCCTGCTTGCGAAACACACCCTGCGGGTGAAAAAATCGGAACGCATCAACGCCCATTACATCCGGCTGACGTTCACCGCTCCCGTCGAAGGCCGACTCACGGTCGGCGACGGGCTGGAAAACATGTCGTGGTACCCGGAACTGATCTTCCGGAACAACGTCGTGCGCAACAACCGGGCGAGAAGCATTCTGGTCAGCACGCCCCGGAAAGTCGTCGTCGAGGGCAACACCTTCTCGTCCATGATGTCCGCCATTCTGTTCGAGGGGGACATGGACCACTGGTACGAATCGGGAGCCGTGCGCGACGTGACGATCCGCAACAACAGGTTTCTCGACGGCACATACGGCGGCGCCGATTTCCCGACGATCTTCATCAACCCGCACCAGAAAAAAGAGGTTCCGGGCCATCCCTACGAACGCAACATCACCATCGAAGGCAATCTGTTCCGGACCTTCAACGAGCAGCTGCTCCGGGCGAAATCCGTCGGAGGACTGATTTTCAGAGACAACACCATCGAATTATCGGAGAAGTACAAGCCTTACAACGACCTCCCGACGATCGACATCCGCAGCTCGCAGCAGGTCGTCATCAAAAACAACCGCTACAAGAAGCCGGGGAAAATCAGCATCGTCCGGAAATAACGGTCAGCGAAACAGTCAGCGAAAACAGGCGTCCCTGCAAAGGGGACGCCTGTTGTTTTTCGGTTCCGGCGGATCAGCGCGAAAGTGATTCGCCGCCCCTGCCGGGAGCGAAACGATTCAGAACGACATCGGTGCCTTGATCGCCGGCCACGGATCGTAGCCTTCGAGCGTGAAATCCCCGTAGCGGAAGTCGAAGAGCGACTTCACGGAAGGATTGAGCCGCATTACGGGCAGCGGACGGGGTTCGCGCGCAAGCTGCTCGTCCACCTGCTCCAGATGGTTCAGATAGAGGTGCGTGTCGCCGAGCGTATGGACGAATTCGCCGGGCTGCAGGCCGCAGACCTGCGCCGTCATCAACGTCAGCAGGGCATAGGAGGCGATATTGAACGGCACGCCCAGAAACGTATCGGCACTGCGCTGGTAAAGCTGGCACGAGAGTTTTCCTTCGGCCACGTAGAACTGGAACAGCACATGGCACGGCGGCAGGGCCATATCCTCCACCTCGGCGACGTTCCATGCGGAGACGAGAATGCGCCGCGATTCGGGATTGCTCCTGATAAGCCCGACCGCCTGCGCGATCTGATCGACGACGGTGCCGTCGGGCTTGGGCCAGCTGCGCCACTGATAGCCGTAAACGTGGTTCAGATCGCCGAATTTATACCCTTCGACCGGCGATTCGACTCCCTCCTGCGCCGCCCGCAGAAACGTGTCGCGGTCGACAGGCAACACGCCGTGGCGCACGCAAAGCTCGTTGTAATAGCGGAATGCATCGTTATCCCAGATATGCACCCCGTTGTCCACGAGGTATTTTATATTGGTATCGCCGGCCAAGAACCAGAGCAGTTCGTGGATCACGCCCTTCAGAAATACTTTTTTGGTCGTCAGCAGGGGAAAGCCCTCCGCCAGATCGAAGCGCATCTGATGTCCGAAGACGCCTTTGGTACCGGTGCCGGTACGGTCGCCGCGCACGACGCCTTCGGTCTTGATCCTGCGCAGCAGATCGAGGTATTGTTTCATCGTTCTTCTTTAATAGACATTTTTTCCGCTCAAATAGACATTTCTTCCGCGCGGAGCAGCGGGCCGCCCCGCGCCCCCGCACTAACGGAACGCTTCGAGCCTTCTCAGCGTCAGTTCGCCCGACGCGTCCAAAACGGCATAAGAGGGATACTGTTCCCAGCAGCCGAGGTTTATCACATGCAGATTCCCTTCGCGGAAGTCGCGCGGGAAGTGCATATGCCCGAAAACGAAATGATCGACATCGTGCATGGCGGCATATTCGCGGGCGTATTGGATCAGCGGCTCGGTAAGCGAGACGTCGAGGGTGTCGGCGGCGTGCGACTTGCGCGACTTGCCGCTCCACCAATGGCCGAAACGCATCGCCCAGTCGGGATGCAGCAGCCACGAAAAGAGCCAGCGCAGCGTCCGCGAACGAAATACGGTGTTGAGCAGTTTGAGCACCGGCTGTCCGTCGATCTTCATGTTGTCGCCGTGGGCGATAAAGAGATGTTTGCCGTTCAGGCAGAACCGCTGCGGCGAAGTGTAGACTTCGACGCCGCATTCGCGGGCGAGGTAGTCGCCGACCCACATATCATGGTTTCCGGTAAAAAAGACGACCCGCACGCCCCGGTCGGTCAGCTCGGCCAGCTTGCCCAGCGTCCGCACGAAGCCCTTCGGCACGACCTCGCGGTATTCGAACCAGAAGTCGAAAAGGTCTCCGACCAGAAATATCGACTCCGCATCCTTCGCCGCATCGTCGAGCCAAGCCACGAAACGGCGTTCGGTTTCCCCGGCGAACGCCTCACCGCCTGCGCCCAGATGGATGTCGGATGCGAAATAATGGTTCATAAATCGTTCTAAACAATTGACCGAATCCCCGTTGCCGGGGACTCGCACGGCAAAACGCCGCATTTTCCGAGGTTTGTCCGAGCGCAGCCGGAAAGCATCCGGGATTCGGACACGCCCCTATTTCGTCAGTTCGTCGAGCTTCCGCTCAAGACTCTTGCCGTAAATATCCTTGGCCACGATCGTGCCCTCCCGGTCGATCAGGAAATTGGCCGGAAGTTTCTGCACGTTGTAGAGCCGGGGCGCCGTCGAAGCCTGACCGCGCAGATCGCTCACCGAGATCCAAGGCAGCTGCTGCTCCTGCACGGCGGTGATCCAAAGGGGTTTCGACGAATCGACGGCCACCTGATAGACCTCGAACGGCGTCGGAGCGTCGGCGTATTTCTTGTAGACCTCCTTCAGCTCGGCATTGAGCGTATTGCTGTTGCCCAGTTCGGCCGACCAGAAGTCCAGCAGCACGACCTTGCCCGTCAGCGACGAGAGCCGCACCTTCTTGCCGTAAATGTCCGAGAGTTCCAGATCGGGATACCCCGCTTCGGAGATGCGCGACGTCAGGCTGATGCGGGCGTCCATGCGCGTAATCTCGGCCAGCAGCGACTGCAGGTAAGGCGAATCGGGATAGGATTGTTCGAGCGCTTCGGCCACCGTGCGGTAATAAACCACGTCGCTGTCACCGTTGAACAGATAGGTGTCGCCCGGCAACCGCTGGTACAGGGCGTAAACCGCCGCCAGCGAAGACTTGTTTTCGATGATGAAGCGCAGCTGTTCGCGGCGGATGCGGTAGTATTCGTCGGTATACTCCTTCACCAGCGCCTTGCGCTCCTCTTCGGAGAGGTTCGTCCGGGCGAACTGGCCGGCGATGTTGTCGAGCCGCTGGGCGCCGCCGACGAAAGCCTGATAGAACTGCCGCAGCAGCTCGGTCTCCTTCGACCCTTCGACCGTATAGTTGCGGATGAAACTGCCCACGGAATTCACGGACAAGCGGTCGCCGCCTGCCAGAAAGAGCGGAATACGTTCGCCGTTGTAAATTATATTGTAAAGCGAAGGCGTCCGGGTCACGCCCTTCAGCTCGAAACGGTAATTACCCTCCTTGTCGAGCACGGCCGAGTCGATGACCGACTGCGACAGGGGAGACACCTGCTCCAAGTAAACATTTTTGGCGTCGTTGCCGACGATGCGGCCTGAAATCTTCACCTTCGACGACTGGCAGGCACACAACATGACGGCCGCGGTCAGGGAGACGAAAAGCGTTTGTTTGTTCATTAATCTCACGTTTCTGCAGTAAAATGCTCACAAATATAGCAAATTTCCGAAAATACGCACCTCTTATTTCGACGAATTGCGGTGCGGACCGTTGTTTTTCGAAAAATTGCGGTTGTGCTGCTGATTGCGGTTTTTCTGCTGACGCTGCTGATTGCGCTGCTGGGGACCTTTCTGGGGACGTGCCGTAAAGTGCTGTTTATAGTCGCTTCGGAGATTGTTTAAAGCAACTTCATCTATTTCAATAGCACCCCCGGACATGCGTTTGATGTCTTTAACGATCACTTCGTTGTTGGGATGCTCCTGATTGTATTCGTAGCTCTTCGAGCGCATGTACCGGGCCAGATTGTCCACCGTGCGCGACACCTCCCTGCGGTCCTTGTCGCCGGCAAGACTCCGGATCATCCGCTCGACGTATTTGCCGTAGTGCTTGAAGGAGATGCGTCCCTGCGAATAGGCCATGCGACGCGGCGTGATAGTCAGTTCCTGACGGGTCGGCTGCGGATAGGGCGAATCCACATCGAGCTGGAAATCAGACATGATAAAGAGGTGATCCCACAGCTTATGGGTGAAATCGGCGGTATCGCGCAGCAGCGGGTTGAGATTGCCCATCACGGCGATCACGGCACGGGCCTGACGGTTGCGCTCGCGGCGGTCCTCGATCAGCTGCAGCGAGTCGATCATCTCCTGAATATGCCGTCCGTATTCGGGCAGGTACAACTTGCGTCGTGTGTAATTGTAATTCTTTTTCATATTGTAATTGTGGTCCTCGGCACTGTTGCAAAACGGCCGCCGGAGCGTCCGGCGGGGTTGTCGCGATGGACCGATTCAAGACGTTTTATCCGACTCTCCACCCTGTTCGGCAAGGCCCCTCAAGATTGGTTTTGCACCGCAGAAAGTCATAACTTTGGGACAAAAGTAGGTAAAATTTCAGTAAAAACAAGCTATGGCAAAGGTTTTAATTCTGGACCAATCAAAAAGTATGCGAAACACGCTCCGCGAGCGTCTCGAATTCGAAGGCTTCTCGACCGAAGCCGCCGAAGATGAGGAGGCTGCATCGACGATGTGCGAGAAAATACCGTTCGACGTCATCCTTTCGGACCGGGGCTGCAAGATTCCCGACGCCGGAATCCCGTTCATCGTTCTTTCGGCGGAAGCGTCGATCGACTCGGCGGTCGAAGCCGTACGCAACGGTGCGCAGGATTACCTCACCAAGCCCATCGACATGAACCGCCTGCTGCAGTCCATACACCGCACCATCGACAACCCGGCGCCCGCACCCGCCTGCGCACCCGCGGCCGCTCCCGCACGCCGCTCGCGCCGTTCGCGCAATATGCATACGGAACAAATCATCGGCACCTCGCCGCAGATGGAACACGTACGCCAGCTGATCGACAAGGTGGCGCCGTGCGAGGCGCGCGTACTGATCACGGGCGAACACGGCACCGGCAAAGAGCTCGTCGCCCGCTGGCTGGACGCCAAGAGCTCGCGCGCCGCGGCGCCGTTCGTCGAGGTGAACTGCGCGGCCATCCCCTCGGAGCTGATCGAAAGCGAACTCTTCGGACACGAGAAGGGTGCCTTCACCTCGGCGATCAAACAGCGCAAAGGCAAATTCGAGCAGGCCGACGGCGGCACGCTCTTCATGGACGAGATCGGCGACATGTCGCTGGCGGCGCAGGCCAAGGTGCTGCGCGCGCTGCAGGAGAACAAGATCTGCCGCGTGGGCAGCGACAAGGACATCGACGTGGACGTGCGGGTGATCGCCGCCACGAACAAGAACCTGCGCGACGAGATCACGAAGGGCAACTTCCGCGAAGACCTCTACCACCGTATCGGCGTGATCGTGGTGCGCGTTCCGGCGCTGCGCGACCACGCGCAGGACGTCCCGCTGCTGGCCGACCATTTCATCCGCACGATCTGCGCCGAATACGGCATCCCGCCCAAACGCATCGAGAGCAACGCCCTGCGCGAACTGCAGGCGATGCGGTGGAGCGGCAACATCCGCGAACTGCGCAACGTCATAGAGCGGCTCATCATCCTCAGCGAAGAGCGCATCACGCTCGACGACGTGAAGACCTACTGCTGAAAAAGCGACAACCGGCCCTTACGGACCGGTTGTCGCTTTTTCGAACCGAACTGCCCGATTACAGCAGATCGAGGATTTCCGCAGGTTTATCGACGATATGAGCGGCTCCGGATTCGACAAGCTCTTCCCGATCCCGAAATCCCCACGTGACGCCCACCGAGCGTACGCCCGCAGCCGCGGCGGTCTGCATGTCCACGCCCGAATCGCCGACGTAGAGCACCCGCTCCTTCGCCGCGCCCGTCAGCGAGAGAATCTCCTCCACCACGGCCGGATCCGGCTTCAGAGGCACCCCTTCGCGCTGGCCGAAGACCGCGGCGAAAGGAACGTCGGGAAAAAACAGCCGGACGAGCTTCTCGGTTCCCGCCTGAAATTTGTTCGACGCCACGGCGATACGCACGCCGCGCCGCACAAGCCCCGCGACCAGCTCCGGAATCCCGTCGTAAGGCTTGGTGTAGGCGTCGATATGCTCGGTATAGTATTTCACGAAATCCGCGCGCACGGCCGCTACGGTATAGGGCGTACGAAGCTCTTCGGGCAGCGCGCGCTCCACGAGCCGCATGATGCCGTTGCCGACGAAATGGCAGTACTCCTCGTAGGAGTGCTGCGGAAGGCCGCGCAGGGCCAGAACGGCGTTACAGGCGACGGCCAGATCGCCGATCGTATCGAGCAGCGTGCCGTCGAGGTCGAAGATGACCAGATCGGTATTTACAGTCGTTTCCATAATCATTGTCTGCGGCCGGCAGAAGATGCGGCCTTTTTGATTTTCCAGCCGAGAGCCGCCACGCACAGCGACATCAGCGGACTGACGATATTGAAGATACAGTAAGGCATGTAGACGAACGTCGAGACGCCCAGCACCGTGGCCTGCGTCATGCCGCACGAGTTCCACGGCACGAGCACCGAACAGACCGTCGCCGAATCCTCGACCGAGCGGCTCAGCAGACGGGATTCCAGCCCCCGTTCGGCATAGAGTTCCCGGAACAGACGGCCCGAAAGGATGATCGAGATATACTGGTCGGCGGTGCAGAGGTTGAAGAAGATTCCGGCCCCCAGCGTCGAAGCCACGGCCGAAAAGGTGCGTCGGACGAATTTCAGGAAAACGGCCGTCAGCGAACCCAGCATGCCGCTGCCGGTCATCACGCCGCCGAAGCACATGGCGCAGATGATGAGCCATACGGTATTGAGCATGCCGGCCATGCCGCGCGTGGCCACCAGTTCGTCGAGCTGCGGGCTTCCGGTCTCCAGCGCCGTAGGCCCGAAACAGCTCATCAGCACGCCTTTGAATCCCGACATGAAGTTCAGCCCTTCGACTCCGGCCACCCTCACCACCAGTTCGGGCTGCGCCAGCAGCATGGCGACGCAGGCGAAGACCGCGGCGCAGAAAAGCGTCACGATGGCCGGAAGTTTCCGCACGATCAGCACGCCCGTCGCCACGGGCACCAGCAGCAGCCACGGCGTAATGCGGAAAGCGCCGCGCAGCGAATCGGCGTAAAGTTCGGCATGCGCGCCGCCGGTATGGCTCAGCGTCAGCCCCGCGACGACGAAGACCGCCAGCGCGACGACGAACGACGGAACGGTCGTGTAAAGCATATAGCGGATATGCGTGAAGATCGGCACGCCGACGGTGGACGAAGCGAGCACCGTCGTATCGGAGAGCAGCGAAATCTTGTCGCCGAAATAGGCCCCCGAAATGATCGCGCCCGCGATCCACCCTTCGGGAAAGCCCATCGCCTGCCCGATACCCATCAGCGCCACGCCGATCGTGGCGATCGTCGTCCACGAGCTGCCGGTCATCAGCGACACGCCGGCGCAGATGACGCACGAGGCGACGAGAAAAAACGAGGGGTGCAGGATTTTCAGCCCGTAATAGATCATCGTCGGCACCACGCCGCTCACCATCCACGATCCGGCGATGGCGCCGATCAGCAGCAGAATGATGATGGCCGACGCCGAGGCGCGTATGTTGTCGATGATCGCATCCTCAAGCACCGACCACTTGCAGCGGTAGATGCCGATCGAGAGCATCACGCAGACCGACGTGGCCGAGAGCAGCGCGATCTGGCTTCCGCCGTTTATCGCATCGCCCCCGAAACAGCGGATGACCACATATAAAAGGAGTGTCAGCACTGCGAGCGGCAGCGCCGACACCCATGCCGAGGGCAATTTGTTCTTGTGAGATTCCATAATTCGCTACTCCGTTCCTAACCGGGGACAAAAGTAGCAAAAAGCCGCGATACGGCCAAACGCCTATTCGACCGGTTTGATCTCCGCCTCCCATCCCGTCAGCGTCGAAACGTAGGGGATCAGCAGCATCGCCATCTTGCGCTGGCCGGCGTAATTGGGATGGGCCGACGATCCGAGCTCGCTTCCGTCGTTGCAGTAGCCGGGCAGGACGGCCGCGAAATGGAGGTTCGGCACGACGGCGGACTGACACAGGTCGCGGATATAGGTGAAGGCCGGTTCGCTGACGCGCGGCGCCACGCAGAGGATCGGCATTTCGTCGCCGTAGGCGCCGCGCAGAGTCTGCAGGATGCGGGTGTAGGCGGCTGCAAACTCATCGCGCGAAGGATGCGGCAGGGTCGAGAAGTCGTTCGATCCCAGATTGATGACGACCAGATCGGGACGGTACGGCGACGCCGCGAAGTCCCACGCCGGTTCCGCCGCCTCGTCGAACGTATTGGCGATGCGGTCGGCCATCGTATTCTGCGAAGTGGTGTTCTTATCGCCGTAATTGCGCGCCGCGCCGCGTCCCGAATGGGCGATCAGCGTATAGTCGGCGCCGAAATAACGGGCGATGATGCAGGCGTACGCCTTGTTGCAGTTCTCGGTCTGGGGTTTGAACGGCTCGTCCTTCGAAAGCCCCTCGGTCCCGTAACCGCAGGTCAGCGAGTTGCCGATAAATTCGATATGCCGTCCGGGCGCGGACGCCGCAGGCAGCAGACGTCCTCCCCTGTCGAGCAGGAAGGCATGGATCGTCGTACGCCCCTGCTCGCCCTCGGTGCGCTTCTGCATCCGCACGGTATGTTCGCCGCGGCCCAGCTTCTCGGCCAGCACCACGACCGAATCCGTCCCGAACGTCGTAACGACGCCGGCGTCGCGGCCGTCGACGGTCAGGTTGTAGTAGTTCTTTTTCGTATCCGAAACGCGCATGGCCAGCGAACCGCCCGTAAAACGGCACTCGAAGCTGGTTCCGCTCCAGTCGAAACTCACGTCGCCGCCCTTCGTCTGCGTACGTCCGACATAGCGCACTTCGGACGACGCGGCGGGCGCTTCCGTCCGCTTCTGGGCGGAAACGGCACCGGCGCACAACAGCGCCAGCACCGCAAAAATCAGCCGTCTGCTCATTGCTTCGCCTCCGCTTCATAGGCGCTGACGGCCCGCTGCAGCGGTCCCCACCAGTCGCGGTTGATGATATGCACGATGTCGAACACCATCAGTCCGTCCGATTCGCGGAGATTCATCTCCACGGCCCGCTTGAACTGGGTCGTATCGCGTTTGTAGTCCTCGACGTACATCCCGCCGAAGAAGGGTCTGCCGCCCAGCAGACGGCGCGAATAGCGGCACCCGCCCTCGACGCTGAGGTGGTCGCCCTTCGACATTTCGCTGTCGGTCTCGTTCTTATGCAGGCCGTTGCTGCGACGGTACTCGTCGACGGTCACGTTCCAGTAATAATTGCCGTTGGTGAAGATGTCCAGCAGTTCGGCATATCCGTAATTCTTATAATCGGGCGTGGCCCATGCGAAATCCTGCGAAGGATCGTACGTATTGCTGGCCCAATTGACGCCCACTTCGAAATAGGAGGGGTACCACGCACCCGTATAAGCGCCGAACTTCAGGCCGGGCTTCACGGCTTTCAGCTCCTCTGTGGTGCGTTTGAAGAAGTCGTAGATCACCGACGCGCGCCACTCGATCCACTGCTTGAAATAAGGGCCGTCGATGCGTTTCCAACCGCCGTCGCCGTCCTCCTCCCACGCATAAATATCCTCCGGGAAACGATTCAGCTTTTTCCCGATATAAGCCTCGAATTTCCCGCGCGAGAAATCCGAGAAGTCGGACTGGATATTGTCGTAACGG
>RRZU010564500.1_pt1 | contig 12869 bp, 15 predicted proteins | sample 2165561 | NCBI WGS metagenome assembly RRZU01 (sample SAMN10456909, study PRJNA506462) | wastewater metagenome | isolation source: wastewater sludge | place: USA: Moscow, Idaho
ATAACTCAAAATATTGTTATCTTTTCAATCTATACTTTTGCTTCGGACTTTTCGGCTTGTCTGGAATGGTACGCTCAATCAAAGCCGCTTCTATTGCAGGATTCAGGTAATTCTTTTGGAATGTTGCTCTGTGAGTTAAACAAACCAATTGCATCAATTCCGCTAACGTATAGTCTTCTTGTTTCATTGCTGAAATCAAACGTAGAGCTTGATCGCTCACTTGTACGCTATCTTGAGCGGTAGCATGATCGCTATCTTGAGCGGTGTCATTTGAGCTGAGAATTGCATCTAAAATCATCTGTAAAATGAATTCTATAAAAGGCGCTGAATCAGTACGATCCGTACTCGCTTGTAATGCTTCATAATAGGCTTTTTGATTTTGATAGATTAGGCTTTCAACTGGGATATTAGCAAAGATCGGATTCCATCTACTCAAAATGAGTGTTTGCCATAATCTTCCCATCCTCCCGTTACCATCTGCAAATGGATGGATAAATTCAAACTCATAGTGGAATACAGAACTTTGAATCAGTGGATGTACATCACTATCATTCAACCAATCTAGTAAATCAGCCATAAGACGATTGATCTGATTCGCAGGTGGAGCCATATGCACCACTCGATCACCTGACATCACCCCAACACCACCGTGACGATATTGACCCACTTCATCAATTAAGCAGGTCATTAAAATTTGATGTGCTTGTAATAGGTCTTTTTCTTGACTCGGTTGCCACTGCTGAAATGCTTCATAGGCTTTGATGGCATTACGCACTTCCTGAACTTCTTTTGGAGGTGCTATTACTATCTTACCATTTAGGATCGCCGTGATTTGCTCGGTACTTAAAGTGTTTCCTTCAATCGCAAGAGACCCTTGAATGGTACGGATACGATTGGCTTTCCTTAGTTTTAAGCTGTCCTGAATTTCCTCTAAAACAGTCAAACGCCCTATATTCTCACTAATCTGTGCAATCAGATGAATGATTTTTGAGGTGATGGTATAAGGCGGTTGGTATTTCATGTTGTTTTCATACACTCATTACAAAATTTACCTACATTAAACATCAAGATAGAGTTTATGCATAATGTTCTAAAAATATAATTTTTCAAATTACTGAAACAGAAATTCACATCACATAAATCAAGCTAAAATCAACAGTATGGCAACTGAATTAGCCAAAGACTTTAAATACCCAAAGTGATCCTAGACATTATTATGGATAGAGCCCCCCTCTACTCATTAGGTTTTTTAAAGTAAATATATTTAATTTTTTAGGGACATAACCTGTCCACTACTTATCGCAATATCAACTCCATAAGACAAGAAAACTAAACTTGTTAAATTTGGAGCTATAAATGAAAGGTACTATTCTTGATTTTTCAATTCAGAATAATAATGGCATTATTTCAGGGGAAGATCAAAAGCGCTACACATTTACAGGGAGTGAATGGAAAGACTCTGTATCCACTCAACAAAGAATCAAAGTGATTTTGTTGCACAAACCTATAATAAAGCCTTATTCAACCCTAATTTAGAGGAATCGCAACACATTACGACAAGCTAAAGCGAAATTATGAAAATTCTGTGGCCTTAGCTTGTATATTTATTTGGTTACCATTATGAAATGTCAACAGACCCTAATACTTCTATAAATATATCTTGCTAAATTTAGCTTTAATTATACTTTGTAAATATTCAAACACTGTATCAACTTCATATTCAATATCCTCAAAATCAGCTCCCTCCAACTGATTTAAAGATTCAAAAATAAAAAAGCGCGCACCTGTTGAACAAGATATTATTACATTTGTAAAACTGTAATCTTCAGGTATTTCTTCTGAAATTACAATCTCATGTAAATCCACAGCCAATACATCTTTGATCCCTCGTACGAGCATATCCATAGTAGTATCTCTATTAGCTTCTTTCAGCATCCTCATAATTCTATTGTTTTCTACTAAAGCCTCATCTGAATTAGGATCCAAATTCATTAGTTTTTGTGTTTTACGCAAAACCACGCCTAAATTTTCATTAGAAGCCAATGACATTAAAAATTGTGATATTACTAGATTAAAAGCAACCTCATACCTTTGGACAATCTCCGAAGCCCTATCCTCTGGCATATAATCTAAAATAGCCGTCAAATATCCACATGTAATATTTTTCATCGCTATAAAAAGTGTGACTATCACTTTATTTTGAACCATTAATATCTCAAATACTTCATTTTTTTCAATTTGATCCAAAACCTCCGGTAAGTTAAAAACTATATACATCAGTTCTATAACATTTTCTAACGCTGAACTATTAATGGAAGTTTTTTGTAATATCAATTTAAGATTAAGTGCATTTTCATTATTCAAAAAGAGGTCTGGACGATCATGAATTGTTGTTTTCAGCCTTCTCAAAGGAGTTAGATTATTTGTTTGAATAAAAGTACGTATAAGAACGTTATCTTCGGATGAAATTATTTCACTTAATGGCAGCGAGCTTAGTCGCTCCTTCGTTTGATTTATTTCTTCCCGTTCTTTTACTTCTTCTAATTCTTTTTCTTTAACAATCTCACTCCTATGTATTTTCTGTTTTTCTTCCAAAAATAAACTTAAACAGTCACTTAGTTTTTTTTTGTCAGCTTTTGACAATTGAGTAAAACTAATTAATTTATTTTCATTCAGAATAAAGTTACCGCCAAGCATTCCACCAAATGTAAAACTTCGCATATCTTCTAACCGAACTTTATTTGCGTTTTCAAAAGGCTCTTTTGTGATTATTTCTAGATTAGTGACTAACATTCCATTATCTGCTTTCCCAAAGATAGTTTCGTCAGCTAAGATATAAACGTCTTCTTCTTTAACATGAGGCCCATATGCTTTTATTGCGTTTGCGAGCTTCTTAGAAGGAATATTGGGCTTAAAAAAAACTTTATCCCCGTTTTCCAAATTGCTAAAATTATAACCCTGATAAAATTCTGAAAATTTTAGTGACACAAGTACCCTCTTTCTTGTTTAGAATGATTCTTGCTCATTCTTATGCCGAAACTCAATAAAAATCAACTAAAAAACAGAATATTCTGATCTAACTAAGGTAAATTTTTTGATATCTCAGAAATTACTGGGGTATTAAATTTAATATTGAATTAGATAGACAATTAATTGAGTCCGATGTTTATAGAACTGAACTTGAATGGATCAAAAATTCTATGTACGCTTTACAATATACAATTTTGAGAATAGTGATAAAGATGACCACTCATTGAATATTACTGTTCCATTTCAAGTAGCTTATGCTGTTTCTATTCATAAGGCTCAAGGACTTGAATATGACTCCGTAAAAGTTGTCATTACTGATGCTAATGAAGATGAGAGAATACATAGCATTTTTATACAGCTATAGCACGAGAACGTCTAAAACTTTTCTGGACTCCTGAAACACAACATAATGTCTTAAAAAACTTTCTCGCATTAACAATACTAAAGATATTCATCTTCTTGCAAGTAGAAAACAATTAATACCCATCAATTAAAAGTATTTAAAATAGATAGGGACAATCCCTATCTATTTACACTAACTCGAAGCCGTCACCGAACTTTTCAATCCTTGCTGAATATCCTGCATAAACCCTTTAAGCGATGTCCTTTGCTCCACTACCCAGTTCTGTTCTTGTTCAGGATAATATTCCTCCACATCCATTCCCTCCTCGATACTTGTTTCAAACCCTGCATTAGCAAAACCTTGCCGTGCCACAAAATCCACTGCTTCCTGATAAAATCCTGCTTCCTTACTCTGCTGAGCAATTTCCTTGGCTGTACGAATCGCCTCATTCAAACTCACTCCATCCTTTAAGGTTAGATCTACGTAATACACTGGTTGACGATAACTCTGGGTGGTACTTTTTCCTCTTAAGGTCAGTTGCAACGGCAAGCAGGACAGTAATCCACCTGAAGCTGCGTTGTAGTAAGACAACCGAGCGGCCAAAGTCCGAATACTATTAAAGCCTGTGGTTCTAAAGATAAATGTCCCTAGCTCATCTGCATCATCTAAATTGATATGTAATCGACCATAGGGTTTGCAATGTCCTCCCTGAGCCAATGGACACAAATCGGGTGATGGGCATGGATATTGTTCGACCCCTTGATTGGTCAGCCTTCGACAGGTTTGTCCATCCCCAACACAAACTGGACGACCTGTCTGGCGATCAAACAAGCTGTACTCAGCACGTAAGTTCAGTTCAGGGTCATTAAAGATCATACGTACGGGTATGGTTCTGAGTTTTTGACTGGGAGCTTTGGCTCGAAGTTGTTCATCCAAAGGGTGCTTAACCCACCCATCTTTATTTTGGATTTGGCTGGTAATAGTAAATTGATCATCCTTTTCAGGCAGGCGCTTGCCATTCTTTTCAATGATGCGACCAATGCTGATACGTCCCAAAATAGGTGGGGTAATTGCTAAACCTTTAATCATAGTGATGTCCTCTATTGATTTATTTTTGAAAGTTGAAATGTCAAAATAAAAATCCCATGCACTCAGGCATGGGATCTTGGTTTGGTTTTTAAGTGGAATACTTAGGCTAAAGCGACAGGTCTTAATCGGTATAGATTTGAAAGCGCCGTGTACCTGCTTTGTTTTGGGAAAATTGTTGTAACATTTCAGGATGGAGTTTCAGTAGAGCTTTACTATCCAAACTGACCGAGTCCTTGCTTTTCTTCCATGTCACCGATCCTGCTTGAAAGGTCGCTCGTTCCGCCTCTTTCATTAAGGCTTGTATTTGATGCTTAATTTGATCAAACGACTGCTGTTGAACATCAATCTCTTGCTTGGTTTCAAGCAGCTTAGTAAACAACAGGTTTGCTGTTTCATCCTGACTGAGGTCTTCCACAGTTAATGGAACATGCTCAGGATAAAGTTGTTGTAAGGCTTTGGCTGCGGACTCACTTGCATCTATAGATGGAGGTACATCCTTTTCCACGCAATCCCAGAAATAGCGTTCAGCATTGATGATGTGTTCAATCACCGACTCAGAACGAGTGACTTTATAAATCTTGGTTTCATGACCACACAAGAGAACACAGACATGTGCTGCCTGTTTTCCTGTCACAGCCAATTGATGCTGTACTTGGCACAGTACGTATAAAGGCACACCATCTCGCCATAGCTTTACTCCATATTCACCTGCGGTTTTACATTCCAAGATTTGCACCTCATCACTGCCGATGACAGCGTAATCCAAATTAGCCAACATGAAATACTTGTCAGGATCGGGGTGCTGCAATACAGCATTGACCCGTCTAACCTTATGATTGGTGTGCATGCTGTAGTATTCCGCCACCAGTGGCTCTAACTGCTTCCCCCAATATAAAGGTGCATGTCCCGAACTTTCATCTTCAATGTTCTGCTTTACTCGACCGGTCTTGACCATCCAAAGTTCAAGCATTGACATATAGGGATTCAATCCACAGGCGGTTGCGGCATCACTGCTGCCAACGCCTTGCTTACGGACTTCTAGCCATTCTTGGTACTGCATATTTTTGGTATTGGCTAAACGCTTGGCTGTAACTGTTCTTTTAGCTACCGTATTCGATTTATTCATCTCATTCGGAATTGGGAGATGAGAGAGTTGATGGGTATTCATCTGTGCAATCTGATTCATGGTCTTATCCTTATAAATGGCTGAGGCTGTAAAAATTTGCGGCATAAAAAAACCACATCCGAAGATGTGGCAAAAGGGGTCTGAAAAAACCACGTAATAATAAAGTTGCTATGTTGTTCAATATAAGCTCAAAGCTTAGATTAAACGACCATTGTTAATGCTTGCTCTAAACCACGTTGTTTCAAATTTGCACCAGCACCGAACCACGCTGAATCGAGTCGGTGATCGGTACTCATCGCGCGACGTTCATGATCGGCAAACTCGGTGATGGCGCAGAGCAAACCATAAGAAGTATCTTTAGCAGAAGAAAGCGTTGCACTCCGACCTTGACCGTTAAACATAATCATAGCTTTGCTCATGGCACGTCCATTCGGTTCAGCCTTTTCTTTCGTTGGATTTGGATTGGCGACATTGCGATAAAATTGGATGATGTTCTCCTCCTGATCGGTAACACTCATGCTGGTATTGTTAAACACTGCATCAAAGAAAGCCGCTGCTTCACCTTGAGTCACTTTACGTTGACTGAGTTGTTTCATCTCATACATGTGCTCATCCCATGCATGAACCGAGACACCCAATTGTTGTTTGATCTTCTCTGCATCGAATTTGGTACTGTGAGGAACTTTGACTACACCTGCACTTGAGTTCTGTCCACGCAAAGCGATGGCTAAAGTGTTGTTACACACCACGCGAATACCGGTGAATTGTGCTGTGGTGGCTAACGTTCCATCACAAGCAGTCGCCAATAAAATATAGCCATGACTGACATCTTTTCCTTTCAGTGCTGTGCTTTGCCCTGTACGCGCCAGTGCCCAGAATTTCTTACCCCCTTTGAGCATACCTGCGGTTTCTAATTCAAAGCCTGATTGTTCAGTCAGATCACGGTAAAACTCTAAAATCTGTTTGGGTTGAACTTCCTGATAGCGTTGACTGACCACGGATAAAGGTGCATGGGTATCTGAGCGATACAGTACACGCTGTTCCTCATAAGGCATGATGATGCTTTGCCCTCGTTCATTTTGTGCCATATAGCTGACATTGGAGGATTCGATACGCCAGTCCATACCTGCCTGCTGTGCCCAGACTTCAATCGGTTGATTTTGTGTGAGTTGATTGCCTAAACCATGCCAAGGGGTTTGTCCCACGTAAGCCATGTTGTCGATTAAATGTGCCATAGGAATATCCTTTTTAGCTTTGAACTAAATGTGTTCAAATTTCAATTTTGTGTATAAAAAAAGGCTTGCTGAAGGAGCAAGCCAAAGTGTTTAAAACTCAAATTTGATTTAAGTTTGTTGCTTCATATAGATGTTATATATCTGAATTTATTTGCATCGCATGAAATTCAAACACTTTTCAAATCCCTCAATTGACTAAAACCTTGCTCACCTTTATCCTTGACTTACTGACCTACATTGTCAGTCGGTTTTAGCAGACCGTTTCCTAAGCTCATTAAAAGATCCCATCTTTTGGTGTGAGTACTCGTGCTCCCTCTGCGGTAGAACGGGAGGGGGACACCTTCGGGTGTGCTGATTCTTAGGTTCAGTCTGCTAACCCTCTTTCGTTCTGCCACCAATTATTTAGCAGTAATCGGCAGAACTTCTTTACCTAAGGAGTAGTCGATCATGACTCAGCATTATTTATCTGTATTATTCCCCCTAAAGCCTGTCTGGGCCATTCCCTTGCCTTAGGCATAATTCATCGTTTTTAATTCAGCAGACATTCCATCTAAAGACTGATTCGTCCTTTGGATAGGACAGCTATGTCTTTTTTATACTGTCCTGCTGTAGCAATGAACCTTTTCACAATAAGCAAAAACAATAATTTCGGGGGAATAATGAAAATTCCAGCGTCAATTCTAATCATCAGTTGCGCACTACTCTCCATGGGTTGTGCCAGTAAAACTGAGCGTGAATTTCTTGGGGGCTGTCAGTCCACAGGAATGGATCGTTCGGTGTGTAAGTGTGTCTATAAAAAGCTTGAAGACAAATATGGAGAGGAGCGTTTTAAAAGCAATCTTTACACCCTAAGTCAGACTGAATCATTTCAAAATGACATGGTACAAAGCAGTCTTCAATGTATTCAGGAATAACTCATGCGTGTGATTGCAAGCATTATTGCGGTAATCGTGATTGTGGCATTTCTAGGCTTACCGTTTATAGGTTTTATGATTTTACTCGGTCTATTCATGTTGCTGGTTAATTTTGCTGTAGGTGGGGATAAAAAATGAATTCAAATATTAAAACAGCTTTAATAAGTATCTATCTGGTAATCGGCTTATTGTTTGCGCTCTACCAACACTTTTGGGGGCAGTACAGCTATAAGCCTTTTATGTTCAATGTCGGTCAAGGACTGGTTTGGCCAGCAATGCTGTTTCCATCGGTGGGTAAATTAATTGGTGGAATCCTGATTATTTTATTTATTGGTGCATTAACACTGCGTTCTAAATAATTCGTTTTACTCAAACTATATGGATAATCACAATGATCAAAAGAAAATTAAGTTGTTCTATCATACTAACAGGCTTATTGCTCAGTAGCTCTGTATTTGCTCAACAGTGCGGTGATAACCAACCGTCTACAGCACCGAATAGCCGTTATCAGATTTTAAATTCAGGTCAGGAAGTGAAAGATCTCAAAACTGGTTTAATTTGGCAACGTTGTTTGGTCGGTGAGCAATGGAATGGCAGAGCTTGTACAGGTGAAATTCAAAAGTTTTCAAATGCAGATGCTCATACTTATGTTGCTCAACATGCAAAGGGCTGGCGCGTACCAAGCATCAATGAGCTATTAACGCTCCATAGTGGATGCTGGCAGTTAGCGATCAACACCAATGCTTTTCCACCTAATCCTGCGCGCTATGATAAATATGATACGTTAAGAAGCAGTACTAAATTTGCCCCAACCCCACATGAAGCTAAAACATTGAAAGACTTTAAATATGACAAAATGGAATGGTATTGGGCATTTGAAACTGCTTATGGGGAAAAGAATTATTTGTCATATGACTTGCCGATGCGTTTAATACGTAGGTGATTTATTTCAGAACAATCTTTTAAATCACAGCCCAAGCGAAATAGGTTCTTTTATTGATGAGAAACTTAACGCTTTGTTCTAAATAGTTTAGGTAATTAGATTCAAGGAAAGACAGATGAAAAAATTAATGATTACCCCTTTATTAGCAATATCAACCTTTGCAACCGCTGGCATGCCTTCACTTACATTTGAAGGCAAAAAAATAACGGTGGAAGATACTCGGGCCTCTTTAATTAAAAAACTGGGTAAGCCCACAAGTGGAGATGTAAGCTATAGCTATTGGGAAAAACCAAACTACTCAATCAGTGCAAGCTATGACCAATATGGTCTAAAAAATTTCGGCATTAGCCAGCTTCGCACTACTCCATCAGCAAATTTTATTCAGGTTCATAACACAAAATTTTATCTCGGGAAAAACACTTTAAAATCAGTAGTGGCTCAGTTAAAGCGCGGCTGTTTTGATGTATTAGACACTAAATTTAATTCAAATTATTCATTCATTGTCCGTGATGGCGCGGAAGGTGAAATCAACGTTGGATTAACGGCGGAGTATGTAAACAACAGTAAGACTGCTTCTTTGAATAAACCGATTCATGGCATTGTATTAAGTTACGATGAGCTTGATACCAGTGAAGGTTGTAATTACTAACTTAATCAAAAAAATAAGGGAAAGTTCAAAGTCTTCCCTTATTTTCAAATTTTAATACATTAAGCTAACTTATTGCCTTAACACTTTACCTACGCTCACCATATAGCATTTGCTCAAACTTAAGTGCCATATCATTTCTCCCTTAGATCATCAGTTAAAGTTTCGTTGACAGTTATGACAATGGAAATAGCTAACTGGCTGTTGTTGTCTTGGGGGGTGGATAAAACTATCAATCAAACCTCCAATTACCGCACCTGCAAGCCCCCCCAATAATGGAGAAAGTGGTGTGGGGAAACTTTTGGAAATGGTTGCACCAATTCCAGCACCAGCCATAGAAGAAAAACTGTTACCACCTGAAGGTTGTGTTGTTTCACGGCTCACGTTTTCAGAATAGCAATAAGGACATGTAATATTCATAAGATATACCTCTAGAAATGAAAAAGGCTTACCGTCTGATAAGCCTTTGAATGTAGGAATAAACACTCATTGTTCATGTAGATGATGTATATCTATATTTTTTTGGGATCACGATTCTTACACTTACGCTAATCTTTCTTTAATTGCCCCCTTCTAAACTGTCTCATACCCAATAAGGGTCCTCGGATATATTGATCATCCTTTTCAGGTTCGGCTAAATAAGCCAGCATCTTTTGAGCATTTCTTGTTTTATCTAGATTAGACCTTTCAAGCAAACCAAGACCCCACTGATTTTTCTGCTGATGATACTGCTTGTAATCAGGCTGGTTACAATTAAAAAACAGACCATCATCTCCCGTAATTTTTTCCTTCCAGATCTCACCTATACGCATTCCGATATAACTATCACCCCATCGTAATGAGCCGTTATAGATCACCAAGAGATGACAATGATAACCCTTACTCGTTCCGCCTTGTTCCAGTCGATAGACATATCCTACCTGATCTTTAAAAATTGTATCCTTGTCTTGAACCCGCTTAATCATTCTTTTGATATCTTGAGAAAAGCGTTGAATACTTGGATCTCGCCCAGTACGATAAAATAAATCCACCCGCACAAGCAATAATTTGCAATGGTCGTCAACCAGACCATCAAAGTATTTAAATAAACTTTTTCTATTCTCTTTATTATTTTCACAGAATTCATCAATGAACTCTTTATGACGCTTTCTAATTTCAGACTGAAACCTTTGAAATGCAACACCTTGATAAAACACCTCTTCATCACTACGTCTAATTCGTTTAGGTAATAAATTAAAGTAGGCCTGAATCAAAGGGCTATACGTTCTGTTTGAGTCAAAAATTAATTCAGCATCTTTGCTTAAGCCATCCAAATCATATTCGAGGTCTTGCCTATGATAGGTTTTCTTAATCACTGCCTTCATTAGGTTTTCAATTGCAAGTAATGTTTGTGCTTCGTTCATTAATATCTTCCTATGGTTAATTCCATAGGAGTGACTGATCTGTTTTTTTTAACTTTGAAATGACTGGGTTATTTTTTTCTCAATAAAACACCTTCATCATTTGGGGATGATGAAGGTTATTAAGTTGTTTAAGTAATTAAGAATATTAAATATATATCCTAGCTATTCTCAGACTCAATAAGTCAGCAAGTGCATGACTAAAAAGAAAATCTCTACTTCTATAGCAAAAAGGAAAAATCTTACGAATTTCACTATTTTTATAGAGAATTGTGAAGCGTGAGTTAGGTATACTAATTAACAACTTTTTTTTTGTGATCGAGAAAAGCGTTTTCCTATTTCTTCGCTATAAGGCAAATCAAAAGTTTCCATAAAGACAAAATAAGGAATAATTTTATTCTCAAAAATATTCCATTTCTTTTGCTCACCTGCTTCAATCAAAAATTCTGGTGCAAGCTCATACGATGGGTTTAGTAAAATTGGAATAGGAGAAAATTTCAACTCCACCGTATTATCATTAAACAGTTCTTTATGTTTATCGAGGCTATTTCTTAAATAATCTCCCAATTCTTTACGTATGTTTCTATCATGATAACGAAAATCCGATTCCGATTGCTTTTTTATCACCAACGTATCTGCTTCAAATATTGATACTAAATCAAGGACTAGCTCATTATTAGAAAAATCTTCTTTCCAGAAATATAAAAAATCTGAATAACCAGATAATCCATTTGGGGTATTTGCTTTTTTGTTAAAAGCACCAAAAAAAATTTGAAACTGCTTTGCAGTAACTTGATCTTTACCTAAAGATAAACGTATTTCAGCACGATATAAAAGTATACTCTTGCCCTTATCTTTAAATCTGCTATGAAAATATTCAATCGCATCTTTCCACTTTGTCGAATTTGCATCCCACAATCTATTAAATTTAATTCTGCTTGGCCTAACGAAGAACAACTCGGGCTCCTCATCGCCGTCCCGAGTTCTATAAAGTTGTTGCGATGCTAAGTTCTTCTTTAATTGTCCACTTTCAGCAAATGCTTTTAATCGCATCAAATAAGCGTCCAACTCGTTTAGTAAATCCAGTGTTAAATCCAATTCAATTCTGAAATTTGTTTTAGTACGAAAATTTAATTCTAAATTTGTAAAAAAATCTACCAAAACCTTAATATTGTTTGTTAAACAACCATGCCCCAAGCTTCGTATAAAATTTCTCTTTGACCAGATAAATAAAAATTCTCGCCCCAGATTTGTCATTCTTTGTGCTAAAGCTGAAGGACTTTCTTTCCCCTCACCCCTTCCTGTTGATTCGCTACCATAATATATAAAGGCTGGGGTTGATTTATATATTAGTGCCAACATGAAACTTTCCAGCCTCATTAATATTTCAATAATTTGATCTGTATCCTCAAAATAATTTTCATCTTTAGTAAAAGGGAAATACTGATGTTCCACACTCAATTCTTCGTATAAAATACGTACAATTTGTAAATAATTTTTTGTGTTGGCATGTTTTTTTAGAACACTACTTAAAGCTTTATTATTTTCTGGCACAAGGTCTTTCAGAGAAATATATGTTTTCGTATTTTTTAAAACTTTTCTAATATAATTAGGCTCCCCATCCTCCATCTCCTTTTTCTTAGTCTCAATGCTTTTTGATGATGAGAGAGCTCGAATCCTTTCATCAGAAAGTATACGACTCATTATTCCTTCAGCTAACTCTTCAATTATTTGATCTTTTACATCTAAAGTAAATTCACCTAAAACAAGACTTTCAATATTCTCATCTTGAATAATTTGTTGATCGTTACCCACATCATTATTCATTTACTTATACCACTTTTACACCTATGTTTATACTTCACACTACCATTTCAATTCTGTATTAGTAAACCATTAATTCCGTGTATTTTTTACTTAAATTCAGGGGTTTTTTAATATCAATTCCAAGCATCTTTTGTCATCAAAATTTTCGAACCCGTCAAAAATAGGTATAAAAAAACCGCCATTTGAGGCGGGTGTCTGTAAAACTATTTCAATATTTTAGTGGTAGTACTAACGCTATAATTTCTACTCTTTCGGCTCAAGCTTATCTCGTTTAACAATCACTTGGCTCATAATTTCTTTATTACCTCTTAGGCAA
>RRZU010002085.1_pt1 | contig 12868 bp, 10 predicted proteins | sample 2165561 | NCBI WGS metagenome assembly RRZU01 (sample SAMN10456909, study PRJNA506462) | wastewater metagenome | isolation source: wastewater sludge | place: USA: Moscow, Idaho
GCCGCCGCGGTCAGCCGGGTGCCGTCGCACTGGGGGCAGGTGGCGAAGGTGACCGCCCGCTCGACGAAGGCGCGAATGTGCGGCTGCATGGCGTCCACGTCCTTGGCCAGGAACGACTTCTGGATCTTCGGGATCAGGCCCTCGTAGGTGACGTTGATGCCCTCGACCTTGATGCGGGTCGCCTCCTTGCGCAGCAGAGTGTCGAGCTCGCGCTCGGTGAAGTCGCGGATCGGCTTGTCGGGATCGAAGAACCCGCTGCTGCGGTAGATGCGGCCGTACCAGCCCTCCATGCTGTAGCCGGGAATGGTCAGCGCGCCCTGGTTGAGCGACTTGGAATCGTCGTAGAGCGCGGTCAGGTCGAAGTCGGTGACCGCGCCGGTGCCCTCGCAGCGCGGACACATGCCGCCGGTGATGCTGAAGCTGCGCCGCTCCTTGGTGGTGGTGCCGCCCTTCTCGATGGTGACCGCCCCGGCGCCGCTGATCGAGGCCACGTTGAACGAGAACGCCTGGGACGACCCGATGTGCGGCTGGCCGAGTCGGCTGAACAGGATTCTGAGCAGGGCGTTCGCGTCCGTCGCCGTGCCCACCGTGGAGCGGATGTTGGCCCCCATCCGTTCCTGGTCGACGATGATCGCGGTGGTCAGGCCGTCCAGCAGGTCGACGTCCGGACGGTTCTGGTTCGGCATGAACCCCTGCAGAAAGGCGCTGTAGGTCTCGTTGATCAGCCGCTGGCTCTCGGCGGCGATGGTGCCGAACACCAGCGAGCTCTTGCCCGACCCCGAAACCCCGGTGAACACCGTCAGCCGGCGTTTGGGCAGCTCGATACTGACGTTCTTCAGGTTGTTCTCGCGGGCACCCTGGACCCGGATCAAGTCATGGCTGTCGGCGGTTCGCTGCGGCATCGCGGCCCTCTCTGCACGGCCGCCCGTCGCAGGCCGTGGGCAGCCACCCTAACGCGCCCGTCCGGGCGCGGCCCCCTGGATCAGGTCAGGGCTACCGGGGGCTACCGGCCGTTAGCTGCCGGATCCGGCTCGCTGGTCGCGGACGGGTCGTGCACCAGCGCCGCGACCCGCGCGCTGAGCAGCGTCACCATCGCGATGGTGATCAGGGCACCCAGCAGCATGGCTGTCGCCTCGCCGTCCACGAGCACACCCATGGTCTTGCCCAGTGCCGCGGCACCGATCGGCACGCCCAGCTGGGCGGCGGTGGTCAAAGCGATCGGCAGCGGCTGCCGGGTCAGCGCCATCAGCCCGTGGGCGAGCAGCGCGGCCGTCCCGAGCGCCACGCCCAACCCGATGGCGGTCGGGTTGGCCGCGATCGCCCGCAGATCGAGCGAACTGCCGAGCCAGACGAAGAAGATCGGGGCGAAGAACCCCTCGGTCAGGGCGAAGGTCTGGTTCGCCACGCGGCGCGGCTCGCCCGCGGCCGACATCGCCAGCCCCATCGCGAACCCGGCCAGCATCACCGAGACCCCGAGACCCACAGCGATCGCCGAGAGCGTGAACAACAGGGTCAGGGTGACCCGCAGCTCCATGGCGAGACCGCGCCGCTCACTCACCTGATGGACGCGCCCGCGCAGCCCGCTGCGCTGCGACCACCACAGCAGCAGAAAGAACACCGCAGCCACAGCCAGGACCGCAACGGCGCCGAGCCCGGCCCGGGCCGCATGCGCGGGGTCGAGCACCAGCGGAAGCGCGACGATGCAGGCGGCGTCCGCGACGGCCAGTTGCACCAGCATCTGCAGCCCGGCAGGGGTATTCACCTCGAGGCCACCCAGGCTGGGCAACACGATGCCGGCGGACGACGACGCGATCAGCACCGCATACAAGGCTGCGTGACCGGTGCCGAACAGGTGCGCGATCAACAGGCCGAGCGGTGCGGCCAGCACCCCGACGCCGAGCGCTCGCAGTACTCCCACGCGCAGGCCGCCGAGCATGGCCCGCTGCCGCAACGGCACATGGGTGCCGGCCACGAACATCACCAGAGCGAAGCCGAGCTGCGCCAGAAACGACAGCGTCACATCGCTCGATTCGATCACCCCGAAGCCCGATTGACCCAGCACCACCCCCACCAGCAGCTCACCGATCACCACCGGAATGTGCGCCAGTCGGTTCAGGCTGACGATCGGCCCCAGCAGCGCCACGCCGCAGATCAGGGCGAGCAGCGCGAAACTCACGGATCGGCCACGACGGCGGGCACGTCACTGTTCTCGTCGGTGAGGTAGCAGGCACAGACCCGGTGGTAGCCGTCCGCGATCTGCAGGGGGACGCCGTGGCGCAGGTCGCCCCGAACCAGCAGGATCGGCGACAGCGGCTCACCGGCCGCGATCTTGGCCAGGTCGGAGGCGACGTGCGCGTTGTCGGCCGGCAGCAGGCGCAACTGGGCGGCCCGCAGCAGGTCTTTGGCCTTGACGTGCTCGATCGTGCCGGCCTGCAACCGCCGGATCAGCTGATCGACCGTGGCTGCATCGGCGATCAGGCTCAAATACGACGCGGCCGCCGGAAAGTCATGCGGCTGCGGAGCGGGAAGCCAACGCACCGGTTGACCGTGCTTGTCATCGGGTTTCGCCATCTCGACCTTTCGCCTGGGCAACTGTAGGCCGTCCGAACGAAGTCTCACCCCGGGTCCGCGCGCCAGCCGCGAGATCGGCGGCGGCGAGCATCACCTGCTCGACCAGGTGCCCGCGACCGCGGGCAACCTCACGCGGCGATCACGGGCGACCGGTCAGCGGTCGCGACGCTCGCGGGCGGCCGGTCGGCGGTCAGGACGCGGTTCGGATCGGCTGCACGGTCGGGTCGTAGAGGGCGGCGTGCCCGGCGGTCACCGTCCAAACCTCCAACTCGACCAGGCCGGCGATGTCGCGAGCGATCGAACGCACCCGCTCGAGCCAGGCCCGTCCGGAGCGACCGGTCACGAGCTTGCCCGGAACGGCCAGGCCGATCACCCGGCCGCCCGCGGCGAGCCGACCCGCCACCTCTTCGAACGCGGTCTCGAGGTCATCGAGTTCGGCGAGCCGCTCGGCCACATGCGGCGGCCGATGCACGCCCCGACCCGCGTCGGCTTCGGCGGCAAAGGCAGGCCGCGGCAACTGGTACAGCCGCACCTGACGCTCACCCGCCCACTGCACCGGGCCGGCTTGTTGAGCGGCCGGGCCGAGGGCACCGAGCAGGCCGTGGGCGACTAGAAGGATGCGATCACTGGGTGCTTCATCGATGAAGTCGTACATGAAGTCAAGCTTTCTGATGTGGGGTGATGCTGCGGGTCAGCTGCTTTCGAGTGCGATGACTTGAAAGCGGGATCCGAGGTCAAGAGCCGGGCCGGTCATGAAAGATACGCGATGCTCGGTGCATCTCGGATGCAGGTGGGTGGCGGACAATCAGCTGTGTGTCAACGCCAACACATGCGTACCCAACAACACACGTTCACAGTAGTGAGGACCCCCGAACGCATGGCAATCGATGGCATTGAGACCCCCTCAGTGAACATGGTTCGAATCTAAAACAGAATGCCCGGGATCACAAGCGAGAAATGTAAACATCTCATGAACATGATTTGTGTCGGATGCGCGCATATTACGGGTTACGCATGGCATTAACCCGCACCGTGTCCCGCGAGCACCGGTCATACGAATCGACCGGCGTCGCGGGCGCGGTGCCGAACGGGTCAGTCGAGCAGGTCGGCGTACAGCGGGGTGCTCAGGTAGCGCTCGCCCCAGTCGGGTGCCACCACGACGATGGTTTTGCCGGCGTTGGCGGGGTCGGCGGCCAGGTCGGCGGCCGCCCGCAATGCCGCGCCGGAGCTGATGCCCAACAGCAGGCCTTCCTGCTTGGCCACCCGCTTGGCCCAGTCGATCGCGTCGTCCGAGGTGACCTTGATGATGCCGTCGAACGCGTCACGATCGAGAATCGAGGGCACGAAGCCCGGGCTGATGCCCTGGATCTTGTGCGGACCCTTGGGCTCGCCCGACAGCACCGCCGACTCGGCGGATTCGACGGCGTACAACTGCACGCCCGGCTTGCGTTGTTTGAGCACCTGGCCGACGCCGGTGATGGTGCCCCCGGTGCCGACACCCGAGACCACGATGTCGACCGTGCCCTCGGTGTCGGCCCAGATCTCTTCGGCCGTGGTGCGGCGATGCACCTCGACATTCGCCGCATTGTCGAACTGACGAGCCAGAATGGCACCCGGGATCTCGGCGGCGATCGCGGCCGCCCGCCGGTTCGCCCCGGGCACCCCGTCCGCGCCGGGGGTGAGCACCAGTTCGGCACCCAACGCGCGCAGCACCGCGCGACGCTCCTTGCTGAAGGTCTCGGGCAGGGTGATGATCACCCGGTAGCCGCGGGCCGCGCCGACCCAGGCCAGCGCGATGCCGGTGTTGCCGGACGTGCCTTCGACGATCGTGCCGCCCGGCTGCAGCGAACCGTCCGCCTCGGCGGCGTCGATGATCGCCACACCGATCCGGTCCTTCACCGAGTTGGCCGGGTTGTAGTACTCGAGCTTGGCGAGCACGATCGCCTCGCTGTCGCCGTAGAGCCGGTTGAGTTGGACCAGCGGGGTGCGTCCGATCAGCTCGGTCGCATCTTTGAAGTAGGCCATGGTTGTGTGTTCCTCCCGTGATGAAGTGAATCCAGATTGGTAATGCGTTGCGCTCAGGCGGCCTGGGCCCCCGCCACAGAGTCCAGCGCGTCGAGCACGTCCGCACGACGGGCAGCCCCGACGATGCGGTGCCGCACCGCTCCGCTGCCGTCCAGCAGCAGCACGGTGGGCGTGCGAGTGATGCCGAACTGTGCGACGAGATCGAGCCGGCGCTCGGCGTCCAGGTCGATGTGCGCAACCGACGGCCGCTCGCCGGTCAGTTCCGCCAGCAGCGTGTGGGTGGCCCGACACGGCGCACAGACGCTGGACGAGAACTGCACGAACGTGGCGCGGCTGCCCAGGGGTGCGCCCAGCTGGGCTGCGTCCAGGCGGGGGGTGTCGTCGCCGCTGGTGGACGCCCCCACGGCGCGGGCCCGTCCGTCGGTCAGGGCGCGGTAGCCTCCGAACGCGAGCGCGACGGTCAGCGCGGCGAGCACGATCCAGACCCCGGTCATCGGGCCAGCACCCGCGTGCCGAGCAGGTAGATCTCGCAGCCCAGGCAGAAGTTGAAGATCGCGTTCAGCAGGGCCGCCACGAGCGCGAACCCGATCGCCACGTAGAACAACACGCTCAGGCCCGCGATCGCGCCGATCAGGCCCACCACCGCAAAGGCCAGGCCGACGGTCTGCGCGAACCGGGGCGGACGGGCGTCCTCGAGTTCGGTGGGCGGGGCCAGCCGCGGACGGACCGCGCTGCGGAAGATCAGCCCCCACGGGCTGTACGACAGACCCAGCAGTGACCCGGCGGCGAACGCCAGGGTCTGCACGACCAGGATCCACAACCCCGCGCCGGGGCCGAGAATCAGGGTCAGCGCCAGCAGGCCGGCGGTGATCGCGGCCGTGAACCGCTGGCCGCGTGGATCGATGAGTGGGTGCTTGGCCACGGTCTGAGCGGTGGATGACATCGGAGGTCCTTCGAGGCAGTTCGTTGGTGGAGTTCTGCCTGACACCGCTCTGCGAGAGCCGCAGTTGCGTTGGGGGTGACCGCAGCGAGGGCGCGATCGGAAGAGGCGGTCGTCAGGCCGTCAGCGGCAGCGACAACACATTCGCACGCAGACGCGCGCCACGAGTGGTGCGAGGCGTCCGGCGAACATGAAGACAATGGTATCACCAACAAAGGAGGCAGCAGGACGTGACGGGTGTCGCCGGGGGAATGGGCGGCTGGGTCGATGCCGGGTCACCGATCGCGAACGGACAGGAACTCGCGGGTCGCGGCCTGCCGCGGAGCGTCCAGCACCTGCGCGGGCGAACCCTGCTCGACCACGACGCCGTCCGCCAGAAAGACCACCCGGTCGGCGGCCTGCCGGGCTAAGCCGAGTTCGTGGGTGGCCATCACGATGGTCGATCCGGCGGCCTTGAGCTCGCCGACCAGGTCGAGCACCTCGCCGACTAGGGGTTGGCCGGAGTGAGCCGGCACGTCGAGCTTTCGCTAACCTGAGCCATGCTCGCGCTCCTGGTGATCGGTGGCCTCGCGGCCCTGATCGCGGGCGCGGAACTCGTGGTGCGCTACGGCTCGCTGCTGGCGCGCAGCATGGGCGTGCCGCCGATGATCGTCGGGCTCACCATCGTGTCGATCGGCACCAGCGCACCCGAACTGGCGGTCGGCATCGACGCCATGCGGGTCAACGCGGGGTCGCTGGCGGTCGGCAACATCGCCGGCACCAACATCGTCAACCTGCTGCTGATCCTCGGTTTGAGCGCGGCGATCCGGGCGATCGATTTCGACCGCCGCACGCTGGTGCTCGATCTACCCGCGATGGCGGTGGCTGCGGTGCTGGTGTTCGGGCTCAGCTTCGACGGCCAACTGCAGCAGTGGGAGGGCATCCCCCTGGTGCTGGTCGCCGTGGCCTACACGGTGCTGCTGGGTTGGTGGACGCGTCGCGAACACCTCAGCACCTCGGACGAGATCTCTGCTGATCTCGCCGTCGAGGCCCGCATCACCGCGCCGGCCGAGTACCGACGCCGCCGGCTGGTGTGGTTTCTGCTCCTGCTGCTGGCCGGCATCGCCGTCATCGTGGTGGGCGCCGACTGGCTGGTGCGGGGATCGGTCGAACTGGCCCGCGTATTCGGGGTCTCGGACGCCTTCATCGGTCTCACCGTGGTGGCCATCGGAACCTCGGCGCCCGAACTCGTGACCGCTCTGGTGTCGACCCTGCGGGGCGATCGTGACATCGCGGTCGGCAACCTGATCGGCTCCAGCGTCTACAACCTGACGCTGATTCTCGGGGTGCCGGTGCTGGTCGCGAACGGATCGGGCCCGATCGAGAACTACCTGTTGCACATCGACCTGCCGCTGATGGTGGGCGTCTGCCTGCTGTGCGTGCCCCTGTTCCTGACCGGACGCCGACTCTCGCGCGCTGAGGGTGCATGCATGGTGGCCGGTTACGCCCTCTATCTCGGCTACCTGCTGATCGCCCGCAGTTGAGTAGCCACCCCGGATCGGCCCAGAAGACGGATCAGGGCTGCTCGATCAGCGTCAGGGTGGCCCGCTGAGCAGCGCCGCCGCGCACAAACTCGACCTCGACCTGGTCACCGACCTTCGCGCTGACCAGAAGCCACGCCAACGAAAGGCTGCTGGCCGGCTGCCCCGCGATGGTGGTGATCACGTCACCGCGCCGCAGGCCCGCCCTGGCGGCGGGACCGTCCGTGGCGACCGCCTGCACGAACAGCCCGGCCTTCGCCCCGTACCGATTGGCCAGGGCCGGGGTGATGTCGGCGGTCTGGGCACCGATCCAAGGGTGCGTGGCGCGTCCGCTGGCAAGAATCTCGGACGTGATGCGGCTCGCGGTCGACGACGGCACTGCGAAGTTGATGCCGACGCTGCCTCCGCCGGCGACGCCGCCGGCATCGGGCACCGTCGCCCCGGCGGTATTGACCCCGATCAGCCGGCCGTCGCAGGTGACCAAAGGTCCGCCGGAGTTGCCCGGGTTGATGGCCGCGTCGGTCTGCAGGGCACCGGTGAGGATCGTGGTGCCCCCTGCGCCGGTGGGCACCGGCACGTTGCGGCCGACAGCACTGATGATGCCGCTGGTCACTGTGCCCGACAGGCCCAGGGGCGCACCGAGTGCCACCACGGGCTGGCCCACCACCACGGAGTTGGCGGCGTCGATCGGCAGCGTGGGCAGCCCCGTGCGGGCAACGCGCAGAACCGCGAGGTCGGTGATCGGGTCCGTGCCCACCAGAGTGGCCGGCAGCCGTTCACCGCTGTTCAGCAGCACCTCGATGGTGCCCTTGGTGCCGGCGACGTGAATCACGTGATCGTTGGTCACGATCACGCCGTCGCTGGTTGTGACCGCGCCACTACCGCTGCCGCCCTGGCCGTCGGCGCCGGTCGCGAACACGGTAACGACCGCGGGCAGCACGCTCTGCGCGACCTGCACGGAGTCGCACGAGCCCCCAGCGGCGGCACCGGGTGCGGGTACCGAGGTGAGGCGGGTCGCCGTGAACGCCCCCACCAACCCACCGATCAATCCGAGCGCGAGTCCTGCGACCGCCAACCGCAGCCCGGCGGAACGGGCACCACCGGGGGCACTCATGGTCATGCCTGAACAATAGTTCTCCCGGGGCAGCGCGCGGCCGCGCTGACGTCGGTGGAGTCCGGCACGCTTGTGGCGCGTCGCAGGGTTCGTCCAGCGGCCTCCCTCGCGCGAAACTGCACCACATTCTGGGCCCAGCCACGCTCACACGGCGTCCGCGCCCCCAACGGTGGTGCAGTTTCGCGGCGCCAACCGACTCAAGCGGCCCGGGACGAGGATGGCTGCGTCCGGGACGGGAGTGAGCGGCGCCCTGGACGCACATCGCTGCGACCGCCGGAGCACGGAGTAGGCGGCGCCGGTCGTCCCGTCGCAGGTGCGTCCAGCGGCCTCCCTCGCGCGAAACTGCACCACATTCGGAGCCCAGCCACGCTCACACGGCGGCCGCAGCCCCAACGATGGTGCAGTTTCGCCACCGCCACCCGACTCGCGCAGCCCGGGACGAGGATGGCGCCGGCCCAGCCCGCGGCCGCCCGCACGGAGTGGCCGCCCTCGCCGGGGGCGAGGACGGGCTGCATGCGGGACGCGCGTCGCTGCGGCCGCCGGGCACGGGAGTAGGCGGCGCCGGTCGTCCCGTCACAGGGTGCGTCCAGCAGCCTCCCTCGCGCGAAACTGCACCACATTCTGGGCCCAGCCACGCTCACACGGCGTCCGCGCCCCCAACGGTGGTGCAGTTTCACCACCGCCACCCGATTCGCGCGGCACCCGAAGGGGTGAGGCGACGCCCGGTCTCGCCGCCTGCGCAGGCTGGGTGCGCATCCTCAGGCAAGGGAATATGCCAACCTTTTTGTAAAAAAAACTGATCTGCGGGCGCTGCGCTGATATGCACTACTCATGACCTCCACGCGCGCACATCTGGACGGACCCGCTGCCGACGTCCTGCTCAAGCTGGGCCGCTACTTCACCAAGTGGGACGAGACGGCCGATGGTCGCGCGGTGTTCCGCGAGGGCGGCCGGCAGGGCGATGTGTTCTACCGCGATCGCTGGAGCCACGACAAGGTGGTGCGCTCCACCCACGGGGTCAACTGCACCGGCTCGTGCTCGTGGAAGGTGTACGTCAAGGACGGCATCATCACCTGGGAGTCGCAGCAGACCGACTACCCCACCACCGGCCCCGACCGTCCGGAGTACGAGCCCCGGGGCTGCCCCCGCGGCGCGGCCTTCTCGTGGTACACCTACTCGCCGACCCGCGTCCGCTACCCGTACGGACGAGGGGTGCTGATCGAGGCCTATCGCGCCGCCAAGGCCCGCTACGGCGGCGACCCGGTGAAGGCGTTCGCCGAGATCTCGACCGACCCGGCCACCCGCAAGCAGTACCAGTCGGCGCGCGGCAAGGGCGGCCTGGTGCGCATCTCGTGGAACGAGGCGCTCGAGATCGCCGCGGCCTCCTACGTGCACACCATCGGCACCTACGGCCCCGACCGCTGCGTCAGCTTCTCGCCGATCCCGGCCATGTCGATGGTGTCGCACGCGATCGGCACCCGGTTCAACCACTTGATCGGCGGCGCCATGACGGCGTTCTACGACTGGTACGCCGACCTGCCGGTGGCCAGCCCGCAGGTCTTCGGCGACCAGACCGACGTGCCCGAGTCGGGCGACTGGTGGGACTCGACCTACCTGATGATGTGGGGCTCGAACGTTCCGGTCACCCGCACGCCCGACGCGCACTGGATGGCCGAGGTGCGCTACCGCGGCACCAAGGTGGTCACGGTCAGCCCCGACTACGCCGACAACGTCAAGTTCGCCGACGAGTGGCTGCCGGCGCAGGCCGGCACCGACGCGGCCCTGGCGATGGCCATGGGTCACGTGATGCTGAAAGAGAACTTCGTCGACCGTGAGGTGCCGTTCTTCACCGACTATGTGAAGCAGTACACCGACCTGACCATGCTGGTCACCCTGGTCGAGCATCCGGACGGCCACGGCCTGACGGCGGCCAAGTTTCTGACCGCGCAAGATCTGGCGGCCACCGGACTCGGCGACGACCGGCCCGACCCGGCGTTCCGCACCGTGCTGTGGGACGGGTCCACCGGCCGTCCGGTGGCTCCCAACGGCACCATGGGCGACCGCTACAACGAGGCCGGCAAGGGCAACTGGAACCTCGATCTCGGCGACCTCAAGCCCGCGCTCAGCCTGCTGGGGGTCGAGGGTGCCGAGGCCCGTGAGATCGCGCTGCCCTGCTTCGAGGACCCGCGTGGCGAGGGCACGGTGATTCGTCGCGGGGTGCCCGCGGTGCGGGTCGGCGACCAGTTGGTGACCACCGTGTACGACCTGATGCTGGCCCAGTACGGCGTGGGCCGTGAGGGCCTGCCGGGCCAGTGGCCGTCCGGCTATGACGACGTGACCAGCCCCTACACCCCCGCCTGGCAGGCCGAGATCACCTCGGTGCCCGCCGAGGCCTGCATTCGTATCGCCCGCGAGTTCGCGAAGAACTCCGAGGATTCGCAGGGCCGCACGATGATCATCATCGGCGCCGGCATCTGCCACTGGTTCCACGCCGACGTCACCTACCGGGCGATCATGGCGCTGCTGATGCTGACCGGCTCGATCGGACGCAACGGTGGCGGCTGGGCGCACTACGTGGGCCAGGAGAAGTGCCGTCCGATGACCGGGTGGTTCAACCTGGCCAACGCGCTGGACTGGTCCCGTCCGCCGCGCACCATGATCGGCACCGGCTACTGGTACATGCACACCGACCAGTGGCGCACCGACGGCTACTCGGCCGACCGGGTCAAGTCGCCGCTGTCCACCGGCAAGCTGGACGGGCTGCACACCGCCGACGCGATGGCGCTCAGCCACCGGCTCGGTTGGATGCCGTTCTATCCGCAGTTCGACCGCAATCCGCTCGACCTGGCCGACGAGGCGAAGGCGGCGGTTGAGGCGGGCGAGGCGGAGAACGTCGGCGCCTGGGTGGCCGGCAAGCTCAAGGACGGCACCCTGACCACCTCGCTCGAAGACATCGACGCCCCCGAGAACTGGCCACGCACCATGGTGGTCTGGCGCTCGAACCTGTTCGGGTCGTCCGCCAAGGGCAACGAGTACTTTCTGAAGCACCTGCTCGGCACGCAGTCCAACCTGATGCCCAACGAGCACGCGGCCGAGGCGAAGCCGACGGTGGTGAAGTTCCGGGACGAGGCGCCCGAGGGTAAGCTCGACCTGCTGATCAGCGCCGACTTTCGGATGACCTCGACCACGCTGCTGTCCGACATCGTCTTCCCGGCCGCCACCTGGTACGAGAAGTACGACCTGAGCAGCACCGACATGCACCCGTTCGTGCACGCGTTCACCCCGGCGATCGACCCGCCGTGGGAGGCAAAGAGCGACTTCGAGTTCTTTCAGTTGCTGGCGCAGGCGATCTCGACGCTGGCCAAGGGCCGGCTCGACACCCGATCCGACCTGGTCGCGGTGCCGATGCAGCACGACACACCCGGGCAGATCAGCCAGCCCGGCGGCCACGTGCCCGACTGGCGCGGCACCGACCTGCCCGCTGTGCCCGGTCGTAACCTGCCGGCGCTGATGGTGGTCGAGCGCGACTACACCGCGATCGCCGACAAGCTGTTGTCGGTCGGTCCGCTGGCCGACCGGCTCGGATTCACCGTGAAGAACATCACCTACGACGTGAAGCACTCGGTCGAGCTGCTCGGCCGGCTGCACGGCGTGATGCCCTCGGGCACCGCCGCCGGACGTCCGGCGATCGACACCGACGCCCGGCTGGCCGAGGCGATCCTGGCGTTCTCGGGCACCACCAACGGCGAACTGGCCACGCAGGGCTTCCACGATCTGGAGGCCAAGACCGGACGGCCGCTGGTCGACCTGTCCGAGGGCCAGGAGGAACGCCGGATCACGTTCGCCCAGACCCAGGAGGCTCCGCAACCCGTGATCACCTCGCCGGACTGGTCGGGGTCGGAGACGGGGGGACGCCGGTACGCCGCGTTCACGATCAACACCGAACGGCTCAAGCCGTGGCACACCCTCTCGGGCCGGATGCACTTCTTTCTCGACCACGACTGGATCATCGACGCCGGCGAGCAGTTGCCCACGTTTAGGCCGCCGCTCGACATGAGCCGGGCCTTCGGTGAGCCCGAACTCGGGCCGACCGGCGAAAAGGCGATCACGTTGCGCTACCTGACCGTGCACAACAAGTGGTCGATTCATTCCGAGTACCAAGACAACCTGTTCATGCTCAGCCTGGGCCGCGGCGGCCCGCAGGCGTGGCTGAGCGTGGCCGACGCCGCGTCCATCGGGGTGGCCGACAACGACTGGATCGAACTCACCAACGCCAACGGTGTGTTCGTGGCCCGGGCGGTGGTCACCCACAAGCTGCCCGACGGCATCTGCTACGTGCAGCACGCCCAGGAGCGCACCATCGACGTGCCCAAGTCCGAGGCCACCGGCAAGCGCGGCGGCATTCACAACTCGGTCACCCGCATTCTGGTCAAGCCGACCCATCTGATCGGCGCCTACGCCCATCTGAGTTACGCGTTCAACTACCTCGGCCCCACCGGGGTGCAACGCGACATCGTCTCCACCGTTCGCCGCCGTTCCCAGGAGGTCACGTACTGATGAGAATCATGGCGCAGGTCGGCATGGTGATGAACCTCGACAAGTGCATCGGTTGCGACGCCTGTTCAGTCACGCGCACGCGGGCCTGGACGAACCGGGCCGGCACCGAATACGTCTGGTTCAACAATGTGGAGACCCGGC
>RRZU013297851.1_pt1 | contig 12867 bp, 12 predicted proteins | sample 2165561 | NCBI WGS metagenome assembly RRZU01 (sample SAMN10456909, study PRJNA506462) | wastewater metagenome | isolation source: wastewater sludge | place: USA: Moscow, Idaho
ATCCAGCGGGTGTTGGAATCGACCGGCGGACGCATCCGGGGCGCGGGTGGCGCGGCGGACATCCTCGGTCTCCCACCCACCACGCTCGAAAGCCGCATGGCCAAGCTCGGCCTGCGCCGCCACCCGAATCACTAGGCCCCGACATATCGGTCGCGATATGTCGGGCGGTCCTTTCGGGGTCGGAAGGGTGCCGGACGTTGATCTATTCCGAGGCGAGCCGAATGGCCGGCCACCGTTTTGGAGCAACGCACCGATCTCGGGCCGATGCCGCCGGGCTCGACGATCAAGGACCCGCCAACGGAAGCCGTCGATGGAGCCCTCATACCGGGCATGGATGTTTCGACGGATCGCTCCTGATGGTTGGCGGCATCGCCTTCATGCCGCTGACACCGGGCGGCCAAGCTCAGCCCGCGTCGCCACCCCTCCACTCAGACTCCGACATTTCGGATATCCACGATATTTCGGACTATCTTTTCGTCCAAGAATGGTTCCAAGCTTCGGAATATCTACATAAGCAGTTATTTTAAATAAATTTATTTCTACGAATTACGCTTCGATCCGACTGGCACGCGATCTGCTTTAATCCGATCCATGATCGAACTGCGTCTTTGCCTCCGCGCTTATCCGCGGCGAACCCAGCCGCTAGTTGAGGCGTTCAAGTCGCTGGCGCGGCTGGCGCGGCTGGAGCGGGGCTGCGTGGAAGTCCATCTATTCACCGAAAGCGGCGATTCCCGGCGTCTTTATTACAGCGAGCTGTGGGATGCCGAAGGCAACCTGCGCTCGATGCTGCGCTCGGAGCGCTTCACCCGCCTCATGGAACTGATGGAAATGTCGGCAGAGCCGCCCACGCTGGATTTTCGGACCATCGCCGCAATCCGTGGCCTCGAATTCGCCTGGCAGGCGCGACGCGGCCAAGATGTCCCCGGTCCCGGATCGAGATGAACGCGCTTTGGCTTTTTGTGGCAAGCGACCGGCCCGCAGCTTTCAACGTTGGCGATCACGCCGACGAGGCTCCGGTTTGCTTTGAAATTTTGGCAGGGTCAACAGAGGACTCCTTTTCGATGAAAAAACATTGCACCCGAAACTATCGCGGTTTGCTCGCGGCGACTCTGGCCTCGGTTTTGACGATGCCGGTCTGGGCGGCCCCGGCGCCGGAGACCGACCCGGTCAAGGAAGAGGTCAAGGCCGTGCTGAACCAGCACGACGAGGCGATGGGCAAACAGGATCTCAAAGCGTTGCTGTCGCTTTACGCCGACGATCCCACCATCGCAATGATGGGGACCGGCCCCGGTGAGTTCTGGAAGGGCAAAACGGAGGTTGAAACCGCTTACAAGGAGTTTTTGAAGGATTTCAAGGCCGGATCGCTGAAACATCAATGTCCGGACACCTCCGGCGGCCACCAAGGCGATGTCGCTTGGCTGGTCGCTTCGTGCAACATGCAGGATACTGCCCCGGACGGCAAAGCGCGGAATTACGTGCTCAATGTCTCGGCGGTGCTCAAGAAGGAAAAGGGTGGCTGGAAGTTTCAGACCCTGCACTTTTCCAACCTGACCAGTGGCGATGCGCCACCGCCGGCAGCCACACCCGCCTCGGCCCCGAAGAAAGCCCAGTGAGCGGAGAACGGCCATGACCGATCGACAGAATGCGCAACCTCTCGAACCGACCGATACCCCGGAAGCACAGGAACGACGCACTTTTCTGCGCGGTCTGGGCAAATGGTCGCAGGCGGTGATTGGCGGAGTGCTGCTGGGCGGTGGGCTGACGGTTTCCCATCGGGCCAGCGCCGGCGCTTGGATCAACCGTCGCGGCGGTTACGGCGGCGGCGGCGGCGGTTGGATCAACGGCGGCGGCGGCGGTGGTTGGATCAACGGCGGTGGCGGCGGCGGCGGTTGGATCAATCGCCGCGGCGGCGGCGGCGGCGGCGGTTGGATCAATCGCTGAACCCGCATCGATGTAAGGACGGCGACGAGGAAAGACGGCGACGAGGAAAGACGGCGACGAGGAAAGACGGCGACGAGGTGGTGACCGAGCATGTCCGTGAGCGGGTGATTGCCTGGAGCTGACACCCCCGTCTGCCGTCGATGGTCGATGCATGGAACGGGAAGCAATGGAGTCGTTTATGCGCCATGTCGATGTTTGATAAAGAAAAAAACCTGATCGAGCGCCTGGGACGCATCGCGCCCGGCGTGCCGGCGCTCGCGCGCTACCGATTTACCGCCGATTTCCGGCGCGATCTGATCGCCGGCCTTTCGGTGGCGGCGGTAGCGTTGCCCGTCGCGGTCGCGTATGCCCAACTCGCCGGCTTCAGTCCGGTCGTGGGCCTCTACTCCAGCATCCTGCCGCTGGTGGCTTACGCGATCTTCGGCACCTCGCGGCAGTTGATGGTCAATCCCGACGCGGCGACCTGCGCGATGATCGCCGCCGCCGTCGCCCCGCTCGCCGCCGGCGACGCAGAATTGTACGGGTCGCTCGCGATCGTGCTGACGTTTTTCACCGGCCTGTTCTGCATCGCCGCGAGTTTTCTCCGGCTCGGCGCGCTGGCGGATTTCCTGTCCAAGCCGATCCTGGTCGGCTTCCTGAACGGCATCGCCATCAGCATCCTGCTGGGGCAGATCGGCAAGCTGTTCGGCTTCGCCATCGAGTCTGGCGGTATCGTTCCTCGCCTGCTCGAATTCATCGCCAAGCTGCCCCAAACCCATGGTCCGACCCTGGCGGTCGGCTTGGGCAGCTTTGCCGTGCTGTTCCTCGCGCGCCGCTTCCTGCCGCGTTGGCCGGCCGCGCTGGTGGCGCTGGTCGCCTCGGCCATCGCGGTCGCACTGCTGAAACTGGACGGGCGCGGGGTCGCGATTCTGGGCTCGGTTCCCGCCGGGCTGCCGCCGCTCTGCTGGCCCACTTTTTCCCCCGAACACTTGCCGTCGCTGGTGGCCAGCGCGGCGGGCTTGGCCCTGGTGCTGTTTTCCAGCGGGGTGTTGACCGCCCGCAGCTTCGCGGCCAAGAACCGCTACGAGATCGACGTGGATCGCGAGTTCGCCGCGTTCGGCGCCGCCAACCTCGTCTCCGCCCTGTCCCAGGGTTTTGCCGTCACCGGCGCCGATTCGCGCACCGCGATGGGCGACGCGGCCGGGGGGCGCACCCAGGTCACCGGCCTGGTGGCCGCCGCGACGATGGCGGCGGTCTTGCTGTTCCTGACCGACCCCCTGCGGTACGTCCCCATCGCCGCCCTGGGCGCGGTGTTGGTGTTCGCGTCGTTCTCGCTGTTCGACGTGCGCTCGCTGCGGGACATCTGGAGGATCGACCGGCGCGAGGTCGGATTGTCGGTGATCACGACGCTGGGCGTGGTGGCGGTGGGCGCGATCAACGCCATTCTGGTCGCGGTGGCGCTGGCGCTGGTGCGGTTCGTCAAGCTGACCGCGCGTCCCCGCGACGAAGTGCTCGGCAAGATGGAGGGCCTGCCCGGCTTCCACTCCATCGAACGACACCCCGAGGCCAAGACCTTTCCCGGCCTGGCGGTCTATCGCTTCAACGGCCCGATCACCTTCTTCAATGCCGCCTATTTCAAACAGCGGGCGCTGGCCGTGGCCGATGCCGCCGACCCGGCACTCCAGTGGTTCGTCATCGACGCGATTCCGATCAGCCACATCGACGTGACCGGCCTGTATGCCTTGCGCGATCTGAAGGAAACGCTCGAAGCGCGCGGAACCAAGCTGATTCTGGCCGGGCGCAAGACCGAATTTCTGGACTGGCTGCGGGAGAGCGGCCTCCACCGACCCGAACACGAGGAGCGCATCTTCCCGACGCTCCGTCAGGCGCTGAAAGCCTACCGCCGCGAAATCGGCCCGGCCGAGGTGCCGCCCGACGAAGAATAGCGGGGCGTTGTCCAAATGAACGGAAAAATTGCCCGCACGCGAGACCGCCCGCCGGGCCACCCGTTCCCGGCGCCGCGACGGGGCACCGACCCCGCATCCGCCGGAACCCAGTCACGCCAAATCCCCGAGGAGTTCGACCGATGACCGAACCATCCAAATCTCTCTCCACCTCGCAAACCCTGCCCGCTCCCGCCCAACAGATCGCCGATTACTGGGTGGATTCCTGGCAGCGCACGATCCTGTTCTGGGACACGCTGCGCCGGCGCGGCAACCAATATTTCGAGCACAAGGCCAAGGCGGTGCCGCACGTCCTCAGTTTCGACGCCGAGCTGGTGATGGACGGCCGGACCTTCGCTCGGCCAGTCAATTACGGGCTGGCGCGGATCAAGCCCCCGGAAGGGGTCGCCATCGACCCGAAAAAGCGCCCGTTCGTGGTGGTCGATCCGCGCGCCGGCCACGGGCCGGGCATCGGCGGCTTCAAGGCCGACAGCGAGCTGGGCGTGGCGATGCGCGCCGGCCATCCCTGCTACTTCGTCGGCTTCACCCCCGACCCGATGCCGGGCCAGACCATCGAAGACATCATGCACGCCGAGGCCAGGTTTCTGGAAAAAGTCAACGAACTGCACCGCGACGCCGAGGGCAAACCCTGCGTGATCGGCAACTGCCAGGCCGGCTGGGCGGTGATGATGCTGGCCGCGACCCGGCCGGAGCTGTTCGGGCCGCTGATCATCCCCGGCTCCCCCTTGTCCTACTGGGCCGGCGCGGAAGGCGAGAACCCGATGCGCTACACCGGCGGCCTGTACGGCGGCAGTTGGCTGACCGCGCTCACCAGCGATCTGGGGCGCGGCAAGTTCGACGGCGCCAACCTGGTCGGCAATTTCGAGAGCCTCAATCCCGCCAACACCTACTGGGCCAAGAACTACGATCTCTGGTCGAAGGTGGACACCGAGAGCGAGCGCTTTCTGGAGTTCGAGACCTGGTGGGGCGGGCACGTCAACCTCAACGCCGAGGAAATGCAGTGGATCGTCGATCAACTGTTCATCGGCAACCGGCTGGCGACCGCCGAGATCGTCACCGGCGACGGCGTGCGCATCGACCTGCGCAACATCCGCTCGCCGATCCTCTGCTTCTGCTCCAAGGGCGACAACATCACGCCGCCGCAACAGGCGCTGGGCTGGATCGTCGATCTTTACGAGGAGGATGAAGACCTCCGCGCCTGCGGCCAAACCATCGTCTACGCCATCCACGAAAATATCGGCCATCTCGGCATCTTCGTCTCGGGCGGGGTCGCCAAGAAAGAGCATCAGGAATTCGCCTCCAACATCGACCTGATCGACGTGTTGCCGCCCGGCTTGTACGAGGCGGTGATGACGGCCAAGACGACCGACGCCGCGAATCCCGAACTGATCAGCGGCGACTGGATCGTCCGCTTCGAGCCGCGCACGCTGGCCGATCTGCGGGCGGTCGTCCGGCCCAGCCAGGAAAACGAACTCCGCTTCGCCACCGCGCGGCGGGTGTCCGAAATCAATCTCGGCCTGTACCGCACCCTGTTCCAGCCGTTCGTCCGGGCGTTCGCCAACAGCCAGATCACCGTCGAATCGCCATACCAGATCAAGCCGGCCGAACTGCCCCACCAACTGTTTTCGGACCGCAACCCGCTGATGCGGCAAATCGCCGAGCTGGCCGAATGGGTGCGCGGGAGACGGCAAACCGCAACGCCCGCCAACCCGCTGCTCCAGTGGCAGGCCATGATCTCGGACGGGATGATCGCCGCCCTCGACGGCTATCGCGATCTGCGCGACCGCAGCATGGAGCAAATTTTCCTGGCGATCTACAGCGCTCCCCTGCTGCAAGCTCTGGTCGGGTTGCAGGCTTCGGACGAACCCCCGCGCCGGCATCCCGGCGTCGAGCCGGAACGGGTCGCCTTCGTCCAGCAGCGCATCGCCGAACTCAAGGCCCGCCTCGCCGAAGGCAGCCCGCGCGAGGCGATGATTCGCGGCCTGGTCTACATCGGCATGGCGGGACCGGGAGTGGACGAGCGAGCGTTCAACGAATTGCGCCAGATGCGCGCCGAGCACGGCGGATTGACCTTGGAAGAATTCAAGCGGGTGCTGCGCGAGCAGTTCTTCGCCCTGCTGCTCGACCGGGACGGCGCGCTGGCGGCGATCCCGCAGATGCTGCCCGCCGACCCGGCCGTGAGGGCGGAGGCGCTCGCCAAGATCCGTTTGGTCGCATCGGCCGCCGGCGAAGTCACCGGCGAGCGGGCCGAGCGGTTGGCCCAGATCGAGAAGCTGTTCCAGGCCACCGAACCGGTCAAATCCGGTTCGGGCAAGGGCACAGACATCTAAAGAGGACCTTAATCCATGGAACGCAAGCACGAGAAATACGAACGGCTGATCGCCCGCTGCAAGGCGCTGACGCCCGTCCCGACCGCCGTGGCCCACCCCTGCGACGAGAGTTCGCTCAAGGGCGCGGTGGAAGCCGCCGAACTGGGTATCCTGCAACCGATCCTGGTCGGCCCGAAAGCCAGGATCGAAGCCGTGGCGGCGCAATTCCAGCTCGACATCGCCCGCTACGAGATCGTGGACGCCCCGCACAGCCACGGCGCCGCCGATCTGGCCGTGCAACTGGCCCGCGAAGGCAAGGCCGAGATGCTGATGAAGGGCAGCCTGCACACCGACGAGCTGATGGGCGCGGTGGTGCGGACCGGGACGGGGCTGCGCACCGAGCGGCGCATCAGCCACGCCTTCCTCATGGACGTGCCGAGCCTCGACCGGGCGATCATCGTCACCGACGCGGCGATCAACATCTTCCCCACGCTGGAAGACAAGGTCCACATCACCCAGAACGCCATCGACCTCGCCCACGCCCTGGGTTTCCCGCAACCGAAAGTGGCGATCCTGTCGGCCATGGAGACGGTCAATCCCAAGGTGCCGTCCACCGTGGAAGCCGCCGCCCTGTGCAAGATGGCCGACCGCAAGCAGATCACCGGCGGCATCCTGGACGGCCCGCTGGCGCTGGACAACGCCATCGACCTGGCGGCGGCCCAGATCAAGAAAATCGACTCGCCGGTGGCGGGGCTGGCCGACATTCTGGTGGTGCCCGATCTGGAAGCGGGCAACATGCTGGCCAAGAGCCTGACCTTCATGGCCGACGCCGACGCCGCCGGCATCGTGCTGGGCGCGAGGGTGCCGATCATCCTCACCAGCCGCGCCGATTCGGTCATGACCCGGCTGGCCTCCTGCGCGGTGGCCGCGCTGGTCGCCCAAGCGCGACGGGAAAACGCGAAAAAGGCGGTGGCGTGATGAGCGACGCGATTCTGGTCGTCAATGCCGGTTCGTCCAGCATCAAGTTTTCGCTGTTCCTGGAACGAGGCGAGGCGCTGGACCCGTTGCTGGGCGGGCAAATCGAGAGCCTTTACACCGCGCCCCGCTTCAAGGCCAAGGACGCGGCGGGCGCCGTCCTCGGCGAGCGACAATGGGCGCAAGGCGAAGCGCTCGGCCACGACGGCGCCATCGCCTATCTGGCCGGCTTTCTGCGCGAGCGACTCGGCGAACACCGGCTCGCCGCCGTCGGACACCGGGTGGTGCACGGCGGTCTCGACTACGCCGCGCCCGTGCGGCTGACCGCCGAAATCGTCGGCCACCTGGAGCAATTCATCCCGCTGGCGCCGCTGCATCAGCCCCACAACCTCAAACCGATCCGCCTGTTGCTGGCCAACCAGCCGCAGTTGCCGCAAGTGGCCTGTTTCGACACGGCTTTCCATCGCCACCAGCCGGAGGTGGCCCAGGCGTTCGCCCTGCCGTCCGAGATCACCGACCGGGGCGTGAGGCGCTACGGCTTCCACGGCCTGTCCTACGAATACATCGCCTCCGTTTTGCCCGAATACGACGCTCGCGCGGCGGCGGGCCGCACCGTGGTGCTGCATCTGGGCACCGGCGCCAGCCGGCGCGCGATTCAGGGCGGCAACAGCGCCGCCAGCACCATGGGTTTCACCGCCGTGGACGGACTTCCGATGGGCACTCGCAGCGGCAATCTCGACCCCGGCGTCGTCCTCTATCTCATGGACGAGTTGAAGATGGACGCCCGTGCCATCGAAAAGCTGCTCTACCAGCAGTCGGGTCTGCTGGGCGTATCGGGCATCTCCAGCGACATGCGCACCCTGCTCGCTTCCGACGAGCCGAGGGCGAAATTCGCGGTGGAGCTGTTCGTCTACCGCATCGGCCGGGAACTGGGCTCGCTCGCCGCCGCGCTGGGCGGACTCGACGCCCTGGTGTTCACCGCCGGCATCGGCGAGCACGCCGCCCCGATCCGGGAGCGGGTCTGCCAAGCCGCTGCCTGGCTCGGCGTGGAACTCGATCCCGCCGCCAACGCGGCCGGCGGTCCGCGCATCAGCGCCGAGAACAGCCGGATTCCGGCCTGGGTCATCCCGACCAACGAAGAACTGATGATCGCCCGGCATACCCGGACGTCGATCGCGGCCGGCGCGACGCGCTAGCTCGCGCGACAAGAAGCCGAATGCGGGCTCGGCCGACGGCATCGCGGTCGCCATGGACCGGCAAGCCTGCCGCCGGGCGGGAGGTGCCACACCGCGATCGATTCGTGGTCGCACAATGCTTGCTTGACGGGCGCCGAGGAACGACGCTCGCCGGAGGAGCGGGAGCAGTTGCTACAGTCGATGGAATACTCCTTTTCCTGACGGCGGCAATGGAACTGCCACAGATCGTAAAAATGACCCTGATCCACAATCGAGGAGAATCAAAATGAAATTCTTACGCATTTGCAGTACCGCCTTGGTGTTGCTGTTAAGCACCGTGATCGCTCACGCGCAGGCATTTCAGGAAAAGAGCTTTCCGGCGGGTCCTCCCAAACCGGAATTGAAGTATCACCTGCTCGTGCCGGACGGTGTCGTCATCACCAACAAGAAAGGCGAAGTGTACAAAGCTGGCGAGATCGTATTGGTGCCCGGTGCCAACGTCACGATTCTAGAGTCCGCCTACGCCAAGGAACAGATGAAGGACCCCGCGTTTAAATCCAGCTTTATCAACGAAACCAGTTACTTCGGAATGTCAGAAGAGAAGGTGCGCGATTACGCTATCGTCTCGGTAAAAGTTCCTGAAGGCGTAACCGTCGAGTCGTTGCCTTGGAAGAAAGTTTCTGATGGCGTAACCTCCGAGTATCCTGGAAAGATCATAAAAGGCCCGTCGTCAGTGACGATGATGGTCGTCAAAGCGAAAATGAACGCGACGCCCAATGACGCGCCCGCCGACACTTGGAACGCTGCGGGTGGCTGGGGCGGGCGCACTTGGCAACCATAAAACCAATTGCCTGCCAGTTGTATTGCTGGCGATGAAACGAACCGGTTGGGTTAATCCACAAACTGGTTAGCCCAACAGGGATTTCGCTGGATATCCTTGACCGAGAGAAATGTGATGATGAAGAGCTTCAAAATGATCGGCGCGGCCTTGCTGGCCACATCGTTGCTGGCGGGTGGCGCGGCGCTGGCGGCCGAGACCAAGCAACCGGTCGGTAAGGTCACCATCGCCGAACGGCAGTTCGGGCTGCTGTTGGGCGGCAGCACCGGCAGCGGAACGCTGACGTTCAAGGGCAAAAAATACCCGTTCAAACTCAAGGGCCTGAGTGCCGGCCTCAACGTCGGTGTCTCGAAGATGAGCGCCGCCGGCGCGGTGTACGACCTGAAGCAGGTTTCCGACTTCCCGGGCACTTACACCAAGTTCGAGTCGAGCGTCGCCTTGGGCGGCGGCGTGGGTGGCCTGCGCCTGAAAAACGAGCACGGCGTGATCATGAATCTGAGTTCCCGAACCAAGGGTTTGGATCTCAATATCGGCAGCATGAGCGGCATGACGGTCACGATGGAATAGCGGAAGCCTCCCGGCGGGAGCCGCTCGCCGCGTTAGCGGCGAGCGGCTCCCATTTCAGCGCGTCGGGCCGCCAAATCCCGGTCTGGGCTCGACCCGCAACCCGAAAGCGGGCGGTCGCCCGGCCTACTCGAAATCTCCCCAACCCGGTCTTCTAAGGAGCGCGACACCATGACCGTTGAAATCCCCCGCCCCCCGCTCAAGGGCAAAAAGGCGCTGGTCGCCGGCATCGCCAACGAGCACTCCATCGCCTACGGCTGCGCCAAGGCGTTCCGCGAACTGGAAGCGGAACTGGCGATCACCTATCTCAACGAAAAATCGAAACAGTACATCGAACCGCTGGCCCAACAGTTAGAGGCGCCGATCTTCATGCCGCTCGACGTGAGCCAGCCCGGCCAGCTCGAAGCGCTGTTCGAGGCCATCACCCGGCAATGGGGCCGGCTCGACATCCTGGTCCACTCCATCGCCTTCGCCCCCAAGGAAGACTTGCAGGGCGGGCTAGTCAACTGCTCGGCCGAAGGCTTCGCCAAGGCGATGGATATTTCCTGTCACTCCTTCATCCGCATGGCGAAGCTGGCCGCGCCGCTGATGACCGAAGGCGGCACGATGTTCGCCATGAGCTACCACGGCGCCAACGAGGTGGCCCCCAACTACAACGTGATGGGGCCGGTCAAGGCGGCGCTGGAATCGGCCTGCCGCTACCTCGCCTACGAGCTGGGGCGGCAGGGCATCCGGGTCCACGCCATCTCGCCGGGACCGCTCAAGACCCGCGCCGCCTCGGGGCTCAAGGATTTCGATCTGCTGCTCAACGAGGCGGTGCAGCGCGCGCCCATCGGCGAACTGGTGGACATCATGGATGTCGGCTTCACCTGCGCCTTCCTGGCCACGCCCTACGCCCGCCGCCTGACCGGCAGCACGGTGTACGTGGATGGCGGCGTCAACATCATGGCTTGAACTCCCCTCTCTCTTCCGCCCCTCTCTCCCTTTCTTCCCTCGGAAGAAGGGTTGGGGTTGGGGGTGAGGGAGGGAGGGGTTGGCGGCGAAGAAAGAGAAAATTCGCCCCCCGTCGAAACCCGCGATTCAAGGAGAACGACTATGGCGTTTCGTCTGCTGCAATCCATTTTTTCCGGCGCCCCCCAGCCCGGCAAATTCGACAAGGAACTGATGCTGAGAGGCATCGAGCGGGTGGTGGACGGCACCGATCCCCGCTTGCGGGCGGTGAGCCATTACCGGCGCAAGCTGTGGGACCCGGTGGAGCGCGCCATCGACTTCGTGGTGAACTTCGTCAACGCGCTGCCGCCCGCCATCGTCGCCGACCGCCAGGGCTACATGACCGATCCCCGCTTGCGCGCCCTGTTCGCCTCGCCCGAGAGCCTGCGGGAAATCCTGAGTTTCAGCGACGGCACCCGCAACTATCTCAAGCAGGCGCCCGACCCGCTGCCGGCGGAACTGTACGCCGGCCTCGGCGCGGTCCGCCTCGAAAAGAACGTGCTCGGCATCGAGATGGACGGGGAAATCCTGCGGCGGGACGTGCCGCAAACCGTCGTCAATTTCTGCGATCACCGGCTGGTTTTTCTGACCGACAACGAGCAGGACACCCGCCGGGAACTGATGCGGCGCGCGGCCGATTACCTGATCGAAATCGCCCTGCAGCGCCTGACCGCCAGCCGCATCCAAAAGACGCAACTGGAACAGCAGCAACGCAAACTGCTCCAGCAAAAAGCCAATCTGCTGAAGAAAGCCCAAGTGGGTTTCGAGTCCTTGGCGGGATCGGCCACGGCGGAGCCGGTCGATTTGAACGCCATCGAGCAGCAGCTTCAGGAGCTGGAAACCGAGCTGGGCGAACTGCGCGCCGATTCGGCCACCCTCGACAAACATCTCGCCAAGGTCGCCGCCACCCTGAGCGAGCCGGAAAAATATCTGAAACTGGAGCCGGTCTCGCTCACCCTGGACCACGCGAACACCAAGGTGCCCGCCGACTCGCCCCGGGTCGCCAACTCGATGACCTTCCAGGAAATCGTGATGGGCAAAAACCGCCGCGTCGCCGCGCTGTTCGTCCGGTTCCCCAGCGGCGATCTGCTACCGCAACCCGACTTTTTCAAGGAGGCCAACCGGCTGCTGCAATCGATCCGATAAGCGACGCCGTCTTGTGGCAGCGGCGGTTGAATCCTTTGAGCCCTTAATCGACTGGAGAATTTTCCATGAGCGAAAAAACCGACCCGACCCGCGACTTGGCCGCCGCGATCAAATCGCTGAAAAGCTACCTGCTGGAAAAGGGCCACCGCTTCGAGCGCGGCCCGGCCTACGAGTCCCAAGGTAAAGCCCCGTCCAGCGTGGCCCAGACGACCCGGCAATACGAAGGGAGGGGTTACACCAAATACATGCAGGTCGGCGACCCGCCGGTCTACGCCATGCTGGCGCGCGGCAACCAGGAAGTGCACATTTTTCAGCCGCAAGACCCGAAAATCCGGGAATGGCTGGAGGATGACAAGGTGGCGTTGAACGATCCGGCCATGCGCGAGCATATGCTGCAAGCGTCCGGCCTGCGCGAGAGCGAGCTTGAGGCCGCCCGCAAACCGCAAATTTTCCGCATCGCCGAGGTGGACGACGTGTTCATCATCACCAGCGAGAACGCACCGCCCGAACGGGGTTGAGGAACCGACCAAGGCTCGACATTGCTGTACGGAGATCGGCATGACTACCGCGCTCGCGCATGAATCCGAGCTGGAATTCGAGCTGGGCGGGCCAGCATACCGGCTCATGCAGCGGATCGGTCTGATCGAGGGCGCCGGTCCTTCCCTCGGGCGGCGCGTGGCCGGGTTCCTGCTGATCACCTGGGTTCCTCTCCTCGCCTTCTCCTTCATCGATGGCCGGGCGCTCGGGCCGACGCCACGAGAATCCCTGTTGCTGGATTTCGCCACTTACGCCCGCTTTTTCCTGGCCGTGCCGCTGCTGTTCGTGGCCGAGGTCGTGACCGGCCCGCGGCTGCGGTCGGCCGGACTCCATTTTATCCGGGGCAACTTCGTCCGGCCGGAAGATCTTCCCGCCGTCGAGGCGGCCATCGTCCGGGCCTCGCGGCGCCGCGAAGCGCTGCTGCCGGAACTGGTCATGCTCGGCGTCGC
>RRZU010539975.1_pt1 | contig 12866 bp, 8 predicted proteins | sample 2165561 | NCBI WGS metagenome assembly RRZU01 (sample SAMN10456909, study PRJNA506462) | wastewater metagenome | isolation source: wastewater sludge | place: USA: Moscow, Idaho
CCCTCACCATGCTGCTCGGCGTGCTGGTCGTGGGTGCCGTTCTGATCCTCAGTCAGCTGGGCTGAGGGAGGAGTTGACATGACATTCCCTTGGCTCACCTTCCTCGGCCTGCTGCCGATCATCGGTGGCCTGCTCCTGTTCCTGCCGATGGGCAAGGGCGCTGCGCGCATCCTGGGGCTGGTGTTCTCGGTGGCCACGCTGGCCGTCGGGGTCACCGTCGCCGTGCTGCACGGCACGGGCGCCGACCTGAGTGTGGCCGTCCCGTGGATCCGCGCGTTCGGCGCCTGGTGGGCGCTGGGCGTCGACGGCATGGGTCTCGCGATGATCCTGCTGACGGTCGTCCTGACTCCGCTGGTGCTGCTGGCCGAGTGGGAGCCGCCCGCAGGCCGCTGGAGTGCGCAGAGCTTCTTCGCTTTGGTGCTGATCCTCGAGGGGCTGGCGCTGTTCGTCTTCACCTCCACCGATGTGCTGCTCTTCTACCTCTTCTTCGAGGCCACGCTGATCCCCACCTACTTCCTGATCGTCGGGTTCGGTGGTGAGCGCCGCGGCTTTGCGGCCATCAAGTTCCTGCTGTTCAGCCTGGCAGGCGGTCTGATCATGCTCGCCTCGGTGGTCGGCTTGTTCGCCGTCTCCGCGAGCCAGGGGACGCCGTCCTACCTCATCGGCGACCTTGCTGCGCTCCGCATCGACGGGGATCTGGGACGCTGGCTGATGCTCGGCTTCCTGGTGGCCTTCATCATCAAGGCGCCCATGGTGCCGCTGCACACCTGGCTGCCGGACACGGCGGCCCAGTCGACTCCGGGCACGGCAACGCTGCTCGTCGGCGTCCTGGACAAGATCGGCACCTTCGGCATGATCCGGTTCTGCCTGGGGTTGTTCCCGGAGGCATCCGTGTGGGTGGCCCCGTTCATGACCGTCTTCGCGGTGATCTCGATCCTGTGGGGGGCCCTGGCGGCCATCGGCAGCACGAACATGATGCGCATGGTGGCCTACACGTCGGTCAGCCACTTCGGGTTCATGGTGCTGGGCATCTACGCCTTCACCACCACGAGCCAGACCGGTTCGATCTTCTACATGCTCAACCACGGATTCTCCACAGCCGCGCTGTTCCTGATCGTCGGGTTCCTCGCCAAGCGGCGTGGCAGCTACGACATCGACGCCTACGGCGGCGTGCAGAAGGTGGCTCCGGTCGCGGCCGGCGTCCTGCTGCTGGCCGGCCTCTCGGCCCTGTCCCTGCCCGGCATGGCGACCTTCGTGAGCGAGTTCCTGGTCATCGCCGGCAGCTGGACGCGCAACCCGGTCATCACCGTGTTCGCGTTGCCCGGCGTCGTGTTCGCCGCTGTGTACGTGCTGGCGATCCTGTACAAGCGCACCATGACGGGGCCCGTGACCGAGCAGTCGGAGAAGGCCTTCACCGGCCGCGATCTGACGGGAATCGAGAAGGCCGTGATGGTGCCGATCATCGCGATGCTGCTGTTCTTCGGCTTCGTCCCGCAGCCTGCGGTGTCGATGGTCGAGCCCACCGCCAAGGCGACCATGGAGTACGTCGGTGTGACCGATCCCGCTCCGGTCGTGAAGGGAGCCAAGTAGATGTCGTCGTATCTCATGCCGGTCCTGGAGATGGCGGCGCCCACCCTGGAGTGGCGTGCGCTGGCTCCGGTGCTGCTCGTGTTCGCGGCGGCCTGCCTGGGCATCCTGCTGGAGGCCGTCCTCCCTCGGCACCTGCGTTTCGTGGCGCAGATCAGCCTCGTCATCGCCACCGTCGTGGCATCGCTGGCGTTCCTGGTGATCAACTGGCACGCCGGGTACGCCGGGCGTCTCGCCATGGGTTCCATCACGCTGGACGGTCCCAGCTACTTCGCCTGGGGCGCCTTGCTCGTGTTCGGCGTCCTGGCGTTCATGGTGTTCGGTGAGCGCACCCTGAACGGCGGCGCCACCACGTTCGCCGCGTCGGCGGCCTCCGTGCCGGGATCCGCCGATGAGGCGGAGTCCTCGGCGGCACGCCACGAGCACACGGAAGTCTTCCCGCTGGGCATGTTCGCCCTCACCGGGATGATGGTCTTCGCCTCGGCGTCCGACCTGCTGACCCTGTTCGTGGCCTTGGAGGTGTTCTCGCTTCCGCTGTACCTGCTCAGCGGCATGGCGCGTCGCCGTCGGCTGCTGTCGCAGGAAGCGGCCCTGAAGTACTTCCTGCTCGGCGCGTTCTCCTCGGCGTTCATGCTGTTCGGCATCGCCATGCTCTACGTGTTCTCCGGATCGTTCGACCTGCGCGTGATCCATGCGGCTGTGGGCGGCGCCGTCGGCAGCCCGGGTCTGATCTTCATCGGCCTGGCCTTCATCGCGGTCGGGCTGCTGTTCAAGACCGGCGTCGTCCCGTTCCACAACTGGACCCCCGACGTCTACATGGGCGCCCCGACCCCGGTCACGGGATTCATGGCGATCTGCACCAAGTTCGCGGCCGTGGTCGCGCTCATGCGGGTCTTCTTCGTGGCGCTGGACGGCATGCGCTGGACGTGGCAGCCCATCTTTGCGGTGCTCGCCATCGCCACCATGGCAGTCGGCATCATCGGGGCCCTCACCCAGTCCGACATCAAGCGCCTGTTGGCCTACAGCTCGATCGCCCACGCGGGCTTCGTGCTCACCGCGATCGTCGGGGCCAACCAGCAGGTCGCCGCCGGGCAGGCCTCCTCGGCCTCCGCGGTCTTCTTCTACCTCGCCGCGTACGGCTTCGCCACGATCGGCGCGTTCGCGATCGTGACCCTGGTCCGCAACCAGGCGGGTGAAGACAACACCATTGCCGGTTGGTCCGGCCTGGTGTCGAAGAATCCGTGGGTCGCAGGCCTGTTCGCCTTGTTCATGCTCAGCTTCGCGGGCATCCCCCTGACCGGCGGCTTCATCGGCAAGTGGGCCGTGTTCACCTCCGCCTGGCAGGGCGGCTACTGGTGGCTGGTCGTGGTGGCGGTGCTGAGCTCGCTGGTGGCCGCGTACTTCTACTTGCGGGTCGTCGTGGTCATGTTCGCGGGCGCGCCGGCGCAGGGCACCTTCGTGGGCCATGCCAGCGCCTGGACGTGGATCCCGATCATCGTCGGCGCGGCGGGCACGCTGTGGCTCGGTCTCCTTCCCGATTCGGTCATGCAACTGGCGGCGTTCGCGGGCGGCTTCCTGCGGTGACGTCGGTGACCCACGCAGACGCAGACTTCGAGGCGTTCGTCCGGCGACGGATCGACGCCATCGAGGGCCGTCTCACACAGACAGCTGCGGCACAGACCGCGTTCACCTCGGACGCCGCCCAGCACCTGCTGGCTGCAGGCGGGAAGCGTTTCCGGCCACTGCTGGTGGTGCTGGCGTCCCAGCTGTACCCAGGTGCCGACGAGTCCGCCATCGACCGGGCCGCGATCGTGATGGAGCTCACCCACGTGGCGAGCCTGTACCACGACGACGTCATGGACGAGGCGGACGTGCGCCGCGGCGTCCCGTCGGCGAACAGCCGGTGGGGGAACACGGTCGCGATCATGGTGGGCGACTTCCTGTTCGCCCGCGCCTCCTCGACCGTGGCCACGCTCGGCACCGAGTACGTGATGCTGCAGGCCGAGACCTTCGCCCGGCTCGTGCAGGGCCAGATCGCGGAGACGCGCGGGCTGACCGAGGGCGAAGACCCGTTGCGGCACTACCTGGACGTCATCGCCGACAAGACGGGGTCGCTCATCGCCGCGTCCACCGTCTTCGGAGGCATGGTGTGCGGGGCGCCACAGGACGTACTGGCGGCGCTGGCGGCCTACGGCGAGGAGATCGGGCTGGTCTTCCAGCTGAGCGACGACCTGCTGGACATCGCCTCCGACGACTCGGGCAAGACCCCGGGCACGGACCTGCGCGAAGGCGTCCCGACGCTGCCGGTGCTCCTGCTGAGGGCGTCGGCCACAGCCGAGGACGCCCGGCTCCTGGAGTTGACGTCGAGGCCCCTGCACGAGGAAGCGGAGGTCGCCGAGGCGCTGACGTTGCTGCGCGCTCACCCTGTCATGGATGAGGCGCGAGCCGAGGTGGCGCGTCGTGCTGAACTGGCCCGTGGCTACCTCTCGGTGCTGCCCGCGGGGTCGGCGCGCGACGCCTTGTCTGCGCTGTGCGACCAGGTCGCGTTCCGTTCGGCCTGACCGTCCGCGCCGGACAGGGCAGGGCGGACGCCTGAGAGAGGCGGACGCGGCGGGCGCGTACTCGGGACGCCTGCCTGCGCGGCAGGCGGGCCGGTAGCCTCGGCCCATGCCGGACTACCGCCACCGCAGTGCCCTCGAAACCGCGCGTCGCGTACGAGCAGGGGAGACGACCGCCGCCGCAGTGCTCGCCGAGGCGCTCGACGCCGCGCGGGCCGATGCCGCCCCGGGTGCGTTCGCCACCCTGACACCCGAGTTCGCCGCCGAGCAGGCGGCCAGCGTCGACGGGGCGCTCGCCCGTGGTGAGCGGCTCGGCCCGCTGGCGGGCGTCCCGGTTCCGATCAAGGACCTCGCCGAGGTGGCGGGGCTGCCGTTCGAGGCAGGCTCCGTGGTGTTGCGCGGCACCCTCGCCCAGAGCACCGACGCGGTGGCACAACGCCTGATCGACGCGGGCGGTCTCACCGTCGGCAAGACCGCCACTCCCGAGTTCGGCTTTCCGCCCTACACCGAGCCTGCCGGACGCCCGCCCGCCGTGACGCCGTGGGATCGCAGCCGCGGCGCGGGCGGATCCAGCGGGGGAGCGGCCGCCGCGGTGGCTGCCGGGATCGTGCCGCTGGCGCACGCCTCCGATGGGGGCGGCAGCATCCGCATCCCGGCCGCCAGTTGCGGTCTCGTCGGGCACAAGCCGTCGCGCGGGCTGGTGAGCACGGCCCCCAGCAGGGTCAGCGGCCCCGGCCTGGTGAGCGACGGGGTGCTGAGTCGCACCGTGGCCGACACGGCGTTGGGTCTGGACGTGCTGGCCCCCGGACGCGGGTTCCTGGCCGGGCTGGAGCACGCGCCGACCCGGCTGCGCATCGGGGTGACGGTCACGCCGATCATCTCCGACACCGCGCAGGTGCATCCGGCCGCGGTCGCCGCGGTCGAGCAGGTCGCCGGCTGGCTGGAGGAGCTGGGGCACGAACTCGTGGACGCGCCGCGGGCCTTTCCCGCCAGCCGGTGGGGGGCTTTCGATGCCCTGTGGACCACGGGCGCGGCCGGACTGCCGCTCCCACCCGAGGCCGAACCGGCGCTGATGCCGCTCACCCGCTGGCTGCGCGAACGCGGACGCGGCGTCACGGGTGTGGAGTACGCCGCCGCGCTCGCGGAGATCCAGCGGATCGAGTGGGAGGTGGAGAGCCAGTGGGCGGGCCTGGACGCCGTCCTGACGCCGACGCTCGCCCAACCCCCCGCGAAGGTCGGCTCGATCCGCGACGACGCCGACCCGGCCGGTGACTTCGCGGCCCAGATCGACTACACGCCGTGGACCAGCGTCGCCAACCTCACGGGCCGCCCGTCGATCAGCCTCCCGCTGGTGCGCGCCGACGTCGACGGCGTGATCCTGCCGATCGGCGTCATGCTCACCGGCGTCCGAGGGCGCGACGCCGTCCTGCTCGGGCTGGCGGCCGCCTTGGAGGCGGCCCACCCGTGGCCCCTCACACCCCCACGGGGGCGCTGACGGGCGTGATGCTGAGTCGGCGCGGCCCGACCTTCTCGGCCTGGATGCGTCCGGCGTTCTTGTGCGCGGTCGCCACCATCAGCTTGATCCGGTTGAGCTGGTTGACCTCCGAGGCGCCCGGGTCGTAGTCGATGGAGACCACATTGGCTTCGGGGTAGAGGCGGCGCAGTTCGCGGAACACGCCCTTGCCGACGACGTGGTTGGGCAGGCAGGCGAACGGCTGGGCGACGATGATGTTGGGGCAGCCGTCCTCGATCAGCTCCATCATCTCCCCGACGAGCAGCCAGCCCTCCCCGGCGCTGGTGCCCAGCGAGATGACCGATTCCGCGCGGCGCGCGATGTCGGCCAGCGGCTGGGACACGGTGAACTCGCGGCGCGCCTTGGCGAGCGCGCGCCGCGCGGGACGCTGGTACTGCTCGATCAGCCAGGCGACGCCTTGCTGCAGCTTGACGCCGGTGGTGCTGCCGACACCCAGGTTGTCCAGGCGCCAGCCCGCGGTGTGCAACTGCATCATGAAGAACGGCAGCAGATCCGGCAGGACGGCCTCGCAGCCCTCGGCCTCGATGGTGCGCACCGCGTCGTTGTTGGCGTCGGGCTGGAACTTCACCAGGATCTCCCCGACGAGGCCGACGCGGGGGCGGCGCGGCTCGTCACGGAGCGCCAGGTGGTCGAACTCGGCCACGATGTGGTCGATCAGCCACCGGTACGTCACCCGGCGGTTCAGGGTGTCGGACCAGCCGCCGGTGGTGAAGAACTCCGACGCCGCGGCGTCCCAGTGCCGATACAGCGCGTCCGCCGACCCGGGAACCGCCTCGTAGGGGCGGGTGCGCAGCAGCACGTTCTGCAGCACGTCGCCGACGACGATCGCCTGGATCGCCTTGTGGATCATGGTGGGCGTCAGCTTGAAGCCGGGGCTCTCTTCTAGGCCCTGGGCGCTGATCGCCAGCACCGGGACCTGGGCGAAACCGGCGTCGGCCAGGCCCTTGCGGAGCATGCCCGCGTAGTTGGTGGCCCGGCACATGCCGCCGGTCTGGGTGATCGCCACCGAGCTGTTGTCGGGGTCGGCGCCGCCGGTGAGGAACGCGTTGATGAGCTGGCCGACCACCATGATCGCCGGGTAGCAGACGTCGTTGTTGACGTAGCGCAGCCCGACCTCGACGTCTTCGCGGGAGGCGTGTTCGAGGAGCTTGACGTCGTAGCCGACCCGCCGCAGCACCGGGACGATGAGCCGGAAGTGGATGGGGGCCATCTGCGGCGCGTACAGCGTGTGGGTGCGCTTGGCCTCTTTGGTGAAGACCGCGTGCCCACCCTCCTTGGCCGCGGCGTCGTAGGTCAGCACCTCCGCCGAGGAGGGACGCCGCTCGGCGGTGGCGGCCTTCAGGGACCGCAACCGGATCGTGGCGGCGCCCAGGTTGGACACCTCGTCGATCTTCAAGGCGGTGTAGACGTCCCCGGCCGCCTCCAGGATCTCTTGGACCTGGTCGGTGGTGACGGCGTCCAGGCCGCACCCGAACGAGTTGAGCTGGACGAGTTGCAGCTCCGGCTCGGTCCGGACCCGGGCCGCGGCCTCGTACAAGCGGCTGTGGTAGGTCCACTGGTCACGGACGCGCAGCGGACGCTCCAGGCGTGGCGCGTCGGCGACGGCGTCCTCGGTCAGGACGACCATGCCGAGCTGGTTGATCATCTCGGGGATACCGTGGTGGACTTCTGGATCCACGTGGTAGGGCCGCCCGGCCAGCACGATCCCCTTGCGGTCGTGCTCGGCCATGTACTCCAGGGCGCGGCGGCCCTCGGCGAGGACATCGTCCTTGTAGGCGGCGTCCTCGGCGAACCCGGCCGCGACGGCCTCCTGGGCCTCGGCCAGCGTGACGCCCTCGCTCTCGAAGATCTCCACGAGCCGTTCGGCGAGCTTGGCCGGGTCGGCGAGGCTGACGAACGGGTCCAGGAATTTCACCCCGGGTTCGCGCAGCCGGTCGACGTTCTTGGCCAGCACCTGCGGGTAGAACGCGACGACCGGGCAGTTGAAGTTGTGGTCGGACGCCTCGAAGGTGGGCTGCTCCAGGCTGACGCACGGGTAGAAGATCGTGGTGACGCCCCGGTCCAGCAGCCATTCGATGTGTCCGTGGGCCAGCTTCGCCGGGTAGCAGACGTTTTCGGAGGGGATGGTCTCCATGCCGTCGGTGAACAGCTCGTGGTTGGAGCGGCCCGACAGCATCACCTTGAACCCCAGGTGGGTCAGGATCGTGAACCACAGCGGGTAGTTCTCGTACATGTTGAGGACCCGGGGGATGCCGATGGCGCCGCGGGCGGCCTTCGCGTCGGTGAGCCGCCGGTAGGCGAACAGCCGCCGGTACTTGAAGTCGTACAGGTTGGGGATCTCGCTGCGCTGCGGCTTGGCCTCCAGCGAGGCGCCGCGCTCGCAGCGGTTGCCGGAGACGTGGCGGCTGCCGTCGGGGAAGCTGCTGACCGTCAGGCCGCAGTGGTTTTGGCACAGCTTGCAGGTGCGGCGCTCGACCTCGACCTGGAAGTCGTCGAGTTCGTCCAGCTCGATCAGGGAGCTGACCTGGTCGGGTTCCCAGGAGCGCTGGGCGGTCAGCGCGGCCCCGTAGGCGCCCATCAGTCCCGCGATGTCGGGGCGGACGACCTCGCGTCCGGTGAGGAGCTCGAAGGCTCGCAGGACGGCGTCGTTGAGGAACGTGCCGCCCTGGACGACGACCTTGTCGCCGAGCGCGTCGGCGTCGCGGAGCTTGATGACCTTGTAGAGCGCGTTGCGGACGACCGAGTAGGACAGCCCGGCGGCGATGTCGCCGACGGAGGCGCCTTCCTTCTGGGCCTGTTTGACCGAGCTGTTCATGAACACGGTGCACCGCGACCCGAGATCGACCGGGGTGTCGGCTTGCAGGGCCTTCTGGGCGAACGAGCGGACGTCGGTGCCCATGGTCTCGGCGAACGTCTGCAGGAAGGAGCCGCAGCCCGAGCTGCAGGCCTCGTTGACGGCGATCGAGTCCAGGGCGCCGCCGCGCACCCGCAGGTACTTCATGTCCTGTCCGCCGATGTCGATGACGCTGGTGACGCCGGGCGCGATCGCCTCGGCGGCGCGGTAGTGCGCCATCGTCTCGATCTCGCCCTGATCGACCCGCAGGGCGGCCTGGACGAGGCCTTCCCCGTAGCCGGTGACGCAGCAGCGCGCCAGGTAGGCGTCGGCGGGCAGCGCCTCGCGGACCTCCTTGACGATCCCGAGCGCAGCCTTGACGGGGTCGCCGCCGTTGCCCGCGTAGTGACGGTGCACGATGGCGCCGTCGGCGGTCATGACGACGGACTTGATGGTGGTGGAGCCGGCGTCCAGGCCCCAAAACAGCGGGCCGGACGCGGTGGCCAGATCGCCGGTCGGGATGGTCTCGGCGGCGTGCCGGGTGGCGAAGGCGTCCCGTTCCGCCTCGTCGGCGAACAGCGGGCGCAGCGTCGCGGTCAGGCTGGTGGCCTGCCCGGCGCCCGCGTCCAGCCCGGCGATGAGCGCCTCCAGGGTGGTGGGGTCGCCGTCGGCGAGCAGGGCGGCGCCGCGGGCGACGTAGAGCTGAGCGTCGGGCGGGGTGGTGAAGCTGTCGACCTGGTCGGCCAGTGTCCGCTCGTAGGCGGCGCGCAATTGCGGCAGGAAGTGCAGCGGGCCGCCGAGGAAGACGAGGTTGCCGCGGATGGGGCGCCCGCAGGCCAGCCCGGAGATGGTCTGGGTGGCGACCGCCTGGAACACCGACGCCGCGAGGTCGGTGTGCGCGGCGCCCTGGTTGAGCAGCGGTTGGATGTCGGACTTGGCGAAGACGCCGCAGCGCGACGCGATGGGGTACAGGGTTGCGTACCGGGAGGCGAGCTCATCCAGGCCGGACGCGTCGGTGCCGAGCAGGGTGGCCATCTGGTCGATGAACGCGCCCGTCCCGCCCGCGCAGGTGCCGTTCATCCGCTGCTCGGGGGTGGGCTTGAGGTAGGTGATCTTGGCGTCCTCGCCGCCCAGCTCGATGACGACATCGGCGTCGGGGTGGAACTGCTCGACGGCTTCAGTACCGGCGATCACCTCCTGGACGAAGCTGGCGCCCATCATGGAGGCGACCTGCAGGCCGCCGGACCCGGTGACGGCCGCGCGGACCGGCACGCCCGCCCAGCGTTCGGCGATCTCGGCGAGCAGACGCCGGACTTCGCCTCGCGCGTCGGCGTGATGGCGGCGATAATCGGAGAAGGCCACGTGGTCGGCGTCCAGGAGGACGGCCTTGACCGTCGTCGAACCGATGTCGAGACCGAGGCTGAGGGGGTGGTGCGTCATGAGACCTCCGTTAGAACGATCGTTCTAGTTACTACAGAGCGTAGTGCTTTTCGGCTGAGAAGGGGAGGGTGTCCGCGCATGCGATCCACCAAGCGTGACGAGATCGTGGCGGCCGCCACCGACCTGATTCGCAGCGACGGGGTCCGGGCCGCGTCGATCGCGAAGATCATCGCGGCGTCCGGGAGTTCGGCGGGCAGCGTCTACCACCACTTCGAGAGCAAGAACGACATCGTGCTCGCGGTCGCGCGTGGGGCGCTCGTCGAGCCCTTGGAGGCGGCGCTGGCCGCCCACGAGGACGAGGCCCTCGCGCCGGGAGCGTTGCTGCGGCTCATGGCCGGAGCCGTCCTGGACGGCACGCTGCACTCCTCGCTGATCGTCCAGCTGTGGGCCGGTGCCGCCGACGAGCCCCAGTTGGCGCTGATCATCCGCGATCAGATGGAGGGCGTCCGTGCGCGCACCACCGGCGGACTGGCCGCGTATCTCCGCGCGCAGGGCGTCGTGGATGCCGAGGGTCGGGCCACGATCATCGCCATGCTGACGATGGGGCAGATGATGGGCATGCTGGCCCAGCGCACGCTGCTCGCCGAGTTCGACGTGGAGGCCTACCTCGATTCGGCCGCCACGATGCTGGACGCGACCGCGGGGGCCTGACCCGCCGGGGCGGTGTCGGCGGCCAGGCGGCGCTCCACGTGGCGGCTCGCGGCCATGACCAACTCGGCGATCCGAGGCACCTCCACCGCGGCGAATCGGGAAGCCAGGTAGGCCACGGACAACGAGCCGAGCGGGTGCCCGGAGGGGTCGAGGACCGGTGCTGCGATGCTGGCCGAGTGCGCCACCCGCTCCGACGTGGTCGTAGCCCACCCGCGCTCCCGGATGAGGGCGAGTCGCGCCCGGATCTCGGCCACGTCGACCACGGTGGTGGGGGTGTAGCGGCGTACCGGGACGGAGAGCGCCAGGTCGATGTCGTCCGGCGGCAGGAAGGCCAAGATGCTCTGGCCGCTCGCGCCGTGTGCGAGGGGGTAGGTGTCGCCGACACGGATCGAGATCCTGATGTGCTGGGAGGACTCGACCTGATCGATGTAGATCCGCTCGTGCCCGACCCGCTCGACCAGGGTGGTCGTCTCGCCGGTGAGCTGCCCCAGATGTGCGATGGCGGGAGATCCTGCCCGCAGCAGCCGATCGCGCCGTGACTCCACGGCGGCCAAGGCGTGCGCGGCGGGTCCGAGCGCGTACTGGCGTCGCTGGGCGTCGTACTTGACCAGGCCGCTGCCGGCGAGGGTCTGCAGGATGCGATGCACCACCGCCTTGCCCAGGGCCAGGTCGCGCGCCAGCGAGGAGACCCCCTTCCACTCGTCGCCTCTCCCGAGCGCGAGGAGCACCTCAGCGACCCGATGTGTGGTGGAGGCCGGCGTCGGCGCGTCGGTCATGGCGCCCCTTTCGGTGGATTTGTTCCTACAAGCGGAACAATACAGCCTCTCAGGGTGCCTGTAACAGGACGTTTACGCGGACGTAACTACACACGACAAGCGGAAACTTTAGGTTCATCTCCACCGGGGGACGTTATTCTGAAAGTCATCGTTCCGATAAGTGGAACAACATCCTGAGGAGTCTTCGTGAATCGAAAGCTATCGCGATGGGTGGTCGCCGGAGCGGCCGCCCTCGCCATGACCCTGTCGGCCTGTTCAGGCTCGGCCTTCAACTCCACCACCGAGACGGCCGGCGGCTCTGCCTCGGCCGCCAGCGAGATCATGATCGGGGCCCTCCACCCGCTCACCGGATCCAATGCGGCCGACGGTCAGCAGATGGCGAACGCGGCCAAGCTCGCCGTCGACGCCGTCAACGCGGCGGGTGGCATCAGCTCGATGGGCGGGGCCAAGCTCGCCCTCACCTCCGCCGACACCCAGGGCAGCCCCGAGGTGGGGCAAAGCGAGGCGACCCGCCTCATCGAGGAGGGCGCCGTCGCGCTCGTGGGAACCTTCCAGAGCGGCACCAGCGCCAACGTCGCCTCGGTGGCCGAGCGTAATCAGGTGCCCTTCGTCATGGACGTCTCCGCCCTCGACGAGATCCTGGAACAGGGCTACACCTACTCCTTCCGGCTGCAGCCGAACGCCAGCCTGATGGGCACCCAGGGCGCACAGGCGCTCGACGCCATGGCGAAGGCCTCCGGGACGCCGCTCACGAAGGTCGCCTTCATGTACGAGCAGGGCAACTTCGGTGGCGCCGCCTACGCGGGCTTCAAGGAGGCCGCCGACGCCGCGGGCATCGCGCTCGACCCCGTCATCAGCTATGACCCGGCCGCGGTCAGCGACATGACGACGCAGATCCAGCAGGTCGCCGCGTCCGGGGCCGACGTCTTGGCCGTGGCCGGCTACTACCGCGACAGCCTGCTGATCTCGCAGGCGATCGACATCGTCAAGCCGAACCTCAAGGCGGTCTACGGCGTCGCCAACGGCGCCTACGACCAGGCGAGCTTCATCAAGGACGCGCCGAATGGGGGCGAGGGGTACTTCGACGCGAACTACCACTGGGACGTCACCAACCCCGATTCGAAGGCCCTCGCCGACCTGTACGAGAAGACCTACGGCCAGCCGATCCGCACCTCCGCCGTCCTCACCTACGACGCCGTCTGGGTGATCGCCGAGGCACTAGAGGCGTCCGGCTCCACCGAATCGGCCGCACTCCGCAGCGCCATCGCAGCCAGCACCTACCAGCCGCTGGTCGTGAGCAACGGGCCGGTCTCCTTCGACACGACCGGGCAGAACACCAACGCGGCGATCGTCGTCATGCAGATCCAGGACGGCGCGGTGCGGCAGGTCTACCCGGACGCCGTCGCCGAGGCGCCCGTCCGCTTCCCCGCCTGAGGTGGCCACGGGGGCTCCCGCACCAGGGGAGCCCCCGCCGGACCCGCCCGCAC
>RRZU012181413.1_pt1 | contig 12866 bp, 8 predicted proteins | sample 2165561 | NCBI WGS metagenome assembly RRZU01 (sample SAMN10456909, study PRJNA506462) | wastewater metagenome | isolation source: wastewater sludge | place: USA: Moscow, Idaho
GCCCCGCCCCGCGCTGGACTCCCCCGCGCTGGAACCCGCCCCGCGCTGGTCACCGCCCCGCGCATTCAAACGTGCAATAGTCCCGTTTCGCGCCCGAATTGCCCTAGTATGCCGGGCGCAGATCGGCATACTGCACGTTTGAGTGCACGCCGAGCGACCCTGGAAGCCAGCCAGGCGCCGCCGCATGACGAGGATCAGGAATCCGACCCTGGCTGCGGCCGCAACATCGGCGCGTGCAGGACGCGCACCGCCCCCGCGCGGTACAACGTCGCGGTGCGCCGCCGTCGAGCCGGTGGGGGCGTCGTCGGGCTCGGCGTCCGGGGGCCGGCCGGGTCACCTCGAGCGAGCACTGCAGGCGGCGGTCCGGATCGGGGACGACACCGACACCGTGGCGGCGATCGCCGGTGCCCTCCTCGGGGCGCGATATGGCATCGAGGCCATCCCGGCGGTATGGCGCGCCGACGTCCACGGCTGGCCGGGCCTGCGGGCCGACGATCTCATCGACCTCGCGGTGCGAACCGCCGAGTCCGGGCGCCGCTGACCCTGCCTCGAGGCCGCGGCAGCCTCACGGCCGCGGCGGCCCCGGGCGCCGCGGCTTCACGGCGGCCGCGGCAGCTTCCCGGCTCTTGCGGCCCCGGGCTCTCGGCCGCCACGCAGGAGCGACAGGCGACGCGGGCTTGTTGACCGCCGACAACGACGGCGTTCGCGCGCCAGGACATCTCAGGCCTCCACGGCCAGGACCAGCGGAAGCACTCCGTCGGCGCCCGCCTCCCGCAACGCCCGCGCCGCGACGGCCAAGGTCCAGCGGGAGGCGGCCAGGTCGTCGACGAGGAGGACCGGCCCCCGCAGGTCCGCGAGAGCGGCCCGCAGCTCGGCGCCGACCTCGAGCCGCCCCCACACTCCGGCGAGCCGGAAGGCGCTATTCCCACCAGGCTCTCCGGTTGGGCCACCCTCGACGAGCGAGAGCTCGCCGGCATACGGGAGTCGACCGATCGAGGCGACCCCCGAGGCGATGGACCGGACCAGCGCAGGCCGGGTCCGGGAGGGCATCGAGACCACAGCCACCGGCCGCTGCGCCCATGGCCACGACCGCAGCACGTCGACGACGGCGGTGAGTACCGGCTCGGGGGTGGGGGCGTCGGGGGAGCGCAGCAGCTCACGGAGCCGCCCACCCCACCCGAGGTCGGTCAGCCGGGCCAGGGCACGTCCGGTCTCGGCTCGCGAGTCGGGTGGGATCCGCCCGCGAACCGGTATGCCGAACCGGTCCATCCCCGTCGGCCACTGGACCCGGGGCTCGAGCTCGACGCCGACCCGGGCGAGGGTGGCCGCAGCGAGACGCACGGCCCCGGGCGGCAGCTCGGTCGCGAACCACGGACCGGCACAGATATCGCAGCGCCCGCAGTCCGCGGCGGTCGGGTCGTCGAGGGCCTCCTGCAGGACCCGCATCCGGCATACCGTCGAGTTTTCGTACCCGACCATGAGATCTTGCTCGCGCCGGCGCGCGGCGGCGACCCGTTCGTACCGAGCAGTGTCGTAGACCCACGGCTGACCCGTCGCGACCCAGCCGCCGGAGACCCGCTGGACCGCTCCGTCGACATCGAGCACCTTGAGGAGCAGCTCAAGCCGGGTGCGGCGGATGTCGACGGCGGCCTCCAGTGCGGGGGTGGACAACGCTGCCCCGTCCGCAGCGGCGAGCGCAGAGAGCACCGCCTCGGCCTGGTCGCGCCGGGGCATCGACGCCGACGCGAAGTAGGCCCAGATGTCGCGGTCCTCGGTGCCCGGCAGGAGGATGACGTCCGCGCGGTCGGTGGCCCGGCCGGCCCGGCCGACCTGCTGGTAGTACGCCACCGGCGACGACGGGGCGCCGAGGTGGACGACGAAGCCCAGGTCCGGTTTGTCGAAGCCCATCCCGAGCGCCGAGGTCGCGACGAGGGCCTTGACCGAGTTGTCGCGCAGCGCCTCCTCGAGCTGCTCGCGCTCGGCGGGGTCGGTGCGGCCGGTGTAGGCCCGCACGTCGTGCCCGGCCTCACGCAGCGCCGACGCGGTGTCCTCGGCGGCCGCGACGGTGAGCGCATAGACGATCCCGCTGCCGGGCAGGTCGGGCAGGTGGGCGACGAGCCAGGCGAGGCGCTGCTCGGGCGTCCCCATCGTCAGGACCCCCAGCCGCAGCGAGTCCCGCGCGAGCCCTCCGCGCTGGGTCGAGACCGCGTGCCCGCCCGCGCCGAGCTGTTCAACGACGTCGTCCACCACCCGGGCGTTGGCGGTGGCGGTCGTCGCGAGCACCGGGGTGCGCTCGGGCAAGGTGGTGAGCAGGTCGCGGATCCGCCGGTAGTCCGGGCGGAAGTCGTGCCCCCAGTCGCTGATGCAGTGGGCCTCGTCGACGACGAGCAGGCCGCAGCGCGCCGCGAGGTCGGGCAGCTGCTCGTCGCGGAACCTCGGGTTGTTGAGCCGCTCCGGGCTGACCAGGAGGACGTCGACGGAGTCGGCGAGCAGCTCGGCCCGGACCCTCCCCCAGTCCTCCGGGTTGGCCGAGGAGATCGACTCGGCCCGGATGCCCGCCCGCGCCGCCGCGCCAACTTGGTCGCGCATCAGGGCCAGCAGCGGTGAGACGAGCAGAGTCGGGCCGGCGCCCCGCGCCCTAAGCAGCGCGGTCGCGACGAAGTACACCGCCGACTTCCCCCATCCGGTCCGCTGGACGACCAGCACCCGTTCGCGCCGCTGCACCAGACCCTCGATCGCGTCGAGCTGCCCGTCGCGGAAGTCGGCGTCCGCCCGCCCGACCAGGGCCCGCAGCGCAGCCCTGGCCTCGTCGGCGAGCGGAGTCGTCATACCGGTGAACCTACGGGACGCAACCGACAGCGGTGGTGCGCGGTGATGATGGACCCATGCGCCCGCTCACCCTCCCTGGCACCCTCACCGATGCCGCGGGCACCGTTGCGGTGGCCTGGCAGGTCAGTCCTCTGGTCGGGCCGGGCGGCGAACGCACGTATGCCGTGTCTGGTGTCGTCCGAGGGGTGGAGTGCAGCGGGCCGGGGTTCGAGGCGCTCGGGCTGGTCGACTGCGTCATCACGGCCACCTTGCCCGGGTTGGTGACCTCCGACGCGGGGACCGTGCCGGAGCGCCTGGTCATGCGGATGACGATCACCCGGTATGCCGAGTGCACGGTCGAGGTCGGCGGTTCCTCGACCGGCGAGGGTGTTGCGGGCTCTTCGGCGGGCCGGACCTCCCTGGCTGAGGCGCTGGCCTTCCTGGATGCGGGCCGGCCGGGGCGGTACGTCCGGGGCTGCGCGACCTGTCGGCTCGCTGGGCCTGCTCCGGGTGGCCCGCGCGTCATGGGCCTGGCGTGTTATCGGGACGCGGCGGCATACCTCGTCGGTTCGGCGGCAGAGCGGGCCGCCGTGCCGGTGACCGAGGTGGTACCGGACTTCTGGTGGTGCGACGAGTACGAGGCGTCCCGCGTCGGGCGTGCGGACTCCTTCTGACCGCTGACGGCGTCTGCCGTTGAGGTGTCGATCCCCGGTCGGGTGAGAGATGTCGACGTCAGGGTGTCGGTTGCTCTCACCCGACCGGGCGTGCCGCTTGGGCCTGGGGCGCTGGTTGGGTTCGGGTGAGAGGTATCGACGTCAGGGTGTCGGTTGCTCTCACCCGACCGCGCGGGGAGGAGGTGGCTCAGACCCAGTCGTACTCGTTGGCGGTCGCGCCCCCAGACAGCCGGGCGTACCCGGGGCCGCGGTCGAAGAAGGGCTCGGCGTCTGGCCGCTCCGCCCGCATCCTGGCCCGCAGCTCGTCCGACCCCGGGATATCGATGACCGGGTCGTCTGCCGGACCGGTGGCGATGACGCCGTAGTCCGCCCGAGCCCCTTCGAAGGACACTTTGCCCCACCGCAGGTCCCGCTCCACCTCGTCATAGGGCCGGGTGAGCGGGTCTCCCCAGCCGCCGCCACCGGTGGTGCGGATCCTGATGACCTGGCCGGCATACACCGGTTCGTCATCGGCGAGAGCGTCCACATCACGCTCGGTCGGCCCACCGAGGTCGATGGTGACCTGGAAGGGCCGGCCGGCCTTGCCGCCCTTGACCCCCCAGCAGGCGAGGATCGACCGGTCGGCGATCGACATGAAGTGGGCGTCCTTGAGCATGCGGATGTGCTTCTCGTAGCCCAGACCACCGCGGTAGCGCCCCGCGCCGCCGGAGTCGACCGCGAGCCCGAGCCGCTCGACCCGGAACGGGAAGCGGGACTCGGTGAACTCGGTGGGGAGGTTCCGCGAGTCGGGGACGACGTGGATCGTGTCCTCGCCGTCGGAGTAGTAGCGCCCGCCCGACCCACCGCCGAGCACCTCGCGCATGAGGTAGTCGTTGCCATCGAGGTCCTTGCCCCAGACGCCGGTGTACCGGATCGTCTCCTGGTCCGCGGGCATCCGGCCGTCGACCGCCTTGGCCACGGCGCCGGCGAGCACGCCGAGGAGGCGGAGGATGACGAAGGTCCGCGCGTTCGTCGGCGCCGGGAAGATCGGCGTGAGCAGCGTCCCCTTCTCCGGGAAGCGCATCTCCAGCAGCGGGACCACGCCCTCGTTGACGTCGAGCTCGGCCATCCGCTCCGGGGTGTCGGCGAGGTTGCGCAGGATCGGGGCGATCCACTTCGCGAGGAAGTTGCCTCCGGCGTAGTCGCCGCAGTGGTTGATCGGGCCCTTGGCCTGCGGCGCGGTGCCGGTGAAGTCGATGATGAGCTTGGGGCCGCCGTCGCCGGGGCCGGGGCCGCCGGTCGAGGTCTTCGTCAGGGTGATCCGCTGGGTGTGCAGCTTGGGGTCGTCGACGCCGTCGTGCTCGGCGTAGTCCTCCCACACGTAGATCCCGTCGGGGATCTTCGCGAGGATCTCCCGCCGGTACGTCTGGGTGGTCTGCTCCAGGATCGCGTCGAAGGCCGCCTCGACGGTCGCGCGCCCGTACCGGGTGAACAGCTCGGCCAGTCGACGCGCTCCCATGAGGCAGGCCGAGCACTCGGCGTCGAGGTCCGCGGCGAGGGAGTCCGGCATCCGGGAGTTGCGGGTCATGATCTTCAGCGCTGACTCGTTGGGCACGCCCTGGTCCCACAGCTTGATCGGCGGCACCATGAGCCCTTCCTCGTAGACGCTCGTCGCGCCGCTGGGCATCGACCCCGGGCAGGCCCCGCCGATGTCGTCGTGGTGCCCGAAGGCCTGGACGAAGGCGACGACCTCACCCTCGTGGAAGACCGGCACGGTGACGCAGAGGTCGGGCAGGTGCCCGATGCCGCCCTCGGAGGCGTAGACGTCGTTGTGGAAGAAGACGTCGCCCTCCTTCATCGTCTCGATCGGGTAGTCGCGGGCGACCGGGTGGACCAGCGCCGAGTAGGACCGTCCGGTCAGCTTGCGCAGATGCCGGTCGTGGATGCCGGCGCGGAAGTCGTGCGCGTCGCGGATCATCGGTGACCTCGACGTCCGCCCGATGGCCGTCTCGACCTCCATCTCGACGCTGGCCAGCGACCCTTGGACGATCTCGACGACGATCGGGTCGACGACAGTCCCGTCGGGGGTCAGTCTCCCGCCATAGTGGTATGACGGACCGGCCGTCGACGCCGCGGGCACCGGTGCGTGGGAGTGCGTGTGCGCGCTCATGAGGCGCTCCTTTCCCCGAGGCCGGGTCGGCCGGCACCAATGTCGGCACGGGAGATGACGAGGTTGCCGTAGGTGTCGACGAGGACGGCGAAGCCGGGGTGGACCGGCACGGTCGACCCGAACTCCTCGATGATGGCCGGCCCGACGAGGCGGTCGCCAGGGCTCAGCAGGTCGCGCGCATAGACCGGGGTGTCGACATATCCGATCTCGGTGTCGAAGCACACTGGCCGGATGGCGGTACGACAACGGGAGGTGACATCGGAGCCGTCGCCCTCGGGCAGGTGGGCCAGCGACGGCCGGGTGATCGGGCCGACGCCGGTGACCCGGAGGTTGACCCACTCGACCTGCTGGCGCGGGTCGCCGGCGAAGTCGTACCCGTATAGCGCGCGGTGCTCGCGGTGGAAGGTGGCCGCCACCTCGTCGGCGACCGCGGAGTCGAGCTCGCCGTCGGGGACCGGGACCCGCACCTCGAAGGCCTGCCCGAAGTACCGCAGGTCCGCAGTCCGGGTGAAGAGGTGTTCGGCGGCCGGGAAGCCCTCGCGGTCCAGCGCGGCGGCGGCCCTGGCCTGCAGGTCGTCATACGTGGCTTGGACGTGGGGGAGGTCCAGCGCGGCGTGCTTGGCGACGGCAGTCTGGACGTAGTCGTTCTTGACGTCCACGGTGAGCAGCCCGAAGGCGGACACCGTCCCCGGTGAGCGGGGGACGACGACGCCGGCGAGGTCGAGGATGTCCATGAGCCGGCAGGCCAGGAGCGAGCCGGAGCCACCGAAGGTCGTCAGGGTGAAGTCACGGACGTCAAGGCCGCGCTTGACCGAGACCTGGCGCAGCGCGTTCGCCTGGTTCCAGGCGGAGATCTCGAGGATGCCCACCGCGCACGCGGTCGGGTCGAGGCCGAGCCGGTCGGCCAGCTCGGTCACTCCCGCGCGGGCGGCCGAGACGTCGAGGGGGATCTCGCCACCGAGCAGGTGCGGGGGGATCCGGCCCAGGATGACGTGGGCGTCGGTGATCGTCGGCTCGGTGCCGCCCTTGGTGTAGCAGATCGGGCCGGGGTCGGCGCCCGCGGACTTCGGTCCGACCTTGAGCGTCCCCTCCGGTGAGATCCAGGCGATCGAGCCGCCGCCGGCGCCGACGGTGACGACGTCGATCATCGGGATCTTGCTCGGGAAGGCCCCGACATTGCCTTCGGTGGTCAGGGTGGGTTCACCGTCGAGGACGACCGAGACGTCGGTCGACGTGCCGCCGCCGTCGCAGGTGAGGACCTTGTCGAAGCCGGCCTTGTGGGCGACCAGCGCCGCGCCGAGCGCGCCGGCTGCTGGTCCGCTGAGGACGGTGGTGATCGGCTGGTGGACCACCTCGTCCGCGGAGAGCACTCCGCCGTTGCTCTTCATGACATAGAACGGGAGGTCGGTCCGCTCGGTTCGCGCCTCGTCGAGGAACTGGTCGAGCCGGTCGTGGATATTCCTGACATAGCGCGCGACCCGGGGCTTGACCGCGGCGTCGACCAGGGTCGTCATACTGCGCTCGTACTCGCGGTACTCGCGCAGAACGTCGGAGGAGATCGAGACGACCGCGTCCGGGTGCTCGCGGCGGAGCACCTCGCGCATGGCGAGCTCGTGCTCGGGGTTAGCGTACGAGTGGAGGAAACAGACCCCCAAGGTGTCGATGCCCCGGTCACGGAACCACAGCGCCACCTCGACCGCGCGGGACTCGTCGAAGGGCCGGACCTCGGCTCCGGTGACGTCGAGCCGCCCGCCGACGGTCTTGACGAGGTCGGCGGGGACGATTCTCGGTGGCTTGACCCAGAAGTAGGAGTTGCCGTACCCGTCGGGCACGGCCTGCCGGGCGATCTCGAGGATGAACTCGTAGCCCTCGGTGGTGATGAACCCGAGCCGCTCGACCTTCCCCTCGAGCAGCTGGTTCGTCGCGACCGTGGTCCCGTGGCTGACCGCCGTGACGTCGGCGCCGGTTGCTCCCATCAGCGCGAGGACTCGGTGCATCCCGTCGATGAAGCCGTCGGCCGGGTTCGACGGTGTCGAGGGGGTCTTCGTCGTGACCAGCTCGCCGCTGTCCTCGTCAAGGGCGACGACGTCGGTGAAGGTGCCACCGGTGTCGATGCCGATGCGAATCCGTCGGGTCGTCATGGGGCTCCTCCTCGGGCGTCGCTGTCGGCGGGGGTGGGCCGACGCTTCGATTCAACCGGGGCGGGACTGCCGCTGTCTCGTCAAGAACTGCCAAGTATGCCGGGGACACCCCCCGGTGTGACCACCGTCGCGGCCCCCGCCCCGTGTGACCACCGTCGCGGCCCCCGCGCCGTGTGACCACCGTCGCGGCCCCGTGACATGGTGGGGCTGCCGATGAGGACCATGCTGGGATGACGAACCCGACAAGGAGGACGACCCACCCATGACCGAGACAGCCGGCATTCCCGAGAAGGCCCCCGACGTCGTCGTCGCGCACCACGGCGGCGACCGCTTCCGGGCCTCGATCCGCGGTCACGAGGTGCTTGTCGACCAACCCGTGGCGGCCGGCGGCGAGGACACCGCACCCACCCCGACCGAGCTCTTCGTCGCCAGCCTCGCAACCTGTGTCGGCTTCTATGCCCGGCGCTATCTCGCCCGGCACGACCTCCCGACCGAAGGCCTGTCGGTCGACGCGTGGTTCGAGCTGGGCGGGCGCCCCGCGCAGGTGACCACGTTCGTCGTTCGGCTGCACGTGCCTGCGGGCGTCCCGGAGGAGCGGCGGGCACCGCTGCTCGCGATGGCATCGCACTGCACGATCCACAACACGCTGCTCAACCCGCCGCACGTCGACATCGCCCTGGTCTGAGGCGCCACGGCCGGCATACCAGCGTCGTCGCCGACCCGCCCCGGGGGCGAGCGGCGGCAGACAAGCGGCGGACCCCCGAGTTGCACACCCGGGGGCCCGCCGCGATCGGGGAGGGCAGGTCAGCCCTTGACGGCTCCGGCCATGACACCGGCGACGAGCTGACGACCGGCGAACATGAAGACGACGATGAGCGGCAGGGCCGCGATCGTCACCCCGGCAAGGATCAGCGAGTAGTCCTTGAAGTAGGACGCCTGGAGCAGCTGGATCGCCACGGGCAGCGAAGGGTTCGACGACCCGAGGACGATGAACGGCCAGAAGAAGGCCGTCCATGACCCGATGAAGGTGAACAGTCCGAGCATCGCGGCCGCCGGTCGCGCCGCCGGGAGGGCGACGTGCCAGAACGTCCGGATCATCGAGCAGCCGTCGACGCGGGCCGCCTCGACCAGCTCGAAGGGCAGTGCCGTCTCGAGGTACTGGGTCATCCAGAACACCCCGAACGCGGTGACCATGCCGGGCACGATGACGGCCTCGAGCTTGCCGGTCCAGCCGAGCTTGGACATGACGATGAACATCGGGACGATGCTCAGCTGGGTCGGCACGGCCATCGTTGCGACGACGAAGACGAGCAGCGGGGCGCGACCGCGGAAGCGGAGCTTGGAGAAGGAGTACCCCGCGAGCGTCGAGAAGAAGACCACCGACAGGGACGTGATGACGGCGATGATCGCGCTATTGGCCACGGCCTTCCAGAAGTGGATATCCGCCGAGATGACCCGGGCCACGTTGGTGCCGAAGTTCCCTTGCGGGATCAGCGATGGCACCGGGGTCCGGGCGATCGTCGTCGCGTCGGACGACCCCAGGAGGAAGGAGTAGTACAGCGGGTATGCCGACAGCACCAGGACGAACCCGAGGATGGCGTAGGTGACCCATCCCGGACGACCGACCCTGGCTTTGCGGTTGGCGCGACGGGCCTTGTGCTTGGCCGCACCGGAGCCGGCCAGACCGAGGGCGAGCGGGTCCGAGCTCATGACGGGGCTCCTTCCGAAGCTGAGCCAGCGCCCCGGCTTGCTCTGGGTGCCGACGCGGTGGCGGAGGTGACGGCGTCAGCAGGAGTGCTGGCGGCGCTGGCGCTGGTGGGGGTGCTCGCTGCCGTGCTGGCGGGGACCACCTTGGGCTGTTTGGGCCCGTCCGAGGCGATCCGCTTGGTGATGAGGAAGTTGAGGATCCCCACAGCGATGATGATGAGGAAGAGCAGCCAGGAGACTGCGGCAGCTCGACCGAAGTTCTTCTGCGGACCCCAACCGAGCTCGTAGATGTACATGGTGATGGTCATCCACTGCCGGTCCGAGCCGCCCTGACCGGTCTGGTCGAAGACTCGGGGCTCGTCGAAGATCTGCAGGCCACCGATGGTGTTGGTGATGACGACGAAGATGATCGTCGGCCGCAGCATCGGCACGGTGACCGAGAAGAACTGCCGCGCCCGGCTCGCGCCGTCGAGCGGCGCCGCCTCGTCGACCTCGCGCGGGATGGCCTGCATCGCCGCGAGGAAGATCAAGGTGATATAGCCGGTCCAGCGGAAGTTGACCATCGTCGCGATGGCGATATGGCTCGGGATGACCTCGGCGTGCCAGGCGATCGGGCCCAGGCCGACCTTGTCGAGGAGGGCGTTGATGAGCCCGGACTGGTCGGCGAACATCTTGCTGAAGATGACACCGACGGCGACTGGGGCGACGACATACGGGAGAAGCACACCCATCCGCCAGAAGGTCTTGGCGCGGATGTTCTGGTCGAGAACGGCAGCCAGGAGCAGCGCGGTCAGCGTCTGGGTGACGCCGGAGAGCAGGAAGATGCTGAAGGTGTTGCGCAGCCCGGTCCAGAACTGCGGCTGGCCGATGACATAGGTGTAGTTGTCGAGGCCGAGGAACTTGCCCTGCCCGCCGATGAGGTTCCACTGGTGGACCGACACCCAGAACGTGTAGGCGAGGGGGAAGAGGCCGACGACAGCGAAGAGGATGAAGAACGGGGAGATGTACAGGTACGGAGAGAGTTGGACGTCCCACCGCCCGAGCTTCTGCCGGAAGGCGATCCGCTTGGGGTCGGGCGCGTCGGGCGCCGCCCCCTTCGCGGGAAGGGAGATGGTCACGCTCATCGGGGCTCCCTAGCTAAATGTGGTGGGTGGGGGTGGTGTCCGGGCCGGTGACCCGGCCCGGACACCAAGACCTGCTAGCCGAGCGCCTTGACGGCGGTGACGAACTTGTCCCACGACGCGGCGGGGGTGTCCGTCTTGTCGATGTCGACCCGGGAGATCGCCTGCTGGATGGCGTCGTTGATGCCGGAGTACTTCGGACCCTTGAAGGGGACGACGGTCACGGCCTTGGCCCGGTTGGCGAGGATCTCACCGGTGGGCGCGTTGTTGAAGAAGGCGTTCTTCACCCCGAGCAGGTCGGGGCTGCTCAGCGCGGCGACCTGGCTGGGGAAGGTGCCCTTGGACTTGAACGCCTTGATCTGCTGCTCAGGGGCGGTCAGCCAGTCGGCCAGCGCCTTCGCGTCAGCAGTGTGTGCACCCTGGGCGGGGACGGTGAGGAAGGAGCCGCCCCAGTTGCCGCCGCCACCGGGGAAGGTGTCGGCGATATCCCAGCCCTTGACCTTCGCAGCGTTGCCCTCGATGACGCCGAGCATCCAGCCCGGGCAGACCATCGTGGCGAAGCCGTCGCGCTGGAAGGAGCCGGTCCAGTCGTCGCTCCACTGAGCCAGGTGGGCCGTGAGGCCGTCAGCGGAGGCCTTGAGGACGGTGTCGTACATGGCCCTGACCTCGGGGTTCTCGGTCGCGATGACCGTCCCGTCGTCCTTCTCGTAGGCGTTCTTCACCTGGTTCACCATGGCCTGGTAGAGCGCGCCGGAGGACTCGGTCCACGGCACCTTCGACTTGGCCTGGAACTGGCGGCCGGCGGCGAAGTAGCTGTCCCAGGTGGTGCCGAGCAGCTGGGCGACGGCGGCGCGGTCGGTCGGCAGGCCGGCGGCGGCGAACAGGTCGGAGCGGTAGCAGATGGCCTCCGGGCCCACGTCCGTGCCGTAGCCGATGAGCTTGCCATCGGCGGTGGTGGCTTGGGCTTCCTTCCACGGCAGCCAGCGGCCCTTGACCGAGTCGGACTTCAGGTCGACGAACTTGTCGGGGTACTGGAGCAGCTCGGGGAGCCAGTCAACCTCGACGGCCTCGATGTCGGACAGGCCCGAGCCGGCGGCCAGGCGGGTGTTCATGTTCTCGCGGGCCTCGTTGGAGGTCGCGGCCTTCTTCATCTGGATCGTGATATTCGGGTGGGCCGCCATGTACTCCTTGACGAGGTCCTCATACCCGAACTCGTTGAAGGTGGCGAGGGTCAGGGTGACCTTCTCGTTGGCTGCCGCCGTCTTGCCGCCGTCGGCTGCGGGGGTGGTCCCGCCGGACGAGCAGCTCGTCAGCGCGATACCGACCGCCGCGACCGCAGCCAGCCGGGTGGTCGATCGCCACGGGCTTCGCGTGAGCATATAGGTTCCTCCAGCTTGGTCTGCCCGTACCGGCGGGTCAGAGCGGGGATGGTTGAGTGGGTCCGGCAACCTGAGAGAGCGCTCTCTCACAGAGTGGCGCGACGGATGGTGCCGTGTCAAGAGTCCCCCGACCGGGAGCTTCGCGCGACATTGCGTGATGCGGGACACCGTGCCATTCTCATGGGAGAGCGCTCTCCCATGCTCGGATCAGCCCTTCGGATTGGAGGCCCGATGACCGGCCCTCGACCGTCCGCCGCCTCGGGTGTCCGAGGTGCCCTCGTCGACCTCGATGGCGACCGGTGCTACCGGATCGACGCCGCGGACCAGATGCCCCCCTTCCTCATGACGGTGACCGGGGCAAGCGACATGTGGTGCTTCCTCTCCAGCTCGGGCGGCATCACCGCCGGACGCCGCAACGCGAGCTCGGCGCTCTTTCCCTACTACACCGAGGACAAGCTCACCGACCACGTGGCCGCGACGGGCGGGGCGACGGTGCTGCGCCTCGCCGACACGGCGACGGGGGCGCTGCGGGTATGGGACGTCTTCGGGTGCGGGGTCCCGGACCCCGCGGTGTCCGCGCGCCTGTACAAGAGCGTCCTCGGCGATGTCGTGACGGTCGAACGGGACCACGCGGAGCTCAAGATCGTCGTCCGCTGCTCCTGGCGGACCAGCCAGCGCTTCGGTCTGCTCCGGACCACCACCATCTCGACGTATGCCGACCAGGACATCCGGGTCGAGGTGCTCGACGGGCTGCGCAACCTCCTGCCGCCGGGCGTGACGCCTCAGGTGCAGAACCGGCTCAGCGTGTTGCTCGACGCGTACAAGCGCTGCGAGCTCGACGCGTCGACCGGGCTCGGCCTCGCCTCGCCCAGCTCCCAGCTCACCGA
>RRZU012303603.1_pt1 | contig 12860 bp, 10 predicted proteins | sample 2165561 | NCBI WGS metagenome assembly RRZU01 (sample SAMN10456909, study PRJNA506462) | wastewater metagenome | isolation source: wastewater sludge | place: USA: Moscow, Idaho
AGCCGGCGCGCCAGCTCGCCGCTGAACAGCACCGACAGCGCCAGCGACAGGCGGCGGAAGAAGGAAGGCGGAGGCGCGGAGCGGTCTGGGTTCGACATCGGGCGAGTCTGGTCTGGATCGGAACTTGATCTGGAAAATCCGGGGCAGCCCGGGGCTGCAGGCCGGGGATTCTATCGGTCCGGGGGCACCCGCAGGCCCGGGCGGGCACATCCGGCGCAGCCCGGGGGAAAAGACGCTCAAGCCGGCATCTTCTCGGCCGATCGTGACGAAACACCCACCCGAGGAGACCCCGATGTCAAGAATCCTGCGTTCCGGATGCGCCGCGCTGGCCAGCGCGGCCCTGCTGGGCCTGAGCGGCTGCGGAGGCGGCGGCGGCAGCGACGAGTCCGGCAGCACGCCCGTCGCGGCCCGCCCGGCCGCGGTCACGCTGTCGGGCACCGTCGCCACCGGCGCCGCCTTCGAGGGCGCGACGCTGGTCGTCACCGACCGCAGCGGTGCGGAAGTCGGCCGCATCGACGCGGTCGGCGCCGACGGCAGCTACACGCTGACGCTGGCAGCCGGCGCGCAGGCGCCCTTCGTGATCACCGCGACACGCGACGAGCTGCGCCTGGTCAGCGTGCACGACAGCGCCAGCGACGCCACCGTCAACGTGACCCCGGTGACGACGCTGATCGCCGCGCGGCTCAGCCCCTCGGGCGATCCGGCACGGCTGGTCGACGAGGTGGCCGGCGGCAGCGCACGCATCGATGCCGCCGCACTGGCCAGCCGGGTCGAGGAAGTCCGCTCGCTGCTGCAGCCGGTGCTGGACGCCACCGGCAACCGCGACACCGACCTGCTGCGCGGCGCGCTGCAGACCGACGGCCGCGGCCATGACCGCCTGCTCGACAGTCTGAAGATCACCATCACGCCCGACAGCAGCGGCAGCAGCAACATCCAGGTCACCGTGCGGCAGCAGACCGCCGAGGACAGCGAGCCCGCCAGCATCAGCTTCAACAGCGCCAGCACCGCCGCGCCGCCGGCGCTGCCGACGGTCGCGGCCGCCGACCTGGTGCCCGACGGCAGCTCCGCGCTGATCGCCGACCTGCTGGCACGCGCCACCGCCTGCTACGCGCTGCCGCTGGAGAGCCGGGTCAGCCGCACCGACGCCGCGGCCGGCCCGGCCGACGTGCAGGCCGCCGCCTGCCGGGATCTCTTCTTCGACGCCGATCCGGCCGGCTATCTGCACAACGGCGCACGCGTGGGCCCGTCGGGCGCCTTCGGCGGCCTGTTCCGCGCCGGCGCGACCGGCGTGGTCTTCAGCCGTGGCAGCTACGAGTTCAGCCGCGTCAACGGCGACCTGGTCATCGGCTACACCACCACCACGACCGGTGGCAGCACCGACACCGGCGCGCTGGTCGTGCGCCGCGTCAACGAGGCCGGCTCCGGACGGCCGGTGCTGCGCGTGATCGGCAACCAGTACGCACATGACGGCGGCGTGGCCGCCTTCCATCAGCACCGGCGCTTCCTGTCGCTGGCGCAGTCGGGCTGGGACTACCACAGCGTCGGCTACACGCTCAGCGTGGCCAACCGCACCGACGTCAGCGGCAACCCCGTCTACGACCGGGTCGTCGTCACCTCGCCACGCGGCCACCAGCTCACGCTGCGCCCGACCAGCGGCAGCAGCTACCTGGTGCTGGTCAAGTCCGGCGGCACGCCGACCGGCACGAACTTCGTGCGCCTGCGCAGCCGCTACGCGGCGGCCGACGCCAGCGGCCACCCGTCCGAGCGCGACACCTCGCTGTTCTTCGCACCGAACGACATGGAGGACACCGAGCTGTCGGGCCTGTCGGCGCACTCGGTCTGGAAGTTCGAGTACTACCTGGCCTCGGCGCCCGGCACGCTCGCGGCGACGCAGCACTACAAGACCCGCGCGCGGCCGCTGTCGATCGCCGAGCTGCGCCAGCGCGGCATGGCCACGCTGACCGAGGCCGGACAGAGCGCCCTCGCCGCCGCCGCCCTGCCGAGCAACGGCCGGCTGCCGCTGCCCGACAGCGGCGGCGTCACGCTGGACTGGCAGGTGCCGGCCGGTGCGCTGGCGCCGACCCACCTGAAGCTCTTCGGCCGCGCCAGCGCCTCGGGCGGCAGCTTCAACGACCAGCAGAACGTGGCCTCGACCGCCCGCAGCGGCACGATCGGCTGCTCGGCGCAGACCGCCAGCGACGCGCACTGCACCAACGGCGGCGACTTCGTGCCGGCCGCCACCGCCGACGGCCTGCACCTGTGGGCACGCGACGGCGACGGCCGCGAGTTCGCGTCCTTCTACGCGATGTACCGGCTGGCCACGCCGCAGTGAGCGCCAGCGGCCGCAGACGCAGCGGGCGGGCTCAGGCCGGCGCGAGCCAGCCCACCCGCCCTTGCCCGGCCTCGTCGAGCCGGGCCTTCAGCGCCGCGGCCCGGGTCTCGGGCAGCTGGAAGTTCAGCTCGACCTGCGCGCCGTGGCTCACCTCGCCCAGCAGCGCCCCGGCGGCCTCGAGCTCGCGGCGCATGCGCCCCTCCAGCGCATAGGGCACGGTGCAGCGCAGCGCGGTCATGCGCTGCAGCAGCACCTTCTCGGCGCCCAGCAGCGCCTGCGCGACCGCATCGGTGTAGGCGCGCACCAGGCCGCCGGCGCCCAGCTTCACGCCGCCGAAGTAGCGCACCACCGTCGCCAGCACGCCCTCCAGCTCCTGATGGCGCAGCACGTCGAGCATCGGCCGCCCGGCGGTGCCGCCGGGCTCGCCATCGTCGTTGGCGGCCGACTGCCCGCCCGCCAGCAGCGCCCAGCAGACATGGGCCGCGCCCGGATGCTCGGCCTTCAGCCGCGCCACCACCTCCAGGGCGCCGGCACGATCGGCCATCGGCTGCACGCAGCCGATGAAGCGGCTCTTCTTGATCAGCAGGTCGCTGTGGACCGGGGCGGCGAGGGTCTGGGGCATGGGGCGGCGATCTTAGTTCAGCCGCCGTCCAGCGGCCGCAGCCGCGCCCGCTCCGCCTCGCGCAGCACCCGCAGGTGCGGTTCGCCGTCGCGCATCGCCAGGCCGTGCAGCTCGATGGAGCGCTGCGACTGCAGCAGCCGCACCAGGTAGCCCAGGATGGCCGCGTCGATCACCTGCCCCGGCACCAGCACCGGGATGCCCGGCGGATAGGGCACGATCTGGTCGCAGCAGACCCGCCCGACCAGCGCCGGATTGGGCAGGCCGCTGTCGTCGAGCAGCGCCAGACGCTCGCCCGCCTCGTAGAAGGCATCGCGCGGCAGGCAGGCCAGCCGGGTGAAATGCGGAATGCGCGGCAGCCGCGCCGCCGGGCGGGGCTCGCGGCGCTCCTTCTGCGCCTGGCGCGCCAGCCGCAGCATCGCGTCGAACAGCCGCGAGACCTTGCTGCGCGTCGTGCCGATGGTCAGCAGCAGCGTCAGCGTGCTGTGGGTGTTCTTCTCGATCTGGATGTTGAAGCGTTCGATCAGCTCGTCGCGCAGCTCGTCGGCGCCCCAGCCGGAGGCCGAGATGTCGATCGTCAGCTTGGTCGGATCGAGCCGGATGCCGTCGCTGCGCACCTCGTCGGCCAGCAGCTCGTCCAGGCCCAGCACCCGGAACACGCCGGTGGCGTCGATCTTCTCGCGCAGCTCGGCGGCGAAGCCCAGCGAGCGCTCGAGCAGGCCGTAGCCCTCCATCACCGCCTGCCGGCGCGCCACGTCCAGGCTGGCGATCAGGCCGTACTGCGGGCTGGTCGAGGCATGCATGTTGAAGTTCTCCCGGAACAGGTGCTCGTCGAAGCCGGGATCGTTCACATGGATCATGCTGGCCTGCGAGAAGGCCGACAGCACCTTGTGCGTGCTCTGGGTGACATAGTCGGCGCCGGCCTCCAGCGCGGTCGGGCGCAGCTCGGGGTGGAAGCGCGCATGCCCGTACCAGGCCTCGTCGACGATCACCTTGATGCCGGCGGCGTGCGCCGCCTCGATGATCGGCGCCAGCTCGTAGCGCAGGCCGTCGTAGGTGCAGCTGGTCAGGATCAGCACGCGCGCCTCCGGGTGGTCCTGGATCGCCTGCAGCACCCGCGCGCGCGGCACCGGCCCGAACAGGCCGTGGCGCTCGTTGACCGAGGAGTCCAGGTACACCGGCCGCGCGCCCGACAGGATCACGCCGTGGTGCACCGACTTGTGGCAGTTGCGGTCGAGCAGCAGCGTGTCGCCCGGCGCCAGCAGGGTCTGGAAGATGACCTTGTTCGAGGTCGAGGTGCCGTTGGTGGCGAAATAGGTGCGCCGCGCGCCGAAGGCCTGCGCGGCCAGGCGCTGCGCCTGCGCGATCACGCCGGTGGGATGCAGCAGCGAGTCGAGCTGCGGCACCGAGACCGAGAGATCCGCGCGCAGCATCTGCTCGCCCACGAAGTCGTGGAAGTCGCCGACCCAGGGGCTGGCGCGGTAGGCATCGCCGCCGGCGTGGCCGGGCGTGTGCCAGGAATCCTTGGCCTGCGCCACATAGGCGCGCAGCGCGTCGTAGAAGGGCGTGGCCGCGGTCTCGGCCACCTCGGCCGCCAGGATGCGCACCCAGCCGGCCGGATCGGCGTCGCCGCGGAAGAAGTAGCCGTCGACGCGCTCGCTGGCCAGCGCCTCGACCAGGCCGCGGGTGTCGTCGTCGTCGAGCAGCAGGTAGATCGACAGCTCCGGCCGGCACTGGGCCAGTGCCTGCGCCAGCGCGACCGCCTCGTCGCCCTGGTGCAGGTCGATCAGCACCAGCTGCACCGCCGCATCGGCACGCACCGCCGCCAGCGCCTGCCCGGGCGCGGCGCCCTGCACCGCCAGCGCCGGGCGCAGTGCGGCGCGGCACGCCTCGGCCGCCAGCGCCGCGACCAGCGCGGCGCGGCCGGCCTCGTCATGGCCGACGACAAGAAGATGGACGACGGGATCGGTGCTTGGAAGGCTCATCGCAGGCTCATGGCAAAAGGTTGCAGATGTGCGGCCGCGTGACGGGATGCATCATTCCTGAAACCACAATGGTCTCGGCGCAACCATCCCCCACGAATCGGTGGTCAAGAGTCGCTGCGTTCAGGATAGCCTGCGCGCAGATGCCTGAACTGCAAGAACTTCACAGGCACTCCGAACCCGCCTTCAGCCCCACGCCAAGACAAGGTCAGAACAACATGCTGGCTCATGCCCGACACGATACCGCCCCCTCCCCGGTGCTGAGCGCCGTTCCGAAGTCCGCGCCCGAGCGCGCGCGTTCGGTCCCGGCGGCCGACGTGGCAAGCATCGGCCTGAGCCACCCGTCCGACTGGGTCGAGATGCTGGAGCTGGTCGACCGCTGCTTTCCCTATGCGACCGAGGAGATGATGGGCTGGTGGCTGTGCTACCAGCGCCCGCTGCTGCATGTGGCGCGTCTGGACGGGCGCGTCGCCGGCTTCGTGCATGTGCAGGCCCGGCCCGAGAGCGACACGCTGTGGATCAACATCCTGGCGGTGACCGAGGAGTTCCGCCACCGTGGCATCGCCCGCCAGCTGCTGGCGCACTGCGAGCGTCTGGCCGCCGAGTGGGGCCTGGGCCGGCTGGGCCTGCAGTGCCACGAGGCCAATGCCTCGGCGCTGCGGCTGTATGCGCTGCAGGGCCATGCACAGGTCGGCGAGGACTTTCATGCCGATGCCGGCGGCCGCTACATCGTGCATGACAAGGCGCTGCCGGCCAGCGCCATCGCCGCGGCGGTGCGCACGCCGGCCGCCGATCCGCGCTGGCGCTGCATCGCGCACCGCCTGATCTATCGCGCCTGGACCCGCCGGCGCGCGCGCACCACGCGCTGACTGGCCGCTGAACGCCCGAACTGCAAGTCCGCTGCGGCTTGTGTCATCCTCACGCCCGCGGCGATCGGGGCCGCACATCGAGGCAAGGGATGACGAGCAGGCGGGGATCGGAGACAGGGCGACGACAGCGGGTCGCCGACGTGGTGGCGGCGCAGATCGAGCCGCTGACCCGATTCAGGGCCCAGGACCTGCGCGAGCTCGGACCCGAGCAGGAGTCCTGGGCCGACCTCACCGTCACCACCCGTCAGCGGGTCGAGCTGGACTGGATCGTCACCGCGCACCCCGGCGCGCTGCCTGAAGGCATCGCCACCTGCGCCGATGCCCAGGCGCTCGAGACCGAACTGCAGGCCCGGCTGGCCGAAGCCGAGCACACCGCACCGGCCCTGATCCAGCACTGGGCCCATGAGGACAGCGGCCGCTACCGTCGGCTGCTGCCCGGCGGGCTGTTCAGCGCCGGGCTGGAAGCGCCGCTGGGCCTGGACGAGACCTGCCCGGCCTGCGAGGGCCGCGCCCGGCTCGACTGCCCCGACTGCAGCGGCGGGCAGCAGCCCTGCGCCGGCTGCCACGGCAGCGGCCGGATCGGCTGCGCCGACTGTCGCGGCCTGGGCCGCATCGCCTGCGGCGCCTGTCACGGCAGCGGCCGCACCGCGTCGGCACCGGCCGGCGGCACAAGCGACTGCCAGGCCTGCAGCGCCAGCGGCTGGATCGACTGCCGCACCTGCCAGCGCCAGGGCGAGCTGCCCTGCCCCGACTGCGGCGGCCGAGGCCGCCGGGACTGCGCACGCTGCCAGGCCCGCGGCGAGATCGACTGCACCGACTGCCAGGCCAGCGGCCGACGCCACCGCATCGGCCGGCTGCGCGAGCAGATCCTCGTCGAGGACCAGATCGACATCCATCATCCGGATGCCACGGTGGCGGCGCTGTGCGCCCGCCATCTGACCGATCCGGCAGCGCTGGGCCCGCTGGCGACGCTCGAGGCGGTGCGCTGGACCACCGCGCCCTTCGCGGTCCAGGCCACCCACCGGCTGCGCCTGCCGGTGCGCCAGGTCACGCTGCAGATCGGCGCCCAGCCGCAGACCTTCACCGCGCTCGGGCCCGAGCTGCGGGTGCCGGAGCTGCACCACGCGGCCTCCCGGCTGCTCGCGCTCGACCTGCAGACGCTCGAGCGCAATGCGCTGGGCAGCGGCCGGCATGTGTCCGAAGCCCTGCAGCGCTTTCTGGCCTCGCCGCTGAACGCACGCATCGCGGTGATCGGCCCTGCGGCGGCCACCGGCGACGACCGGGTCGCGCCGGACTATCCGGCCCAGGCCCGCGAGCGCATGCAGCAGGCGGTGGAGCGGCTGTGGCAGCAGCGGCTGTGGCGCCCGGGCGTGGCGCTGCTGGCCGGCGCGGCGCTGCTCTCGGGGGGCTTCGCGCTGCTCACCGCGCCGCGGCCGGACTGGATGCTGAGCGCGCTGGGCGGGGGCGTGGCGGCGGCGACCGGTGCGCTGGCGCTCGACTGGCGACTGCGGCGCCAGCTCGCCGCCGAATTCGGCGGCGAGGCCGGCGCGGCGCTGGTGCGCCTGCTGCGGCGTGCGCCGGTCTGGCGCCGCGGCATGGGCCTGGGCATCGGCATGACGCTGCTGGCCTGCGCGCTGCTCGCCTGGTCAGCCACCCGGCTGCCGCCGGCCAGCACCCGCATCGCGGCGCAGCAGGCCGAGCAGCAGGCGCAGGCGCAGCTCGCGCACTGGGCCCAGACCGGCCGCGACTACCGGCTGCGCACCTACCCGCCCGCCGACTGGCTGCGGACCCGCATGGAAGCGGGCGACCGGCAGGCGCAGCAGGTGCTGGCCTGGGCGCTGCTGCTGGGCGTGGCGGACCGGCCGGTCGATGCCGCCGCGGCGCGCCGCCTGCTCAAGCCCCTGGCGACGGAAGTGCCCACCGTCGACCCGACGGTGCGCATCGGTCTGGCCCGAGCGACCTTGCTGCTCGAGCCGCGCTCCGCTGCGGCGCTGCAGGCGGCCGCCGACGATCTGGCCTCGATCCAGGAAAGCCAGGTGCCCGAGGCCACCTACACCATCGCGCTGCTGAGGCTGGCCCCGGCGCTTGTCGCCCGCCACGGCACGGCCGCCGGCCTGGAGGCGCTGCAGCATGCCGCCGACATGGGCCACCCTTCGGCCTGCCTGGACCTGGGCCGTCGTCTGGCCACCGGCCACGGACTGCGCCGCGATCCGGTCGCGGCCCGGCGCTATCTCGGCTTCGCCGCCGAACGCGGCCTGCCCGGTGCGCAGCAGGCGCTGACCACGCTGAAATGAGCGGGCAAACCGCGCGGCCCCGCAGCGACATCCTCTCGTTGCACCGAAGCGACATTTCGCCAAAGATGGCTTGATCCGCATCAGCAAGGGATGACAAGCCCGGACCCGAGCTGTTCCAATCGCGGTCCTGAAGGGGAGTAGTCCCGCGCAGGTTCCAGTCCCGGATCACCTGCCGAGCGCGATTCGTCAATACGTGGCGGCCTTGCGGCCGCCTCCGGATCGAGCGTCGAGCCACCCGGCACGATGGACAAGACCTTCGACCCGCTGCAGTCGCGGCGCGGGTTGAAGGCCGAACCGCTCCCGGGTCGCCTGCCGGATGCCTGCACGCGTGCTGCGTTGAATCGAACGAACAGCCGTTCTTGCCTGCGCACACCGCACCGTCCTCATGGAACTCTTCTCCTCCGCCTGGTTCTCGGCCCTGCTGGCCATCATCCTGATCGACATCGTCCTGGCCGGCGACAACGCCATCGTCATCGCGCTGGCCGCGCGCAACCTGCCCCCGCATCTGCAGAAGAAGGCGATCATGTGGGGCACCGTCGGCGCGATCGCGGTGCGCTCGCTGATGACGCTGGGCGTGGTCTGGCTGCTGAAGATTCCCGGCCTGATGCTGGTCGGCGGCCTGGGCCTGCTGTGGGTCGCCTACGGCCTGATCAAGCCGCAGGACGGCGGTGCTGACCACGGCCCGGTGGCCAGCACCTTCTGGGGCGCGATGCGCACCATCATCGTCGCCGACGCGCTGATGGGCGTCGACAACGTGCTGGGCGTGGCGGGCGCGGCGCATGGCGCCTTCGACCTGGTGGTCATCGGCCTGCTGATCAGCGTGCCGATCGTCGTCTGGGGCAGCCGCCTGGTGCTGGGTCTGGTCGAGCGCTTCCCGGTCATCACCGAGATCGGTGCCGCGGTGCTGGCCTTCACCGCCGCCAAGATGATCCTGGGCGAGAAGCTGCTGGGCGACCTCTTCACCGCGCAGCCGGCGCTGAGCTGGGTGCTCTACGCGGTGTGCATCATCGGCGTGCTGGGTGCCGGCCGCCTGGCCGCGCGACGTGCGTCGCGTGAGGATGCCGCACCCGCGGCCTGAACCTCGGGGGACATCGAACAAGGGGGATGCAGCCGTGCCGGAATTGTCAAGGCCGATTTGACCAAGGGTTTACCCTCAGGTACAAACCGGCCCCAGACAGAACTCGCACAAGATCATCATGCTGTACACCCCGATGAACCCGCTGACCGCCCTCTCTCCGCTGCGCGCCGCGCTGCCCTCGCAGCAGCGCGACGCCGACCGCGCGCTGCGCAACTGGCTGGCCCTGCCCTTCGACATGGCCCGCGCGCAGTACGCCAACGCGGTGCGCGGCGGCCTGATCCGGCCGTCGAAGCTGGCCTCGCGCGACTTCGAGCAGCTGGTCGGCTCGATGGAGCGCCTGACGCTGGGCCCGCTGGCCCGCCGCGTCTGAGCCTTGTGCGGCCTCAGCCGAGCCGGCGCCCGCTGAACTCGGCCAGATAGAACCACTCGGCGCCGGCGCGCGCACGCGGGTTCGGGAAGACCACCCGCCCGTCGGCCGGCGCGAGCACCTCGCGACCATCGGCGCGCCAGCCGATCACCTCGCCGGCGCGCACCGCGTCGAAGCTCGCCCAGTCGCGCGCCAGGCGGTCACCCTCGGCCTCGCGGTCGATCACGTCGACCAGGCGCACCACCTCGAAGTCCGGCCGCGCGCAGGGCGCGGACGCGCCGATGTCGATCATGCCCAGGTGCTCGAGCGTGCGCAGCGTCGCCTGCCAGGCCACCTCGGGCGCGGCCGGATCGTCATGGCGGCCGCACTCCAGCGTCAGCCCCCAGCCGCCGGCCGAGCGCATGTACTCGGTCGTGCCGATGCCGTACTGCGCATCGCCCCCGCGCCGTGCCACGCCCTTCGCATAGGCCTCCAGCCAGCCCTCGACCACCTGGCGCACGCCCAGCGCCGCCGCCAGCGCGGTCTCGGCCGCCTCGTGGCGGAAGGGCTCGAGATCGCTGTCGTTGTCGCGCGGACCGACCATCACGAAGGGCTCGCCGTCGGTGTGGAAGGAATGCAGGTCCAGCAGCACCTCGTGGCGCGCCAGCAGCGGGCACAGCACCCGCGCGATGCGGTCCTCATGGTCCTGCGGGATCGCCACCGGCAGCAGCCGGCGGTTCAGGTTGCGCTCGCCCTCGCGCCGGCCGGCCCGGTGCGCCATCGGATTGCAGACCGGCACCAGCGTCAGCTCGCCGCGGCGCAGCTGCAGCCGGCCGGCATCCAGCGCCTCGATCAGCCGCCCCAGCGCGACCGTGCCGCAGGTCTCGTCGCCGTGCACGCCACCGAGCACGATCAGCTTCGGGCCGGGCTGCAGCCCGAGGTACTGGTGCACGCGCAGCACGCCGGCCGGCGCGCGCGGGAAATCGTTTCGGTTCATGAAGGCAGCATAGCCCGGCGCGCAGGCCGGCGTCAGCGGGATGCCCCGATGGGCACAGGCACCGCCTCGCGGTCGCTCAATGGGCGGCGCCGCCGGCGCCCGGATGCAGCCGCCGCCAGGTCTGCGAGGGCAGCTCGCCGTACATGCGCCGGTAGTCCTGGGCGAAGTGGCCGAAGTGCCAGAAGCCCCACTGTGCCGCCGCCTCGGTGACCGAGGGCGCCTGGCGCAGCGCCCGGCGCGCGCCGGCCAGCCGGGTCGCGCGCAGATAGGCCGCCGGCGCCAGCCCCAGCACCTGCTGGAAGGCCGCCTGCAGCGTGCGCCGGCTGGTCCCCAGCTCGGCGCAGAGCGTGGCGACCGTGACCGGCGTCTCCGGATCGCGGTCGACGATCGCGCGGGCCTGCTCGACCAGCAGGCGCGGGCGCTGGCCGGCATCGGGCGGCAGCGCCGCCGCCCCGACCAGCAGCTCCAGCGCATTGGACTGCGCCGCCTGCCGCAGCATGCTGCGCATCGCCGGATTGCCCAGCAGCCGGGGCTGCGCGGCCAGCATCTCGAAGGCGCCGCGCATGAAGTCGCGCAGCGTCGCCAGCGCCCCCTCGGGCGCGCGGTGCAGCGTCGCCACCTGGCCGATGCGCTCGAGCAGCGCCTGCTCCTCGGGCGTGGCCAGCCGTGCCAGCTCGGCACGGTCGAACTCCATGCCGGCCATCACCAGTCCGGCCGGCGTGAAGAACTCGAAGCCGCCACGGCCGGAAAAGGTGCAGAAATGGCCCGCGCCGTCCTGCGCCTCGGCGTCATCGCCCGTGGCCTGCCAGTCGGAGCGGCCGCAGAAGCGCGCCGGCCCGGCCTGCACCACCTCCGGCAGCGCCAGCGGCAGCCCGAGCGCGAGCCGGTCGGCACGCAGCTCCCCGCGCTGGTGCAGCCGCTGGCTGGTGGCCTCGACGAAGAGATGCACGCCATCGAGCCAGGCCTCGTCGATGCGGCCCTCGAAGCCACCGGCCGACAGCTGCGCGTAGTCCTGATGCCAGTCGGTCAGCAGCGCGGCCTGCTCGTCGACATCGCGGGTGTCGACATGCTGCACCGCGACGGCGGGACAGGCGGTCAGGGCGGCATCGGGCGAAGCGGAAAGAGCAGTCATGGCCAGGGCGGCGGCAGGCGGAAGACGGCAGCGGGAGCCACGCACCAGCACTGGGCGGCCGGACTCCGGTCGCCCAGCATGGCGGTGCTGATCGGCGAGCGCCCGGGCCTGAGTTCGCCCGACAGCCTCGGCGTCTACCTGACCCGCGCGCCGAAGGTCGGCCGCAGCGATGCCGAGCGCAACTGCCTGTCCAATGTGCGCGCCGAAGGCCTGGTGCACGCCGAGGCGGCGCGCAAGCTGTGGTGGCTGGCCGAGGCCGCACGCCGGCTGGGCGCCACCGGCGTGGCGCTGAAGGACGACAGCGGCCTGGCGCCCGGCGCCGGTCTGGGCGTTGCCGAGGCGACTCCGCTGCCCTCCGGCCGGAGCGGCTGAAGCCGGCCCCTGGCGCCGCGCCGGCCCGCGATGCGGTGCATCATCGCGGCCGTGCCGCACCAGGATCTTCTCTTCGACCCGCCCGAGCCCGCCGCCGTCGCGCCGGCCCGCCTCGACCCCGCGCTGACCGCGCTGGCCCGGCAGCTGCCCGCCGGCCTGCGCCTGGGCACCTCGTCCTGGAGCTTTCCCGGCTGGACCGGCCTGGTCTGGGCCGGTCGGCATGACGAGGCGACGCTGGCCCGCGAAGGCCTGGCCGCCTACGCGCGCCACCCGCTGCTGCGCACCGTCAGCCTCGACCGCAGCTACTACCGGCCGATGACGGCGGCGCAGTTCGCCGCGCTGGCCGCGCAGGTGCCCGAGGACTTCCGCTTCGTCGTCAAGGCCCCGGCGCTGATCAGCGACGGCGCGCAGCGCGACGCCGGCGGCCGGCCGGTCGGGCTCAACCCGGCCTTCCTCGACCCGGTGCTGACCACCGAGCAGTTCGTGCAGCCGGTGCTCGAGGGCCTGGGCACACGAGCCGGCGCGCTGGTGATCGAGATCGGGCCGCTGCCCGGCGCGCTGAAGGCCGACCTGCCGGCGCTGCTGCAGCGGCTGGCGCGTCTGCTCGACGCGCTGCCGGCGCTGGCGCCGCGAGCCCCGGAGGCGGTGATCGCCGTCGAGGTGCGCGACCCGGAATGGCTCGTTCCCGCCTTCCGCGACGTGCTGAAGGCCGCCGGCGCGCGCTACTGCCTGGGCCTGCACCCGCGGCTGCCGCCGATCGAGGCGCAGCTGCCGCTGCTGCGCGCGATGTGGCCCGGCGCCTTCGTCTGCCGCTGGAACCTCAACCGGCGCCACGGCGC
>RRZU010758333.1_pt1 | contig 12856 bp, 7 predicted proteins | sample 2165561 | NCBI WGS metagenome assembly RRZU01 (sample SAMN10456909, study PRJNA506462) | wastewater metagenome | isolation source: wastewater sludge | place: USA: Moscow, Idaho
ATCATTGTGACATCGTGGAAACAGGAAATGATTCTTACAGATTCAAGCATCGAAAAAAGAACATAAAAACTGATTAACCAACTAAACCAGGTGGAAATTCTTAGACGCTGATGCCTGGAAAGTTTTCAACGCTGATTGACAGAACTGAAGCGCTGCCTGTTTGCAGCATAAGGCGAGAGTGCTCAAAAAATACAGCTACCAGCTCCATCCTGGTAGCTGTATTGATATTAGTCTCCGATCGGATTTCTTTGTGCGGCAGTTAAGCCAGCTTTCCAATTTTCTGGTAGATTTTGTACCCAACCGTTGTACACATTGGGAATCGGAAGCACTCCCTGACCACCAAATCCTGGCAGATGACTTATCGCGTCATCACTAACTGTATCTTCTCTAGAGACCAGAGAAATCGTTCCTACAATTGCCGCGTCGCTCAGATTGCCATCGCCATTCGGATCAGTATCTACCACGATCAGACGATTGGAAAATTTGCTTGTAACGTAGGCATAATATCCACCCCCCTGTTTGGCACCAAAGTTTGCACCGTGACAACCGGGATCGCAGGGGAGCATTTTAACGATGCTATCGGTAGCGGTATCTACGATAACAATTTGTCCGCCTGTTGCGGCGATTACAACTGCTTTGCCATCGGGAGAAACGGGTGTTTGGATGGGTAATACGCCGACTGCAATTTCTCCATTCCCATCATTATCAGAAAAACTACCGTCAATCGGGTCGTAATCGGCAATGAGATTAACAGTTTTGATCAGCTCTCCGGTATTGCCATTCAGTACGCTTAATGAATGGTGCAGAAGGTTGGTTGCATAAATTTTGCTGGAATCCGGCATCATGCCGATTGCGATTGGATGTGCACCGGGAGCACCTTGACCTGTTACGGTTCTAGCGTGTATGTCGCCATCGGCCGCATAAATTCCAATATCACCCGTATTGATGTTGGGAGTTACGATTCTGGATCCATCTGCACTGACCCAATGGCCATGAGGATTTGCAGAGGTATGTCCGCGTCCTTGTGTTGGCATCATTTTGGTAACATGCGTAGTCCCAGCAGGAATAACTGCAATGCTGTTTTCACCATTGATAGCAATCGTTGCGTCATCGTTCGTAGGTAATGTCATAACATGAGAAGGTGCATATCCCACTCGAATGTTTTTGATCAATTGACCATTCTTGCGCTTGATCATGGTTAATTTGTTATCAAACCACTGGGTCTGATAAATGACTGACTGATCTCGGTTAGGCCACATATTATGTGGATTATTCATATCAATCTCAGGTAGCCCAATCTTGCGTTTAACCGTCCAATCAGTTGCATCAACCACGGTAATGGTACCTGGTTTGTATTTGCTTGCAGTTTTCTCAAACTGTGTATTAATCCATACTTCACCGACACCGTGTTCTGTTGGTGGAATTGGCGTTGGAAGAAGTTCACCGCTGATATCCAAGATGCTTAAAGGAGCAGCAACGCCTCCATCGGTTAATTCCTTACTGAATGGGGCTCCCGAGATCACGACTGAAAGATCAGGAAATTTGACATTCCAACTCCCGGATGAATAGTCTTGCCAGTTATCTGGTGCAGTAGCGACAAAGAATGTTCGCAATAACCGAATGGCTAAATCGCTATTGGTGGGTAATCCTTTAATTCCAGTCACGAGATCGATTTTAAAATCCGAAGCTTTATCACCTAAGTCAAGTGCAAGACCAAGTATTCCTTCCGCGTGCGTAGTTTCAGGATCATCAACAATCACTGCACCAAACATATAGGGGTGAACCTTACAAGTAAATACATACAGGCCCGGCGTATCTAATCTGAGAATTCCGCCCCCCCGGTAAGCATCGGTTTGATTGAAAGGCATATGATGCGCTCCCGTAGGCCATAACAAAGAACTGATGGTGTGCACGGCATTAGTGTCCGACATGATAAAATTAACGCTGCTACCCGGAGCAATAACTTCCAATGATTTAGTTTTAATACCCAGACCCAGTCCCACGAGTGCATCTCCACGTGCGCTTCTAAACCAACTGGCTGGTTCATCAGTTATTTCGAATGTTACCAAGCCTGGCTCATCCTTTGGCCCGAGTAAAATTCGACCATAAGGTGATGCGCCGACTTCACTGGCCCCGTCACCGCCGATTGGGTCAACTCTGAAACTACCGTGCATGCCGGCTTCCATATGTGCAATTAAGTGGCAATGATATTGCCAGCTCCCGGTGCCGACACCGGTGCCTGCTTTGACGGTAAAGGAATGGGTATCGGTTTTTTCTTCGAGTAATTTGGTATCAATCACTTCGCTGGTGCCTGTTTTTAACCATCGATGCGCATGTAAGTGAAAGGTATGTCCAGGCCCAATCGATAAGATGTGAAACCGTATAATGTCGTTCTCAACAGCACCAGGATTAGGATTCGCCCAGAGGGGTTTTTGTTGCATACCATCTCCGGAGATTTCGGTTCCCCAGAAAGTTGAACCCACCATGAATAGAACAAATTGTTTATCGATATCCGCTGATGTGACAGGAATTATGCTTCCATCTGCATTCACATAACTGTCGACAGGCCCATGTGCTTTATCCACAATTATTGCGCCAAACAGACCCAGTAGTTCCTTGCCATCACTATCACCGTGATAAACGAAGCTGCCCGTTTTGCTAGCCTTAATCTTGTAATTTTTTGTTTTCCCGGGTTGAATCTTACCAGAGCCTGATCGCGCAAGGTCAGGCACCTTAAACCCAATTTTGATGCTGGTGTTATTTGTTAATGACACATTAACTGTATCACCTTTCCTTACGAACAAAGTTGGTCCAGGTATGACTGCTTCGTTTCCTGCCAGTGCATACGCTATCTGTCCGTTAGGTAATGTTTCGGCCGTAAGCGCAATGTTATGCGTCGCAGCCAGAGCGAATTGTGAAATTAAGAGTGTGATTACAAGAAACAAAATTGTAGTGATTGATTTCTTCAGACTAAATGCATTTTTAATCTTCATGTTCTATCCTTATTATTGAGGGGCCTAACATTTGCTTACCGGACTAGAAACTTTCCTCTCATACCCAGTAGCTTGTTGGAGAAGTCGTTGTCTTCGTAATGAGCGCTATTTTTGGCGATAACATTGAAAACATGTTTCTCAAGCGGACCGATTGCAATGTGATTAATAAGATTAGTAGTGCCGGGGTCGACCCATTTATAGCCGTCTAGCTTAAAGGTATGAATATCGGTGCCTAAAGCAATCAGATGAAACCTGACATTGGAGTTTTTTGTTGCAGCCAATGTTGGATTGGTGCCATGTTTTGACTGAGTTTTGCTTGCTCCGTCGATTTCCATGCCCCAGAAAGCATCGTCGCCTAAATAAAGTACATAATCTTTGTCAAAATTTGGAGCGCCGATTTTGTTGACGATGATTGCTCCAAAAAGACCTTTGTGCTCTGCTCCATTATGGGTTTCAAAATTATGATCGTGGTAGGCCCAGGTGCCAGCAGTTCCAGCTGCAACATTCCATTGATATTCGTAGATGACATAGGTTTCTTCAAGCCCGGCACCTGCTCCCTCGTCAAAGTTTTTATTGATGACCTTGAGGGTTCCGTCGCTAAGAATATCGTAATGGACGCCATGCACATGAATGCTGACCTGTCTGCTGATTCCAGGAATAGGCGTATTATTGCCAGGAATTGCATTTTGAATCGATATCTTAACCGTGTCTCCTTCAGTTAGCTCAATGGTAGGACCGGGAATGGTGGCTTCCGCGCTATAGCGTGATGTAATATCCGTACCGTTAACTTTATGGCTTAGCATTTTGTAAGCGAGTAACTTGTTACCAAATCCATCGTCTTGGGTTTCTTCTGCGGTCAGTTGAATAATATGTTCGGCTGCAAAACTCGCAGAAAAAGTAGATAGCGTCAGGGTAAGTGCGAATGTCACAGCACCCAGTTTTATTAAGAATCTTTGTGTGATAGTCGGCGAGACATTGGAAATTTTTATGAGCTTTGTGTCGCACTCGGCTCGGTTGGATTGAAACAGCATTTAATGACCCTCCTCATGTGAAAAGTGCATATCAAGTGAAGCGTGTATGGAACATGCATCTTGGTGGATCAATGCAGGTATTTCATTTGGGGTTCACAATTCACTTGTAATGTAAGATTTAGCAAGCTGATTGCAAAGGGGGAATGCAATCCAAGCTGGGCGGGATTTTATCAAATCTGTTTTTTTCTAAATAGAAGGCATCTGTCCTTAAAACCTATCTAAATTTAGTTATCTTTTGGGATGAATGTCCCGATCAAGCAGGATTCTTTAAAATAATCATATAAGGGAGCTTTGAGACATAGTTCGATTTGTTTCTTGACGCCAATTTTTCTGTAGATAATAGATAATTGGTTTCGTACGGTCTTTTCTGTTACAGATAGTTGCGCGCCGATTTCCTTGGCGGACAAACCTTTGCATGCGAGATGGGCAACGTGACGTTCGCTATCGCTTAATCTGGGCTGTTGAGATAATGAAGCATCAGTTTGCGGTTTGATTTCTGCAGCCGGATCAGAATCGAATTGTGCTTGCCAGAGCAACTTGGTGATATTGCGATCAAACCAGAGATGACCCTTATGGATTGCAATAATGGCCTTGATTAATAGATCTGTTGAATGGCTTTTTCTGATCACCCCTGCCACGCCTGAGCGAAAAGTTCGTAAATGAGTTTGTTCGTTATTGTAATTAGAAAAAGCCAGTATTTTACTTTGCGGGCAAGTACGCAGTAACTGGGCAATATGTTCTACGTAGTCATTGCCGCTCAGGAGTAGATCCATAAGAATTATGTCCGGCTTGTGCTGTTCTGCAAGATTGAATAAGTCTTGTATTTTATGGGTTTCTGCAACTAAGTTGATGTTAGTGTGGTTTGCAAACAGCGAGCGCAGTCCTAAACGAACGAGATCGAAGCTCTCGGCTACCAAAACGCGTATTCTTGAATCAGGATGCTCAATCACGTTTTTTATTGTCCGTAAGTTACAAAGAGTCCTAGCTAAAAGGACGGCATTTGAGCATAGCAAATTGCAATTAAATTATATGGCTATCTATCTAATTCTCACTTGCTTGAAATTCTAACAGATTTACTTATGGTTAAATAGAAGGCGTTTGTCCCTGAATATACCGTAATTACCTAGTAATTTTCTGATTAAGCACCCTGGTTTTGCAGGATTGTGGGAATAATTCCGAAGCGTGATTTTTGTTATAATTCGAGCTGCTTCTTGTCAATACAAGCAGTATCAGCGGCACTAACCAGCGGCAAGCATTTTGGAGGATATTGGTGATGTCGGTTATTTCACTGGTATTTGCGCTTTCGTTTGAATTATGAAAGCGGGTGAGAGCAATTCATATTAAAATCACAGCCTTTCCTTTCGTTAAATTCTGAATCAAGATCATGCATCCAATGTTGAGTATTGCGGTGAAAGCTGCACGTCGTGCCGGTAATATCATTAATAAGGCTTCCCAGAATCTGGATTTGCTTACAGTGTCAAAAAAATCACACAGTGACTATGTCAGTGAAGTGGATGGCGCAGCTGAAGAAGCTATTATCAAGGTCTTGCTTGCGGCCTATCCAAATCATGCAATTCTGGCGGAAGAAAGTGGACGCCAGGGTGATCATAAGCAGTCAGAATATCAGTGGATCATTGATCCGCTGGACGGCACGACTAATTTTCTGCATGGCTTTCCAAAATATTCGGTTTCTATCGGATTGAGGTATAAAGATGTTCTGATGCATGCGGTGGTTTACGATCCGAACAATAATGAGTTATTTACCGCGAGTCGAGGCAGTGGGGCTTTTTTAAATGATCGCCGAATTCGTGTCAGTAAGCGCACCAAGCTTGAAGAGTGCTTGATTGGTACCGGATTACCATTCCGTGACTTGACGCACATTGATGCTTATTTTGCGATGCTACGGGATATCGTGCCCCGTATCACGGGAATTCGGCGACCGGGTTCTGCTGCGCTGGACTTGGCTTATGTCGCGGCCGGGCGTTATGATGGTTTCTGGGAAATCGGACTGGCGCCGTGGGATATGGCCGCCGGTTGTTTGCTGATTACTGAAGCGGGCGGATTGGTGGGTGATTTGGAAGGCAATGACACGCAATTGGAAAGCGGACAAATTATTGCTGGAAATCCAAAAGTTTTTAGTCAATTGCTGCAGGTGATTGCGCCGCATCTCACGCCTGAGTTGATTGAAGCGCAACGTTCTGCCAAGCCCATTTAGCATAACGACAGTTGATCTGCATTCGGCATCCACGCGGTACAATCCAATCCGAGTGCCTCAATCCCCAAGTATCAGGCACTCTTGACGGCTTAGCCGGCTGTTTGATAGTTAATCAGACACTTATTCGATAACAGGCTGCGCTTCACACTTTCCAATAGCCCATGAACATGACCACAAAAATAATAATTTGGATGATTGCTGGCTTATTGCTGGGTAGTTTGATTAATACCTTTGCTTATGATGTCGCGTTCATTCAGGATTATTTGGTTCATGGTTTGTTTCATGTGGTGGGTACGATTTTCATTAATTTATTGAAAATGCTGGTTGTTCCATTGGTGACTTTTTCATTGATTTGCGGCGTTTGCGGCATTGGCGATGTTAAAAAACTGGGCCGGGTGGGTATCAAAGCTTTCGGTCTCTTTCTGCTAACCACTACGCTTGCCATTTCATTAGCACTTCTTGTTTCTGTCACGATAAACCCTGGCAAAGATTTTAATCTGGTTCAAAGTACTCAGACGGAATTTGTAGCACCTGAGCCACCACTCATTTCACAAGTCTTTATTGATCTTGTTCCCAGTAATCCAGTGACAGCCTTTGCAGAAGGCAACATGCTGCAAATCATTTTTTTTATCATTCTGTTTGCAATTTGCTTGCTGATGGTCGGTGAGCGTGGGCGCAGCCTGGTTGACGGCGCAGAAAAAATGAATGATGTCATGATGCAGTTAGTAAACGTTGTTATGTCTATTGCACCTTATGGTGTGTTTGCGTTAATGGCGAAGACTTTTGCATTACAAGGAATAGACCTGATTCTGCCAATGATCGGCTATTTTGGTATCGTTATTCTGGTGCTAATCTGCCATGTAACCGGTACGCTTATGTTGTTATTGAAGTTTCTTGGACGGGTCAGTCCGATGCAGTTTCTTAAGAAAATGCGTACTGCACAGGTTTTTGCTTTCAGTACATCCAGCTCCAATGCAACCATACCCGTCACACTCAGAACAGTCGAAAAACGTATGGGCGTGGATAATTCGACGGCTTCATTTGTTGTGCCTTTTGGCGCAACCATCAACATGGATGGCACAGCCATTATGCAAGGAGTTGCAACGGTGTTCATTGCCAATATTTATGGGATTGAGCTGGGCTTAATGGGTTATCTGACCGTCATTGGCATGTCGGTGCTGGCATCTATCGGAACTGCAGGCGTGCCTGGCGTCGGGCTCATTATGCTGGCCATGGTTTTCAATCAAGTGGGTTTGCCGGTGGAAGGCATTGCATTGATTATGGGCGTGGATCGTTTGCTGGACATGATGCGCACTGCGATCAATGTCACGGGAGACGCCGTTGTCACCCTAATTGTTGCGCGCAGTGAAGACAATGTATCAATGGAAATATTTAATGATCCCGATGCTGGAACATTGACGCAGATAGAATTGCCATACGATAAAAAGTAAAACAGGCGGGTTAGTATCGTCTCAAAACGTTATATTTAACTTATATCATTTTATCTCCGAAGCAGTCGGAGCGATTCAAAGAAGCACCTCAGTTTATACTCAACCACATTGAGTATAAATATGGCATCATCTTTTAAGATGAATCCATAGCTAATCAATTATCTCATGTCAAAATGGTCTAATATTGCGAAGCTGAGCCGACCAAATCTCTATAGAGTTGTTGCTCGCGATCGTTTATTTATACTGTTAGATAAAGAATGTAACGATCATCCTGTTGTATGGATTAAGGGACCTCCTGGATCGGGAAAAACAACACTTGTGGCAAGCTATCTTGAAGAACGTCAGCTGCCAGCCATCTGGTATCAAGTTGATGGTGGCGACTCTGATCTCGCGACATTCTTTTATTACATGAGGTTGGCTGGACAACAAGCTTGCACTAGCAAGCATCTTTCATTACCCCTTTTAACGCCAGAATATCTGCCAGATCTGTCGGAATTTTTCCGTCGCTTCTTTCGCAAACTTTTCGCTGCAATTCCTGAAACCTCCATACTGGTATTTGACAATTATCAGGAAATGGTTCCAACATCAACATTCCATAATGCGATTCAAGGTGCTATCGCAGAACTACCAATAGGCATCCACATCATTGTCATCAGCCACCTCGAATCTCCGCCTCATTTTGCACGATCACTGGCCTGCAACCTTATCGGGCAAATAGATTGGGAGGTTCTCCGCCTGACACCGATGGAAGTTAAGGCAATTATTGCAGCGTCCAACCTACAGAAATTCGATGAAAACACACTGAAATTGTTACAAATTCAAACTAATGGCTGGGCAGCAGGACTCGTGTTGATGTTGGAACGTTTCAGGCTGGCGGGCACAGCTCATGTTCTCCAGACAGAAACCATGGAGCCCATATTTGATTATTTTGCTAACCAGATCTTCGACAAATTATCTGTGGACATGCAGAGATTCCTGATGAGCACGGCTACTTTGCCGCACCTGACTGTTCAGATGGCGCAAGCTATTAGTGGAAATACAAGCGCCCATGAATTGCTTGATTTTCTCTATCGTCGTCGGCTATTTATTGACCTGCGCGCTGGTGACGAAATCAGCTATCAATACCACACTTTGTTTCGTGAATTTTTGTTGGCTCGGGCGAATAAACATTTTTCCGGATCTGAGCTTCTCGACATCAAGCGCATGGCTGCTAGCCTCGCCGAGCAAAATGGCAAATTCAAAGTCGCCGCTGAGTTATATGCAGAGATAAAAGAATGGACAAGGCTTGTCGAAATGATCATCAGGCACGCAACCATTTTACTCAGCCAGGGGCGGCATCAGACTCTACAAAATCTGATAGATTATCTGCCCGCTGAAGTGAGCCAAACTACATCCTGGTTGCTTTACTGGCGTGGAATGAGTCATGTCCTGCTGAATCCTCGGGTGGCTATTGCAGATTTTGAGCAGGTATATGTTATGTTTCAGCGTGAAAATGACCTTGTCGGACTGTTTCTGACCTGTGGCAGCATAATCGATGCCTATGTTTTAATCGAAGATGATATGGCGCTCGTATTAACGTGGGCCGAGCAATTAAAAGATCTTTTGATCCAGTACCACGGCTTCCCATCACTTGACGTTGAAGCCAAGGTATTAGCCAGTATGCAAGGTTTGATATATGCCGCGCCCCATCACCCGCTGTTAGAAATGCTTGAGAAGCGAGCAGAAATTGTAGTCGAAACTGCGATTGATCCATTTTTGCGATTCGGAATTGCTTGTGCATTCATATGGCTTCCACTCTGGCGTGGTGATATTTACAAGGCTCGGAAGATCATAGAAGAAACCAACCTTCTTATGACTGCCATGACAGTGCCTCCTCTTGATCTTATCCGCTGGCGGGTGATTGAGGCCGCCTATGCCTGGTCTACTACAGCGTCTTATCAGATTGCAGAAATAAAGATTCTGGAAGGTATTGATATATCGCGAGAAGCGGGTATTACAATTTTGGATTGTATGCAATGGGGAAATGCCGTATACAGCGCGCTTTCCGCTGGTGAATTAACCAAAGCGAAATTTTTTCTGGAGAAAGTTGAAGCGACATTAGATGTGCAAGGTAAACATACTTTAGCCGAATACCGATTCTTACGGGCAGGCATTGAATTGCTGGAAGGAAATTTGCTGGGCGCACTCAATGACGCGTCAACATCGTTTAATCTTCATGAAAAAATGGGAAGGCAATTTCTGACCGAGGGAGCTCGGTTTGGTTTGGCGCAAATTCTGGTTGAATTGAATCAATTTGAAATTGCTCATTCTCATCTTGATCAAGTGATCCAGTACAGTCGTGTGATGAAAAGTACATTTTTAGAACATCAATGCTTGTTAATAAAAGCTCATGCATGGTTAAAACAGGGAGAGGAAGCGAAAGCCTTGACACTGCTGAGTGAAGGATTGCAACTTGGCCGTGAGAACGATTATATCGTTCTCAATCTGTGGTGGCGCCCACAAGTTATGGCGCGCTTATTTTCCCTCGCTCTTAAATCCGGCATCGAGGAATCCTATGTGACAAGTGTGATTCGACGACGCAACATCAAAGCCGAGCCGCCGGAACCGGATAATTGGCCGTGGCCAATCAAGATCTACACACTCGGGCGGTTTGAAATAACATTCGACGGCAACCCATTCCGCACTTCGGGAAAAGCTCAGCACAAGCCGTTGGAAATAAAGCACCCCGCCGCAAGCAGCGGGGTATTAATTTCGCTCTTCAATCTGCTGGTTTTCAACCAGCTTTCGCCCCAAGGGGCGGGGAATTAAACCCGTAAGAGATTAAAATGTTTATGTTCCTATGGAGGCCAGGCAATTAACCAGGATCGGATAATTGACGCACTGTGGCCTGATTCAGTAAGCGGTACCGCGGAACAATCACTCAGGACTACACTGCATCGTTTGCGCAAACTGTTGCAACATGCTGAGGCAGTTCGATTCGAAGACCGCCACTTATCCTTGGATCGGGGCTATATCTGGGTGGATTGCCTGGCCTTTGATCGCGTCGCACATCATCCAGACATGACCGATCGAGCTTCGTTGCAGCGTGCATTGAATTGGTATCGTGGCCACTTTTTGGAGGGCGATACTTCACCCTGGGTATTAACTTTTCGCGACCGGCTGCGTATCCACTATCGGAGATTAATTGAGCAATATGGCGCCATGCTCGAGCAGGATGGCGACTGGCTGGATGCAGCTGAGTGTTACCTTAAAGCTATTGAGATTGAACCTACCGTAGAACTGTTCTACTGCCGTCTCATGAATGTCTATTTGCAACTGGGCCAGCGCATCGAAGCGCTGGCTATCTATCAACGCTGCCACCAGGCTCTGTTGACCCGTTTGGGTATTAACCCCTCCCAAAGCTTTCAAGCCATCTATCAAACACTCGTCAAAAATTAATTCCTCGCATTTTCAGGTCAATTTGCTTTCCCTTCATGATTTAGCCACAACATGAGTTTCCCGATGAATCTGTGCCGGTATCGATTAACCATGTTTCTCTTAAAATCAATTTAATGCAAATTATTTTCGAATCTGTAACTCATCTGTAACGTCCTTGTTGATATGCTGATTTCGTTAAGAGTTGATTTCCACAAAGCTGCCCAGTGTGTATAAGCGAGGTTGTGGCAACTCTTCAAGCGGGTTGATTGAAATATTCTTTTGAAGGAGTTCTTATCATGGCTATCTCAACAATTAATTTATCCAGTCTCAATGGCAATAACGGTTTTCGCCTTGATGGGGCAGCAGCGTTTGATTATTCTGGCATATCGGTCAGCAATGCCGGAGACGTCAATGGTGACGGTTTTGATGATGTGCTTGTCCGTGCTTATGGAGCTAACGCCGATTACGTGGTGCTTGGCAAAGCTACTGGTTTTGATGCCACGGTGAATTTATCGAGCCTTGATGGCAGCAATGGCTTCCGTGTGGATGGGATGGCGTCATTTGATCTTTTTTCGCGTAATCCGATTAGTAGCGCAGGGGACGTCAACGGCGATGGTTTTGCTGATTTGATTCTCGGTGCCAGTAGAGGTGATTCGAATGGCACGGACTCCGGTTTCAGTTACGTGGTATTTGGCAAGGCTTCTGGTTATGGTGCTACGTTGGATGTATCCAGCCTTGATGGCAGCAATGGTTTTCGCCTAGATGGAGTAGCGGAACGTGATTTTTTAGGTAGTGCGGTCAGCAATGCCGGGGACGTGAACGGTGATGGTTTTGATGATGTAATTGTCGGCGCTCCTTTTGCTGATCTGAACGGCAGTTACTCCGGCTCCAGTTATGTGGTATTTGGCAAGGCTACCGGGTTTAGTGCCAAATTGGATCTATTCAATCTCGACGGTAGCAGCGGTTTTCGCCTCGATGGGGAGGCGTATGATATTTCAGGCAGTTCAGTCAGAAGTGCGGGGGATGTCAACGGCGATGGTTTTGCTGATCTAATTGTCGGCGCCGCTGGCGCTAGCCCGAATGGCAACGAGGGTGCCGGCTCCAGTTACGTTGTGTTTGGCAAGGCTGCCGGTTTCGATGCCACGCTGAATTTATCCGCACTTGATGGCAGCAACGGTTTCCGTCTGGATGGGGTGGCGGCGTATGATTTTTCGGGCAGTGTCAGCAATGCCGGGGACGTCAACGGCGACGGGTTTGCTGATTTAATAGTCGGCGCTCCCCTTGCCAGCCCGAACGGCAGTTATTCTGGTTCCAGTTATGTAGTGTTTGGCAAGGCTTCCGGGTTTGCTGCCACTCTGGACTTATCCAGTCTCGACAGCAGCAACGGTTTCCGTCTGGATGGAGTGGCGGTGGATGATTACTTGGGGACATCGGTCAGCAGTGCAGGAGATGTCAATGGCGATGGCTTTGCGGATGTGATAGTAGGTACCTTTGGGGTCGACCCCAATGGTGATCTTTCCGGTTCCAGTTACGTGGTGTTTGGCGGCAACTTTACCGGCGCAGTGACTGCTTTGGGCACAGCCGGAGCAGATAAACTCAAGGGTAGCAAAGCAGTAGATCGTATGGTTGTTGCTGCTAACTGAAAACTGACCACCTGTGCTAATTGAAATTTGACCAGGTGAAATAGTGGTATAGCGTACTATACCGCTGTGGATAAGTCGACCAAACTGAGATGGTTTTGCCTCCTGA
>RRZU012793273.1_pt1 | contig 12856 bp, 10 predicted proteins | sample 2165561 | NCBI WGS metagenome assembly RRZU01 (sample SAMN10456909, study PRJNA506462) | wastewater metagenome | isolation source: wastewater sludge | place: USA: Moscow, Idaho
ACAAGACGGGTACGCTGACCGAAGGTAAACCCAAAGTCACCGCAATTCGCGCTGCTGGCAATATCGACGAGAACGAGCTGCTGCATCTTGCGGCCAGCTTGGAGCAGGGAAGCGAACACCCTTTGGCTGCCGCTATCGTTGCCGCCGCCAAGGAACGATCAATTGTGCTGGCCAAGGCAACCGACTTTGACTCGCCGACTGGCAAAGGTGTGCTCGGCAATGTCAATAATCACCGGATTGTCCTAGGTAATACCAAGTTTCTTGCAGAACTGAATATCGATACCCAGGTGTTGGAAACGCAAGCAGATGAACTGCGTCAGAATGGGGCGACAGTGATCTTCGTGGCGGTCGATGGAGCGACTGCCGGTATTGTCGCTATCGCCGATCCGGTGAAGGAATCGACACCCGCTGCCATTGATGCTCTGCACGCCGATGGCATCCGCATCGTTATGTTGACCGGGGACAACCGCATTACAGCTGAAGCAGTCGCTCGACAACTAGGCATCGACGAAGTGGAAGCGGAAGTGTTACCTGATCAGAAAGCGGCAATCGTAACGCGATTGCGCGAACAAGGGCGAGTGGTCGCAATGGCGGGTGATGGTGTCAACGATGCTCCGGCTTTGGCTACCGCCGATGTTGGCATTGCCATGGGCACAGGCACCGATGTTGCGATTGAAAGCGCGGGGGTAACCTTGCTGCGCGGCGATCTGCTGGGCATTGTCCGGGCACGGCGCCTGTCCGAAGCAACCATGCGTAACATCCGCCAAAATCTGTTCTTCGCCTTTATCTACAATGCAGCTGGCATACCGATCGCAGCCGGAGTGCTGTATCCGTTCTTCGGCATTTTGCTGTCACCGATTTTTGCTGCGGCAGCGATGGCGCTATCTTCGGTCAGCGTGATCGGCAATGCATTACGGCTACGCACAACCAAGCTGGAGTAAGTATGGAAAGTTTAAAACAGCGCTTCCGAATTTTTAATTTTATAAGCTATATAAAGGAGTACTATTTAATTTTTGCAAAGTTTTAGTTCACAACCCCATCAATCAGGAGGTGTAACATGGCAAAAATTCTTGTCTTGTATTACAGCATGTATGGTCATATCGAAATTATGGCCAACGCGGTAGCTGAAGGTGCACGCAGCGTCGAAAATGCCGAGGTTGCCGTTAAACGCGTCCCCGAACTCATGTCGGAAGAAGTGGCGCGAAAAGTCGGTGCCAAGCTTGACCAGCCAGCACCCATTGCAACTGTTGATGAGCTGCCAAATTATGATGCCATTATCTTCGGTACGCCTACACGCTTTGGCAATATGTGCGCGCAAATGCGCAATTTTCTTGATCAAACAGGTCGATTATGGCTTAACGGTGGACTGATCGGCAAAGCAGGTAGCGTATTTACGTCTACCGGCACCCAGCACGGCGGCCAGGAAACCACGATAACCTCGTTTCATACCACCTTGCTCCATCATGGCATGATCATCGTAGGTGTTCCCTATTCCTGCCAGGAGATCATGAACATGAGTGAAATTACCGGCGGCTCACCGTATGGAGCAAGCACGCTGGCCGGTGGCGATGGCAAACGTCAACCGTCAGACAACGAAATAAAAATAGCACACTTTCAGGGCGCTCATGTCGCCAAAGTGGCCAACAAGCTATCCCACTGATGAGGTAGTACACTTAGCTAACAAACGCTCGCACTTTATATCAGCAGAGGTTTTTAATCATGAGCCCGATATCACAAGCGCTTTCGCCCGTTTTGTTTTTACCGCACGGTGGTGGGCCATTACCGATTCTTGGTGATAAAGGGCATGACAAGATGGTTGCTTTTCTGCAGAAAATCACAAGTGATCTGAGCGAGCCAGCAGCGATTTTAGTCATCAGTGCCCACTGGGAAGAGGAACAAGCAACCATAACGAGCAATAATCATCCCGGAATAATCTATGATTACTATGGATTTCCTGCTGAGGCCTATCAAATTCAATATGCAGCACCGGGTAATCCCGAGCTGGCGAATGATATTTGTACACAGTTAACAGCGAGCGGCATACCGGCGAGAATTGATGAACAACGGGGTTTTGATCATGGGTTGTTTGTGCCGCTCAAGCTGATGTTTCCACAAGCCCAGATTCCTTGTCTCCAGTTATCATTACTGAAAAACTTAAATCCTCGATTGCATATTGCACTTGGAAAAGCGATTGCATTTTTACGCGAGAGAAATATCCTGATTATCGGTTCAGGCATGTCATTTCACAATTTGAAAACATTTTTTTCGAACGATATCGATAGCAGCAAAGAAAATGAGGGATTTGATCACTGGTTGATTGAAACTTGTACCGATCCGGAGATTCTATCTGCAGCGCGTGAACAGCGATTGATTGAGTGGGAAAAGGCACCGTTTGCCCGATTTTGTCATCCGAGAGAAGAACATTTATTGCCTTTACATGTTTGCTACGGTATCGCCTGCGCCAGTACGCCAATAGCAAAAATTGTATTTAATGAGGAGGTGATGGGGAAAAAAGTGACGAGCTTCCTGTGGCAGTAGAATCATGGTATTTTGATGCTAATTTTCATTGTTGGCCATCAGCCATGAGCATTTGAATTAACCGCACCAAGCTGCCAGCTTATTATCATCTCAATGAAATACTGGAGAATCAGTATGGAAAAAACAAAATTGGAAAATTGGCTATTCGGTTTCATGTTCACAGTCATTTTTGCGGCAAGCAATGCATGGTCAGCGCAAGATGAGAAAAATAGTCCAGGATTCGCGTGGAAGGATGGCGCAGAAATTTACGCCAAAATTTGCGCATATTGCCATGAAGCCCAAGTCGGGCCGCAAATTCGCAATCGCGACCTTCCCGCAGCTTATATCCGCACAGTCGTTCGCAATGGAAATCGTGCCATGCCGGCCTTTCGTCCTTCAGAAATCGACGACGAATCGTTAGTCAAACTGGCGGATTTCATTTCAAACAAAGATGCTCAGCGTTAAGGAGATCACATTACATGGATGAAACGCGACGCAGCCTAATCAAGGGCATACTGACTGGTGGAACCTTGCTGGCCTTCGGTATTCCTACAGTCACTCAAGCAATGTCCATCAACCAAACACTTTCCGGTAACACACAGAATTGCCAGTTGTTACTGGGTAATACCCCCATAGACGAAGCATTTGCCAAAGGTGCCCAGACCGCTTGCACCCACTATATCAATTACCGTCAAGGTGCATTACCGGCATTCAAGTTAGAAGACGAGCTATTAACCAACCCGCTACGCATCGTGGATTTATTGACGCAATCCCGGAATATGCGTTGGATTGCCATCATGGATTATGCCAATGCGGCCATATTCACTGAGTTGGTGCGAAATTTTGAAGGCCGCCTGCTTTCACTAGGTTCGCACATGTCTTCTTCCGGCAATGACGCTTCCTTGCCTATGAGACATGTATGGACTACCGCATCACCGGTATACAGCGCCGGAGGGTTACTTGCCTCCCTGCTTACCCATAATCAGCATGATTTCTCTATTGTCGAAAATTTTCTTGAACAAGCAGAAAAAGATAGTGCAATGAGCGATTCATCGTCAGCGGAGTTTTCGTCTTTTCGGCTGGCTGAGCAACCCTCGACGCATTTGTATTGCGCCGGAGTATCTCCGCTGGAAGCCAGTCAACGGATTGGTTGGAAAACATCAGAAAATTGGCAACCAGTATTATCCCGGGGCGATGAATCTTCCATCGATCAAGACAAAACCGCGATGGATGCAGCAATTGAACATCGCCGATTTGACAACTGGATAGAAGCGACCGGTTATGCGGTCGTAGCAACTGCATTGGGTATGGGAGTGCAGCAAGAATCTTGTTCCAGTCGCGCATTTGTATATCGATCGAATCAACGCAATTCGAATCATCAAGGGTTATCAGGAAAACATTTCGTATCATTTGTAATCGACGTGTAGGGAGAATACCGCATGACCAGTCAATATATCGCATTGCCCAAAGGCGTATCGGAAAAAAACTTCGATGCGGCCATCCGTGACTTTCGCAAAGTACTGGGCGACGCTGCTGTACTCACCAGCGCGGAACAGCTTGCACCTTACATCAAGACGATGATGCCGGTTTCAGATGCCGAACACACGCCGTCTGCAGCGCTATTGGCCACAACCGTTGAGCAAATCCAGAAAATCGTTGCGATTTGCAATCAATACAAAGTACCGATCTGGATGATTTCCACTGGAAAAAACCTGGGCTACGGCTCGGCAGCCCCGGCAGAGCGGGGTCAGGTAGTGCTTGATTTGAAACGCATGAATCGCATTCTCGAAGTAGACAAGGATTTGGCTTTTGCCTTGGTCGAACCGGGTGTAACCTATCAGCAACTCTACGATTACATCAAAGAACACAAGTTGGGTTTATGGCTATCGATGCCCGCTCCTTCCGCCATCGCAGGACCGGTTGGTAACACGCTGGATCGCGGCGTGGGTTACACGCCCTACGGCGAGCACTTTTTGTTCGCTTGCGGCATGGAGGTCGTGCTGGCGAATGGAGAAGTGTTGCGTACCGGCATGGGCTCAATGCCCAATTCCAACACCTGGCAGGTATTCAAATGGGGCTATGGTCCCTATCTGGATGGCATTTTTACGCAATCCAACTATGGCATTGTCACCAAATTCGGTTTTTGGTTGATGCCTGAACCACCGGCATTCAAGCCGTTTGTGATTCAATATCAGCATGAAGAAGATATCGTGGAGATCGTCGAAACGATTCGTCCGCTACGCATCAGCGGTGTGATTCCCAACGCTGTGGTCATCGCCCATGCACTCTATGAGGCGCCGGTAAAAGCCAAGCGCAGTGATTATGTGTCCGGCCCGGGTTCAATTCCGGATGAAGCGGTGTATCGGATTATGAAAGATCACAAACTGGGGATCTGGAACGTATATGCCGCGCTCTATGGCACTCAGGAGCAGATTGATGTGAACTGGAACATCGTGACACAAGCATTCGGTCAATCGGGCAAAGCTAAGATACTAACTGAACAGGAAGCAGGTGATGATCCGGCATTTGCTTATCGCGCCAAGCTCATGCGCGGAGAAATGACGCTCACGGAATTTTCGTTGTATAACTGGCGTGGAGGTGGCGGGTCAATGTGGTTTGCGCCCGTCTCTCAAGCGCGAGGCAGTGAAACCCTTAAACAAATGGCACTGACCAAGCAGATACTGGCCAAGTACGGACTGGATTATTCCGGCGAATTTATCGTTGGAATGCGCGATATGCATCACATTGTCGACGTACTGTACGACAAAACCGACCCAGAGCAGACGAAGGCGGCCTATCAATGTTTCGAGGAATTGCTGACCGAATTCTCCGCGCGCGGGTATGGAACTTATCGCGTCAATACGGCATTTATGGATAAAGTCGCCGAAACCTATGGCCCAGTGCAGAGAAATGTTCACAAAATACTTAAAAAAGCACTGGATCCCAATGGCATCCTTGCGCCGGGAAAATCAGGCATACGCTAGTTTCATTTTGACCTTGAGCAAGATCTAACGATTCCAAAGCGGAGGTAACCGTGAAAAAAATCAAGGCAGCCGTCGTCCGTCAGAAGGGTGGACCTTTTCAGATTGAGAACCTGATGCAGGATGATCCGCGATCCGATGAAGTGCGCGTCCGCATCGTAGCGACGGGAATGTGCCATACCGATATGGTCGCGCGCGATCAGCTCTACGAAGTGCCTTTTCCGGTGGTATTGGGGCATGAAGGTTCTGGCGTGATCGAACAAATTGGCAGCCATGTGAAGAAAGTCGCTGTTGGCGACCATGTGGTGTTGACCTATATGTGGTGCGGCCACTGCAAACCCTGTTTACGGGGCGATCTAACCTATTGCGAGCAATCTTATGCGTTGAATTTTGGCGGTGCGCGCGAAGATGGCAGCACGTCAACCTTTGGAACAGGCAACACATCAGAACCGATCCATGATCATTTCTTTGGACAATCATCATTTGGCACATTTGCGCTGGTGCATGAGCGTAACGTCATCAAAGTCCCCAAAGATGCGCCCTTGGAGCTTCTTGGCCCACTGGGTTGCGGAATTCAGACTGGTGCCGGAGCCGTCATGAATGCACTCAAAGTTAATCCGGGCAGCAGTTTTGCAGCTTTTGGCGGCGGCGCAGTGGGACTCAGTGCCGTGATGGCGGCACGTGCTGCCGGTGCGACTATCATCATCTCGGCCGATGTGGTTCCTTCGCGCTTGGCCTTGGCGATGGAACTCGGCGCAACCCATACCATTAACAGCCGGGAAACCGATCCAGTCGAAGCGGTTCGCAAAATAACGAATGGCGGCGCTGATTTCACGCTCGAATCGAGCGGACGCCCTGCCGTACTGCGTCAAGCCATTGATGCGTTGGCTATCCGCGGAACATGCGGCATTGTCGGCGCACCTGCCTTGGGTACCGAAGCGAGCTTCGATGTGAACGGAGTAATGACGACAGGGAAACGCATTATCGGAATCGTCGAGGGCGATAGTAAACCGGATCTTTTTATTCCGGCACTGGTTGAGCTTTATCAGCAGGGGAGATTTCCTTTTGACAAGCTGGTGAAGTTCTATTCCCTCGATCAAATCAATCTGGCCGCTGAAGATAGTGAGAAGGGCATCACGATTAAACCGATCATTCGACTGTAGTACACATTTGTGTACTTCACTTTGAGTGGATTTTCCAAGAAAACACGCATGAGGAATGCCTTATGGAAAAGAAATTAGCATCCCAATCGCCTTATTCAAATTTCGACCAACTACTCATCAATGGTCAATGGCGACACGGCAAAGGAGCAAAGATTCTGCAGGACCTCAATCCCTATGATGGCAGTACGCTGGTCGAAATACCCCATGCCAATCGCGATGACATGGATGAAGCCTACCGCGGCGCCGCCGAGGCACAACACGCATGGGCGGCATTAATACCGGGCGAGCGGGCAGCAATCATGCGCCGCGCGGCGCAAATCATGGAAGTACGGCGCGAAGAGATTGTGTCATGGATCATTCAAGAATCCGGCGGCACGCGCATCAAAGCCAATCTGGAATGGAACGCCGTGCATGGTGTGCTTCTGGAGGCAACTACCCTGCCATACTTGGTGGAGGGCCGGATTCTTCCGGCAGACATTCCCGGCAAGGAAAGCCGCATGTACCGTAAACCCGTGGGGGTTGTCGGGGTGATCAGCCCCTGGAATTGGCCATTCCAGCTCACCGCCCGTTCTGCAGCCCCCGCGCTCGCTGTCGGTAATGCTGTCGTGGTCAAGCCAGCCAGCGATACTCCGGTAACTGGCGGACTGCTGTTTGCAAAAATCCTTGAAGAGGCGGGATTGCCTGCGGGTGTACTCAGCGTTATCGTCGGTGCAGGCAGCGAGATTGGCGATGCCTTTGTTACCCACCCTGTTCCTCGTGTAATATCGTTTACCGGCTCAACGCCGGTTGGCCGCAATATCGCAAGATTGGCAGCCGAAGGACCCATGCTCAAGCGGCTTGAATTGGAATTGGGTGGAAATGGCCCGTTTGTGGTATTGAATGATGCCGATCTGGGACAAGCCGTGGAAGCCGCCGTGTTTGGGAAATTTCTGCACCAGGGCCAGACTTGCATGAGCGTTAACCGCTTCATTATTGAGGACCGGGTTCACGATGAGTTTGTCGACCGCTTTGCTGATCGGGTACGTCAACTGAAAGTAGGCGATCCGGATGCAGTGGATACCATGATTGGCCCGATTATCAATGAATCCCAGTTAAATGGTCTGCAGCAACGGATCCACGACGCCATTTCATCGGGAGCCCACCAAATGGTGGGTGGTGAAGCACAAGGCTTGGTGCTTCCACCCCATGTATTCTCTCAAGTCACCAATCAGATGCCATTGGCACAAACGGAATCATTCGGCCCCATCGCACCGATCATACGTGCGCGCAATGAAACAGATGCGTTGAATATCGCCAACGACACCGACCTTGGGTTGGCTGCCGCGGTGTTTACGCAAGATGTAGAGCGCGGCCTTAGGTTTGCACAACAACTCGAATCGGGCATGGCGCATATCAATGACCAGCCGGTCAATGATTTACCTTATAACCCTTTCGGTGGTGAAAAGAATTCAGGAGTCGGTCGCTTCAATGGCGTCTGGGCCGTCGCAGCATTCACGACCGATCAATGGATAAGCGTTCAGCATACGCCGCGTCACTACCCTTTTGATGCGCGGGTCATTAGATGATTTTGTGAGAAACAAGTACGACAGTTAGGTAGCAGAAAGACTGAAACCATCTTCCAGATATTTTATTTTTTCTATCAGTTCAGGCTAATCCGATCGGTCTTGACCAAGAAATTTAAATTGACTTTAAAATGTTGCCTATGGCAGAAAGTAGTAGCAATTCAGAACACTACCACACTCATAAGGTAAACGCTGAAAGGTGAAACATTGTTTTTTTATAAATTCGCCTAACTTTAATTAAGCAGGTTGATCAACCAATCTATCAATCAGCTCAATAATATGTTCCGATTCCATCATTCCCCACATTGGATGCTCATCCTCAGACAAAACAGCTTCCCTCAATGTGTTCAACTCAATTGGATTTGTTTCAGCCTTTAGCAAAACGTAGTAGATCAATTCGTATCTGATTTGGCTTAGATTATCCACAATAAACGCAAGCCCACTACGCTGTACACAAGCAATCATGGCTCTTCGTTGTAACCATAAATCTTTGCCCCAGGTATCAGGCGCATCTTCCAGGTTTGTTAATGCAATTTTCTGGATGATTTCAGCATCGCAGTCATGGTTGATGATATATGACAGTGCAAAGGATATCGCTGGGTAAAGTGCATCGAATTTGTTCCATTCTGCGAGGGTGGTATTGTCAATGGGCTCCATGATCCCTATTTCTTCTATCTGTTCGTCTTGATCGCTTTTTTCTTTACCAATACCGAGAAGCCACCAGTCATAATAGAAATTCAGCAAACCCATGGCATTTTTGAGAATCCTCTCTTTATCCGCAATGAACTGATTCCAGCAAGCTTCATCGCTTAACAGGTTAATATTGCTGAGTTCCGCTTTGAATGCACTAGAACTGGCTTGTCTTCTGGTGAGATAGGCTTGAGCGGCTTCATGTCCAAATTTGTCTTGAAGGATATTGAATAGCTCAACATCAAAGCCGTAGGCAAAATAATGATCGTATAAACGACAGAATGCCAGATCAATCAATGGTTCCGGATTGTTGGGATCTTCCAATCGTATAATTTCAGTTTTAATATCATCCGATTCCTGGAGATAACTAAACCGATAACCTTTTGTATATCTCTGACTAGTTTCAACGACGTGTAGCACAATACCTTCATAACAATATCCACACATATCAACCACCTATAAATTAAGTCTCAGAAAAAGCAACGCTCTTTCTTAAATTAGTTGAATCGGATTTGTTATTAGGGTGTTGTTTATGATTGAGAATCTGCTGTCAAATTATTGCAATAATTGGCCCAGTCAGTCATAAGATGAATTCGTTTATCAAATAAATCACCTCTGCGATAAGCGGCTTCCACTTTATTGGCAATGGTGTGGGCCAATGCCATTTCACAAACTTCTTGAGGATAAGCAGTCATTTCACTGGCCCAGTCTCGGAAGGTTGATCGGAATCCATGTGCTGTCAAATCATTGCGCCCCATGCGTTTTAATGTTGCTGTCAAACTCATGTCCGATAATGGCTTATCTTGCTTTACACCTGGGAATACGTAATTGGATACATGATGCTCTTTCATTCTTTCAAGAACGGCCATCGCTGCATCAGATAAAGGAATCCTATGTTCACGCCCTGCTTTCATTCTGTCACCAGGAATCAACCACAATCGTTCGGCCATATTAATTTCTGACCATAACGCACCCCTCACCTCCCCCGAGCGGGCTGCGGTTAAAATGGAAAACTGAAGTGCAGCAGCGCCAATGCCGGGTTGGCTATGTAATTGCTGCATGAATTGCGGAATTTCTTTGTAGGGCAATGCTGTGAAGTGTTTTACCTTGGCAACTTTGGATGGTGATGGCAGCAACTTATCAAGATGCCCTTTCCAGCGAGCAGGATTCTCGCCTTCCCGAAAACCTCTCACTGTTGCCCAGTCTAGGATGCTTTCGATGCGCCCCCGTAGCCGGGTTGCGGTTTCTGTTTTGGTTTTCCATATTGGTTCTAATACCTTCAACACTAAACCCGCATCAATATGTGCAACATTTAGATTGCCAATGCTAGGACAGGCATAGGTTTCTAGAGTACTCCGCCATTGGGCTCTATGTTTTGCATTCTTCCAGGCATCGCCATGCGCATCCAGATAACTATTGATACAATGCTGAAAGGTGACACGCTTGATATGCGCTTTCTTGTTGGCATCTACTAGCTTTTGTTTATCTTCCAGGGGATCAATGCCTTGTAAAACTTGACTGCGGCAGCTACTGGCTTTATGGCGCGCTTCTTCCAATGAGAAATCGGAATAACTGCCTAATCCCATATCCCGGCGACGACCATAAAATGAGTAGCGATAGATCCATGAGGCTGCGAAAGTGGGATTCATATTCGCAGATAAAGAAGGACTCACATTAACGCAGAGGTATAAGCCAGACACGCCCCCAACGGCATGCATGCCGGGTGTTTTGGAGAGTTTTTTAACTCCTAGAGCCGATATGGCAGACTTTATTCTTCCCATCAATGTTACCATCAAAATGATTGAGATTTGATGATATCTTAAGAATCAATTTGGAACAATAAAAAAGTTTATTTATCTAAATAATAATGAGTTAGGAAACACTATGGAACAATCTGGAACACCAAGCAAGCAGACGCCTTCTCCGCCAACGCATTGTCCAGCACCATCCAATAAAGTATAAATACCACTATTAAACAACGATATTAAAAAATAGTTTTTCCAATGCTGTCCCGTAAAATATACTATCATCCAACATTTAGGGAAAGACGGATGGAAAGACGGAAATGGCCAAGGAAGTAAAAAAGCTAAAAGCAGTACAAATCAATTCACTTTCTCCTGGCACGCATTCAGACGGAGATAATCTACTTTTGCGTGTAAGAGAGTCAGGTTCAAGAAGCTGGGTATTCCGGTATAAACAGAATGGTCGGGCAATCGAGCTTGGACTGGGATCGATAAATGATAGAACACTTGCTGAAGCGCGAGAGATAGCCAATAACATGCGGCGTGCCATTGCCCGCGGTCAATCTCCTAAAGAAGTTTTACGGATAGAAAAGCCTGGCAAGACTTTTGCTGAATATGCTCTGGAATGTATAGAACATAAAAAAGCTGGATGGCGAAATAGCAAGCATGCAAGCCAATGGATAAATACACTCCAGCAATATGCGTTTCCTACCCTAGGCGAGAAATCAATTACAAATATTGGCGTGGATGATGTTAAAGCTGTACTCACCCCAATCTGGAAAGGTAAGACGGAAACTGCCTCAAGGGTAAGACAGAGGATAGAAGTTGTTCTGGATTATGCATTTCTTCATGAAGATATCGATAAAAGTAACCCTGCCCGGTGGAAAGGCTGTCTGGATCATGTGTTTGCAGCACCAAAGAAAGTAACTCCTGTTGTGCATTTCAATGCGATTCCTTATATCCAATTACCCGAAGTCATGCAGGCGCTACGTGCTAAAACCAGCATGAGCGCTTATTGTGTGAGATGGGTAGCGCTGACAGCCTGTAGAAGCTCAGAGGCACGAGGAATGACTTGGACGGAAATTAACTTGACTTCAAAAACCTGGACAATTCCATCCAGCAGAATGAAATCAGGTCGAGAGCATCGTGTTCCGTTAAATGATGAATGTTTGGAAATACTGGCTTTTTTGGATCAATACAGATCAATCAGTAAAGACATGGTGTTTATTAACAAGCTTAGCGATGTGGCTGCCAGTAAGACACTAAAAATGGTATCTTATCCTGAAGCTACCGTACATGGTTTGCGAAGCTCATTTCGTGATTGGTGTGGTGATAATACCAGCTTCTCAAGAGAAGTATGCGAAGCTGCTTTAGCCCATGCGGTTCACAATCAAACAGAGGCAGCTTATCGAAGAAGTGATTTATTTGAGAAAAGACGTGAGTTAATGACACAATGGGAAATATATTTAACTAGCCACAAAGTTTCTTTAGTTTGAAAAAACTGATTCGTAATCAGTAAGTCAGAGGCTCGACTCCTCTCAACAGCACCATTAAGTCAATAAGTTACAACATCCCACCCAAAAATATTTAATTTTGCGGGTTTAATTCCCCGTCCCTTGGGGCGTAAGCTGACTCAAAGTCAGCAGATTAAAGAGTATGAAATTAATACCCCGCTGCTTGCGGCGAGGTTCTTTATTAATATTTTGAGACAATTAATTCATCCCTCGCTCGTCCATTTATTAGCTCTTAGCACCAGAAAATGTAGATGAGCCAGAGCAACTATCTCTACCATCCGACCAAGACCATATGCTGTTTCCAGTAAATGTGCCTTTGTTAAAAATTACAGAACCGTTCTCTGAAGTTGTGCCTTCATCTTCGGGAAATTTTATGTTGAAAGAAATTGAATTTGGGTTAGCGTTTAACGGTCCAAACCACTCAACAGGTCTAACTTGGATAGTTAGTCCGCTGTCATTTACGCCAAGTAACGCGAAAAGTGTATAGGAATTAATACCTTCTTCGCAGCCAGTTTCATCATCAGTTGCATTCACATTCCAAACTCCAGAATACGAATTAGTTATCACATTCGGTGGATTAGTATTAGTTAGATCTAATTTTACTTCGCAAGTACTGCCATCCGAACATCCATCTGTTCCAGTACCAAGCCAATATGTGGCAGCACTATTTGCGGCTAAGGTTAGTTG
>RRZU013381254.1_pt1 | contig 12851 bp, 11 predicted proteins | sample 2165561 | NCBI WGS metagenome assembly RRZU01 (sample SAMN10456909, study PRJNA506462) | wastewater metagenome | isolation source: wastewater sludge | place: USA: Moscow, Idaho
CGGGCTGCACGCACTGGGCGACGAAGCGGCGCCAGAGATGATCGAAGTCCAGGCAGGTGCCGGGCGGCGAGGCGGGCGCGGACGGCGGATCGGCCACCGGCGTCAGCGGAGCCGTGGCGGTCGCGGGCGAGCGTGCGGCAGAAGGTGCGGCGCCGGCCCCGCTCTCGACGCAGCCGGCCAGCGCGCCCAGCCCCAGGCCGAGGCTGCCCAGGCCGGCGCCGAGCAGCTGTCGGCGTGCCGCATCGACCGCGGGCGGCCGGGCAGGGGCGGCCGGCTCAGAGCGGCGAGCCCGCTCGGCGTCGTATCGCATGGCGTTGCAGCAGCACGAAGGTGATCAGGGACAGGGCGAGGATGGCGCCGAACAGCACCAGCCACAGCAGCACCGGCTTGTTGGAGAGTTCCCAGCGCAGCCGGGTCAGCCAGGGCAGCTCGCCCGAGCCGTAGGTCGGATCGGCATACCAGGGCCTCACGCCCTCGGGCGTCTCGTCGCGCACGCTCGACAGGTGGCCGTGAATGCGCCGCAGCCGCTCGGCATCGGCCAGCGCGTCGGTCAGCAGTTCCAGGTCGGCGGCGGTTGCGCCGATCAGCGCCACCACGCTGCGACCGGCGCGCAGCGGCGACTCGAAGCCGGCGATCACTGCCGGCGCCTCGACCGAGCGGAAGGTCTGCTGCGGCAGCGGCGGGAATTTCGGGCGCTGCCACAGGCCCTGCAGCCAGCGCCGCCAGAACGGCACTTCCAGCGTCTCGGGCAGGTCGCCGCTGCCGGCCACCGGCAGGTCCCGGAAGGGCATCGCGCGCACCCATTCGGTGAACAGCGGCTGGCTGCCGGCGCTGCCGATGACCACCAGCTCGCGCTGCGCGACCCGGTCGATCTCGCGCACCCGCACCACCTCGAGCAGCCGCCCGGCCACTCCGCTGCCTTCGCCCAGCCGCGAGGCCACGCCGAGCATCGCGTCGATCTCCTCGCGCATCGGCAGGTCCGGCAGCACGATCGCGGTCTCCGACAGGTCGGCCATGCGGGTGAAGGGAAATCCGGCATTGGCGAACGCGGCCAGGTCCGGCATCGGCAGGTAGTGCGGCACGTCCGAGAAGTCGATCGTCGAGCTGCCGTCGATGACGGTCGAGGGCAGGCTCCAGGCCTCGTCGGGGCGGCCGCCCTGGCTGTTCTCGGCCTGGGCCTCGCGCAGGCACTGGGCGCGCTCGTCGAAGGGGCCGTGGTCGATGCGGATGTTGACCGCGTTGTAGGAGCGGGTGCCCAGGCTCTCGACCGGCATGCGGATCTGGTGGCGGTGCTCGCGCTTGACCTCCATGTCGCCGCTGATCTGCTGCCACAGCTGCTCGATCCAGCGCCGGGGCTGGCTGGCCGCCAGGTTCTCGTCGATCAGGGCCTGCTCGTTGTTCAGGCGCAGCTCGATGCTGGCCTGCTCCGGCCGGGGATCGCTGAACGGGCGCGGCGAGTGGGTCAGGCGCAGGTCGACCGGCACCACCCGTTCCCGCCAGGGGAACAGGTCGGGCGGCAGGCGCATCTGCAGCGACATCGTCATCGAGTTGTGCATCGAGTCCGGCAGCGTGCCGGAAAAGCCCAGCCGCTCCTGCGGCACCAGCTCGTCGAAGCGCACCGGCCGGTGGGTGCTGGTCCAGCGCAGCGCGTCATGGGGCTGGCGCGGCGCGACTTCGGGCAGGGTGTCGATCACCGCCGAGCTGCCCTGGGCCGGCAGCTGGCCGCGCACCAGGGCCTCCACCGCCCGGCGCAGCTCGGCGCCGTCGCGGCCGAGCAGGTAGAGCACCTTGGCCCCGGGGCGCGAGGGGTGGCTGCCCAGCACCACGGTGGCGCCGGTGATCGGCGGCAGGCTGACGCCGGCCGGGCGGTCCTGCGCGGTGGCCAGCACGATCGCATGGCCGGCCGGCAGGTCGGCACGCGAGCGGATGCGCGCACCGCGGTGCCCGGCCAGCGCGCCGAACCAGGACGCCAGCTGCCCGGCGGCCTGCAGCGTCGAGCCGTCCGGCCGGTCCGAGGTCACCAGCGTCACCTCGGTTTGGCCCGGGTCGCGGCGGTCGAAGAAGGGCGAGGGCAGCACCGACAGGTCGTTGGCCAGCGGCAGCGGCTGCACGGTCAGCTGCAGGCTCGAATGGCCGTTGACGCTGACCCGCGGGAACTGCGCGCTGTCGCACTGCGGCGGTGCGGCGAACTGCACCGTCAGCTCGTTGCTGTCGGTCAGCAGCTTCGGGTCGAGCTCCAGCCGGGTCGAGAACTGGCCGCTGCGGTCCAGCCCGGAGGCTGGCGGCACCGCGATCCGCCCGACCGTCTCGCTGTTGAGCTTGACCACCAGCAGATCGTTGCGTCCGAGCAGATCGGGCGAGGGTGCCAGCATCAGCGTCAGGGTCGCGCGGCGCACCAGCTCGTCGGTGCGCAGCTCGAAATGCAGCCGCTGGCGGAACTGACCGCGACGGACCTCGTGCGGATGGTGCACCTGCCCGATCTGGCTGAACGGCAGCGTCAGCTCGCGGCCTTCGGCGCTGCGGCGCACGTCGAACTTCATGGCGCCGGCGGTCTCCGGCGGCGGAAGGGTCGGCGGGACGGGATTCGCCTGCGCAGCGGCGGTCCGGGCGGGCTCGATGCGCTCCGGTGTGCCCCGGGTCTGGCCGGACCAGGCCGGTGCCAGCAGGCACAGCGTCACCGCCGCCAGCGCGGCCTTCAGATTCAGGGGACGCCTCATCATGCGGACGCGGACGAGGCCGGCGGTGCGGCGCCGCCGTTGCGGCGCAGGAAGACCTGCGCGCAGCCGCGCAGGCCGAGCCGGCACACCTCGGCCAGCGCATAGGCCGGCCGGTCGGGGTGGTGACGATCCTGCACGTCCAGCCAGGTGTCGGCGCGCGCGAAGGTGCACTGCACCAGATCCATCTGCTGCTCCAGCGACATGTCCTCGAAGCTGAGGCCGTGCGAGCGGCCGTTGCGGAAGGCGACCCGGGCGCTGAAGCGGGGCGGCTCGTCGCCGCGCTCCATCCACAGCGTCAGCGGGGTGTCGCGCTCGAAGGCCAGGCCGTCGGGCATGCGCACCTTCAGCCCGCCTTCCGAGAAGTCCTCGGTCTCGGCATGGAAGGGCGCGGTGCCCGGGCCCTGCAGCCGCACCGGCAGCCCGAACTGCACCCGGTGCGACTGGCGCACCTGGCGGGTCTCGGACGCGGCGGAGGCGGCGGCGCCGAGGATCATCAGGTTGTAGACGGTCCACAGCATGTTCAGCACGACCGTCTCGATCTGGTCGTTGCTGTCATGCAGCTTGTAGTCCAGCCCCGGCACGCCCAGGTCACCCCAGCCGAACTGCAGCGCGGCCATGCGCAGCAGGCCGACCACCATGCCCGCCATGTTCACGCTCAGCAGCACCACATAGGGCCGCGCGATGCCCCAGTCGAAGTAGTCGCGCTCGATGTAGCCGCCCTTGGCGGTGACATTGAACTTGCCGGCCTTCGGGTTGATGACCGCGTACAGCGTCGGGCGGAAGATGTACCAGGCCAGCACCGCCTCGTAGACCTCGGCCCAGAAGGAGTGCCGGAACTGGCCCTGCACCCGCGAGTTGACCTGGTTGGCGTGCGACAGGTGAGGCAGCGCCATCGCCGCGATCATCAGCGCGCTTTCCTGGATGACATGCGCGCCGAAGAACAGATAGGCCAGCGGCGCGGTCAGGAAGATCAGCCGCGGGATGCCGTAGAAGAAGTGCAGCATCGCGTTCGAGTAGCACAGCCGCTGCGCCAGCGTCAGCCCCGGGCCCAGCAGCGGGCAGTCGGTGCGGAAGATCTGCGCCATGCCGCGCGCCCAGCGGATGCGCTGGCCCACATGCGCCGACAGGCTCTCGGTGGCCAGGCCGGCGGCCTGCGGGATCGAGATGTAGGCGGTGGTGTAGCCCTTGCGGTGCATCTTCAGCGCGGTGTGCGCATCCTCGGTGACCGTCTCGACCGCCACGCCGCCCACTTCCAGCAGCGGCTCGCGCCGCAGCACCGCGCAGGAGCCGCAGAAGAAGGTCGCGTTCCAGAAGTCGTTGCCGTCCTGGACCAGGCCGTAGAACAGCTCGCCCTCGTTCGGGATGCGGCCGAAGGTGCCCAGGTTGCGCTCGAAGGGGTCCGGCGAGAAGAAGTGGTGCGGCGTCTGCATCATCGCCAGCTTCGGATCGCGGTAGAACCAGCCGATCGTCATCTGCAGGAAGGAGCGCGTCGGGATGTGGTCGCAGTCGAAGATGGCGATGAACTCGCCATGGGTGTTCTTCAGCGCCTCGTTGATGTTGCCGGCCTTGGCGTGGCGGTTGTGGTTGCGGATCACCCAGTTGACGCCGACCTCCTCGGCGAACTGCCTGAACTCCTCGCGCCGGCCGTCGTCGAGGATGTGGATGTGCAGCTTGTCGATCGGCCAGTCGATGGCCATCGCCGCCAGCACCGTCGGCTTGACCACCTTCAGCGGCTCGTTGTAGGACGGGATGAAGATGTCGACATGCGGCCAGTCCTCGATCGGCAGGTTCAGCGCCACCGGGCGACGCTGCAGCGGCCAGATCGTCTGGATGAAGCCCAGCACCAGCACCACCCAGGCATAGATCTCGGCCACGATCAGGCCGGTGCCGAAGAAGATGTCGACCGCCTTGTCCATGTGCATGGTCTCGGTCAGCCGCCAGTACAGGTAGCGTGTCGAGACGGTCAGCGAGACGAAGGTCATCACCAGCGTGATCAGCCGCCCCGGGTACTTGTTCAGCACCCAGGTGCAGGCGAAGCACAGCACGCCGAAGATGAACTGCTCCTCGAGCTCGAGCGGCACCGACATCACGGTGACCATCAGGAAGAGGCCGCACAGCAGCAGGCCGGCCTGCAGCGCGCGGTATTGCCACAGCCGCCAGCCGGTGATCGGCCACAGCGAGTCCAGCAGCGTGCGAGCATGCATCGGCTGCCGGTGGTGGGGGCGCGAGCGCTGCGGCTTCAGCCGGGATCTCAGCGAACGAAGGCGCGGCAGTTCGGCCATGGGGTCGGGGGCGTCAGCGGGAAACAGGTCAGCAGGTCAGCCCGCGCTCATCGGGGCAGCGACGAGGCGAGACGATCGAAGAGTCGGTCGAGCCGCTGCGTCGGTGCGGCAGCAGGCTCTCGCGAGGTGCCGGCCGAGCCCTCGCCCAAGGCGGAAAGATCGAGTCCGTCGGCAGGCCGGGCGTCGCCGCTGAGCCGGCGTGCCAGGCTGGAGAGCGATGTCGGCCGGGCCGTTGCGGCCGGAACCTCGACAGCCAGTGTCGGGGCTGGCTCCGTGCGGGGGGCTGGTGCTTGCAACAGGAATGCAACAGGTGTTGCCGCGGCGGCCTGCAGCGGGGCGAGCCGTGCCTCGGTGTCCTCGGGGGTTTCCGCAGGATCGAGGCGAATATCAGCTGATTCTCCGGCGGAAGATTCTCCAGCCGGGGCAGGTTCCACAGTTTCCGTGTCGACCTGCGCTGCGACGGTTTCCGACAGGGCAAGTTCGGCCAGGGCGGGCGCAGGTGCGACGGCGGGGGGCTCGTCCTGGGGGCTCTGCGGCAGATCGGCAGGCACGGTCAGCGCTGCGGGCTGGCTGCGGCCGAACAGGCCGCGACGGCTGTGGCCGCCGCGCGCCGCGTTGTACTTGCTCACGTCCTGGTAGATCCCGGCCTCCGGACCGATCTGACGCAGGAGGTTGCTGATGTCGTCGCCGATGTTCATCGTTCGGGCTCCCTGTAGGCGGTGTCTGGGCGGTGGTCTGGCGGTGGTGGCAGGCGTCAGGAGGTCAGCACGAAGACCAGCGTGGTGTCGGGCGAGCTGCTGCTGCCCGGCATCTGCCGCACTCTCAGGCGATCGCCGGCGCCGGCGGCCTTCAGCCACTGCTCGTAGGCGCCCTCGAGCAGGGCGCCGGACCAGGCACGCGCCGACACGCCGAAGGCCGCGTCCAGCGGCGCGCAGTGGTGGACGATGCGCAGCGCATCACCGGTGTCCTGCAGCTCCACCCAGCCCCAGTCCATGTCGGACCAGAGCGTGTTCATCGCGGCCTCCAGGTCGGGCAGCAGCTCCAGTGCCGGCAGCGGGCGCTCGCGAGACATCGCGCCGCCGAGCCGGCGCATCAATGCGCGCGCACCGTCCGGGCCGAGTCGCTCGGCCAGTTCCTGCCCGAGACAGAACAGGAAGGGTCGCCACTGGCGGGAACACTGGTGCTGCTGGTGATATTCGTGATCCGATGTCGGGCGTTTCATTGCCTGTAAAAGCCGGGAAAATTTATCAATTCTGCAGAAATAGCGCCTATTACTACTTATTCTGGGGATAGTAGCATGGCACTTCCTGGGGTATTGCAAGTTTTTTCTCTTCGTTGCGAGTTGTCGGCTTTCTGTTACTAATGGCATCGGATTTCTGTCGCACAAGTCATGAAGTCGATGGCTGGCTTTCCTCCTTTGGTGGGGATCTGCAAGGTGCGGGCTGGCGCCGCCCGGCGCTACCATCGGGTCCGGACATGCCTGTGGAGCCCGTGGAGTCTGCCGATGAAAGTGCTGCTGATCGATGACCATCCGCTGATCCTGTCTGCGATGCAGAGCGTCATCCTGCAGATCGACCATGGCATCGAGGCGGTCACCGTCGAGTCCGCCGCCGAGTGCCGGGCGGTGCTGGCGAAGCGCTGCGACTTCGATCTGATCCTGCTCGACTTGCAGCTTGGCGATGCCGACGGCTTCGAGCTGCTGGCCAAGCTGCGCCGCGAGCATCCCGCGCTGCCGGTGATGGTGGTGTCGGCGTCCGAGCGGCCCGGCGATGCGTTGCGCGCGATCGATGCCGGCGCGATGGGCTTCGTGCCCAAGCGCTCCAGCAACGAGCTGCTGCAGGATGCCGTGCATCTGGTGATGTCGGGCGGCATCTACATGCCCGAGCTCGTGCCGACCGATCGGGTCGAGCCGGGCCCGCTCCCGCCGCAGGCCGCGCCGCCCGGCGTGGCGGCCGCCGGGCAGGTCTTGCGCCCGGGCGCGCGCACCCGGACCGGCGGCTCGCTGGCCGATCTCGGGCTGACGCCGCGCCAGCGCCAGGTGATGCAGCTGCTGCTGCACGGCAAGTCGAACAAGCTGATCGCCCGCGACCTCGGCATTTCCGTCGAGACGGTCAAGGACCATGTGGCCGCGGTGCTGCGCAGCCTCGGGGTGACCTCGCGCACCCAGGCGGTGCTGGCCGTCGGCCTGATGAGCGATCTGTCCGAGGGCTCCCTGTCCTGATCCGCGGGGCGGGATCGGCATGCTCATGTCCGCATCGATGCACTCCTGCTCGCTGATGTCGCGGGTCGGCCGGCTGTGGCTGCCGGGGGTGCTGGCCTGGGGGCTGGCAACCGCCTGGCTGCTGCCGCGGGCGGATGATCCGCTGCGGCTGGCGCTGCTGGTGCCGATCGCGCTGCTCTGCCTGGGCTCGCCCGCCGTGTCGCTGGGCCGTGCCTGGCTCCAGGCCGGGCTGGCGGGTCTGCCGGTGCTGGCGGCGGTGCTGATGCCGCCGTTCGATGCGCGGCGGGCCTGGCTGGTGACGGTGCTGCTGCTGGGCGCGACGCTGCTCGGGCTGCATCACCGCCGGCTCTTCCTGACCCAGCAGGTGCTGCGCGACCGCACCGCGCTGCTGATGGCCGAGCTGGCGGCCGAGAAGGAGGCCGCCGAGGAGGCTCGGGCGGTGGCCGAGGCCGCGACCCGGGCGCGCACCAGCTTCTTCACCGCGGCCAGCCACGACCTGCGCCAGCCGCTGCATGCGCTGGTGCTGTTCACCAAGTCGCTGCAGCTGCGCAACCGCGATCCTGGCCTGGACGAGACGCTCGGCCAGCTGGCCGGCGCGATCGAGTCGCTCGATCATCTGTTCGACCGGCTGCTCGACCTGAGCAGCCTGGATGCCGGCGCGGTGAAGGTCGATGCACGTGCCTTCCATCTGCGCGAGGTCTATGCGCGGCTGAAGCCGCATTTCGAGCCGCAGGCCTTCGACAAGGGGCTGTCGCTGTCCTTCCGGGGCGGGCGCCATGCGGCGCTGGCCGATCCGGTGCTGGTCGAGCGCATCCTGCGCAACCTGCTGTCGAACGCGATCCGCTTCACCGAGGACGGCGGGGTGCTGGTGAGCTGCCGCTCGCGCCCCGAGGGGCTGCTGCTGCAGGTCTGGGATTCCGGGCCCGGCATCGATGACGCGCAGCTGCCACGCATCTTCGACGAGTACTACCAGGTCGGGCCGGGCGAGGGCGTGGCCGAGGAGCCGGTGCCGCGCCGCGGCCGCGGGCTGGGACTGGCGATCGTGCGCCGGCTGGCGCTGCTGATGGCGCTGCCGCTGCGGGTGGACTCGCGGCCCGGCCATGGCACGGTCTTCACGCTGCAGCTGCCGGTGGCCAGCGCCGCGCAGATCGAGGCCGCGAGCCGGATGCCGCCCGCGCCGATGCGCACCCTGCCGACGCTGCAGGGCATTCATGTGGTGTGCATCGGCGAGGCGGCGGCGGCCGAGCAGGGGGCTGCCGGTCTGCTGCGCGGCTGGGGTGCCAGCGTCAGTGCCTTCGCATCGGCGACCGGACTGGCCGCCTGGGCCGCGGTGCAGCCCCGGGTGCCGGCGCTGCTGATCGCTGACGCCCGGCTGCCGAGCGGAGCGGACGGCCTGGCGCCGGTGCGGCTGCTGCGCCGCAGCTTCGGCCAGGCGGTCCCTGCGGTGCTGCTGCTGCACCAGCTGCCTGCCGGCGATCCGACCGGCTCGACCTTCATCCCGCACGAGCCCGATGTGCATGCCCTGCCGCATCCGGTGGCGCCGAACCGGCTGCGCGCGATGGTGGGCGCCAAGCTCGGACCGCGCCCGGCGGCCACGCCGGCCGTGCCGCCCAAGGCGGGCGGCACCGTACAATCCCGCTCCCCGACCTGAAGCTGAAGCGACCGAGAAGGCAAGAGAACCATGTCGATGCACGACCGAGACGGAAAGATCTGGATGGATGGTCAGATGGTGGACTGGCGCGACGCCAAGATCCATGTGCTGACCCACACGCTGCACTACGGCTGCGGCGCCTTCGAGGGCGTGCGCGCCTACGAGACCGTGAACGGCACGGCGATCTTCCGCCTGCGCGAGCACACCGAGCGCCTGTTCAACTCGGCCAAGATCCTGCGGATGAAGATTCCCTTCACGATCGAGCAGGTCGAGGAGGCGCAGAAGGCGGTCGTGCGCGACAACAATCTGGCCAGCGGCTACCTGCGCCCGCTGACCTGGGTCGGCTCCGAGAAGCTGGGCGTCAGCGCCAAGAACAACACCATCCACCTGATGGTCGCGGCCTGGCCCTGGGGCGCCTACCTGGGCGAAGAGGGTCTGAGGCGCGGCATCCGCGTCAAGACCTCCAGCTACACCCGCCACCACGTCAACATCACGATGACGCAGGCCAAGGCGGTCAGCAACTACACCAACTCGATCCTGGCCAACGCTGAAGCCACCGACGACGGCTACGACGAGGCGCTGCTGCTCGACGCCAGCGGCTTCGTGTCCGAGGGCGCCGGCGAGAACATCTTCATCGTGAAGAACGGCGTGATCTACACGCCCGACCTGTCGGCCGGGGCGCTGAACGGCATCACCCGCAACACGATCTTCCACATCGCCAAGGATCTGGGCCTGGAGATCGTGCAGAAGCGCATCACCCGCGACGAGGTCTACATCGCCGACGAGGCCTTCTTCACCGGCACCGCCGCCGAGGTCACGCCGATCCGCGAACTCGACCGCATCGAGATCGGCATCGGCTCGCGCGGCCCGATCACCGAGAAGATCCAGTCGGCCTTCTTCGACATCGTCGGCGGCCGCAATCCGAAGTACGCGCACTGGCTGACGCCGGTGAACGGCTGATTTCCTGATCCACTGATCCATCAAGGCATCGAAGGAGCGATCGAGATGAGCGACAAGAAGGACGTCGTCGAGGTGCTGGCCTCGGACCTGCAGGGCCCGGGCGTGGTCTTCTGCCCGAACCCGAAGATGACGCTGTGGAACCAGCATCCGAAGGTCTACATCGACCTGTCGCACGGCGGTGAAGGCAAGTGCCCGTACTGCGGCACCGTCTATCGCCTGAAGGCCGGCGAGAAGATGCCGTCCCACCACTGAACCGGCTGCTGCCTTGACGACGCGCTCGCTGGTCGTCGCGCCGCAGTGGATCGGCGACGCGGTGATGAGCCAGCCGCTGCTGGCGGCGCTGGCCGCGCGCGGCGAGACGCTCGCGGTGGCGGCGCTGCCCTGGGTCGCGCCGGTCTACCGCGCGATGCCGGAGGTCGCCGAGGTGGTCGACCTGCCGTTCGCGCATGGCCGGCTCGACCTGAAGGCGCGCTGGCGGCTCGGCCGCGGCTGGGCCGGGCGCTTCGAGCGGGCCTATGTGCTGCCGAACTCGATCAAGGCGGCGCTGCTGCCCTGGTTTGCGGGCATCTCTGAGCGCATCGGCTACCAGGGCGAGGGCCGGCCGCTGCTGCTGAACCGGCGCCGGCCGAATCCGGCCGAGGCGCGCCCGCCGATGGTCGCGTTCTACGCCGCGCTGGCCGAGGCGCCGGACGCGCCGGCTCCGGCGCGCGACGCGGTGGCGGACCCGGTGCTGCATCTGCCGCCCGAGCGGGTGCGCAAGGTGCTGACCGGCCTGGGCCTGTCGCGCCGCGGCTACTGGGCGATGGCGCCGGGCGCCGAATACGGCCCGGCCAAGTGCTGGCCGGCCTCGCACTACGCCGCGCTGGCGCGCACGCTGCACCAGCAGTCCGGTCAGCCGGTGGTGCTGCTGGGCTCCGGCAAGGAGGCGGCGATGGCGCAGGGCATCGCCGACGAGGCCGGCTCCGGCGTGCAGGTGCTGGCCGGGCGCACCACGCTCGACGAGGCGATGGCGCTGGTGGCCGGCGCACGCGGCCTGGTCAGCAACGACTCCGGCCTGATGCATGTCGGCGCCGCCTTCGGCCTGCCGCAGGTGGCGGTCTTCGGCTCGACCAGCCCGGAGCACACGCCGCCGCTGAACGCGCGCGCCGAGGTGATCTGGCTGCGCGACGAGCTGGGCCTGGACTGTGCGCCGTGCTTCCAGCGCGTCTGTCCGCTCGGCCACACCCGCTGCCTGGCCGAGGTCGCGCCGCCGCGGGTCGAGACCGCGCTGCTGCAGCGCGTCGCGGAGGCCGAGCGCGAGCTCGACCATCCGGTCGCCGGACTGCGGGTGGTGCGCTGACGCGCGTGCAAGGGGGCTGAAGCGGCGCTGCAGCATTGCTGCGTAGAATCCGCGCCACCATGCCGATGACCCGCGAATTCGTTCTCACCCTCTCGTGTCCCGATGCCAAGGGCATCGTGCACGCCGTCTCCGGCCTGCTGTTCCAGGCGGGCTGCAACATCATCGACTCGCAGCAGTTCGGCGACGTCCTCGGCGAGGATGCGACCGGGCTGTTCTTCATGCGCGTCCATTTCGAGGCGCCGGAGCACCTGGCCGATGCCGGCACGCTCGACCGCCTGTTCGGCCATGTGCGCCAGCAGTACGCGATGAGCGCACAGGTGCGCAGTCTGGCGCGCCGCCCGCGCCTGATGCTGCTGGTCAGCAAGCACGGCCACTGCCTGAACGACCTGCTGTTCCGCTGGAAGAGCGGCCAGCTGCCGGTCGACATTCCGGCCATCGTCTCCAACCACCCCGACTTCGCCGAGCTGGCCGCCAGCTATGGCATTCCCTTCCACCACCTGCCGCTGCCCACCGGCAGCAGCGCCGCGGTCAAGCGCGAGCAGGAGCAGCGCATCGAGGCGCTGTTCACCGAGCTCGACATCGACCTCGTCGTGCTGGCGCGCTACATGCAGATCCTCAGCACCGAGCTGTGCCAGTTCCTGCAGGGCCGCGCGATCAACATCCACCACAGCTTCCTGCCGAGCTTCAAGGGCGCCAAGCCCTACTACCAGGCGCATGAGCGCGGCGTGAAGCTGATCGGCGCGACCGCGCACTACGTGACCGCCGACCTCGACGAGGGCCCGATCATCGAGCAGGACGTCGAGCGGGTCGACCACACGCTGAGCCCGGAGGACTTCACCGCGGTCGGCCGCGACGTGGAGTGCGTGGTGCTGGCGCGCGCGGTGCGCTGGCATGTCGAGCACCGGGTGCTGCTCAACGGTCGCAAGACCGTGGTCTTCCGCTGACCCCCGCACGAGGAGCCCCCGATGCCCGCCAGGCCGCCCAAGGTCGCGCTGATGACCACGCCCGACGAGACCGAGGCCCAGTTCTACGAGGCGCTGCAGCGCGGCGATCTCGACCGGGTGATGGCGGTCTGGGCCGATGACGACGACATCTCCTGCATTCATCCGTCGGGCCCGCGCCTGCTTGGGCTGCATGCGATCCGCGCCGGCTACGAGTCGCTGCTGCAGGGCGGCGGGCTGAATCTGCGCATCGCGCAGGTGCGCCGGCTGGTGGTCGGCAACAGCGCCGTCCACCATGTGCTGGAGGAGCTGCGGGTCGAGACGCCCGAGGGCACGCAGAGCGCCTGGGTGCTGGCCACGCATGTGTTCGTCAAGACGCCGCAGGGCTGGCGTCTGCTGGTGCACCATGCCAGCCCGGGCAGCGCAGGCGCGGCGCAGGAAGTCGGCGACGAGCCCTCGATGCTGCATTGAGCGCGGCCACTGCTTCCACCGCTTCTCCGGGGCCGCTGCCGCTGGCGCCGGCCTGGCTGCCCGGCGGGCAGTTGCAGACGATCTGGCCGGCGCTGTTCTCGCGCCGCCATGCGCCGGGCCGCGCCCCCGTCTGGGCGCGTGAGCGCTGGGCCACGCCGGACGGCGACTTCATCGACGTCGACCGGCTGCAGCCGCGCCAGAACCCGGCGCCGGGCCCGCAGGCGCCGCTGCTGGTGATCTTCCACGGCCTGGAGGGCTCCTCGTCGAGC
>RRZU013031218.1_pt1 | contig 12850 bp, 8 predicted proteins | sample 2165561 | NCBI WGS metagenome assembly RRZU01 (sample SAMN10456909, study PRJNA506462) | wastewater metagenome | isolation source: wastewater sludge | place: USA: Moscow, Idaho
GGATGTCGGCAATTTCAAGCCCGGCATCAGCGTGCGCACCATTGCAGACTGCGTAACGCAGGCCACCAATGACCTGACCGTTGCGACTGCGTTAATTGAATCGCGCTTAATTACCGGCAATCTGTTTTTGACCAAATGGCCGCGCCGCATTGTATCGCAGACATGGACAGACAAAACCTTCTATGATGCAAAAATGCAGGAACAGGCTAAACGCTATGCGCAGCACAACAACACAGAAAGCAACTTAGAGCCTGACATTAAAAACGCGCCAGGCGGCATCCGCGACATCAACCAAATTGGCTGGATTGCCAAACGGCATTTCCGCGTCAACCGCATTTACGATTTAGTGCATCTGGGTTTTATTTCTGAATTTGAACTGGGCGTTCTGGAGGCAGCTGAAAGTTTTCTTTGGGAAATCCGCCATCATTTGCACCGTTTAACCAAACGCGATGAAAACCGCTTATTGTTTGATTATCAGCGTGAAATCGCAGCGAAATTCGGCTATGTGCGTGAAGAGGACAAATCGCCGAATTATCCAATTGAACAGTTCATGAAGCGCTATTACCGCAATGCGCAGCAAGTATCCACCTTAAATGAAATGCTGCTGGCGTATTTCAATGAATCGGTTATTACCCCGCGCCTGCCGGACTATAGCCGCAGCATTGAAGAGATTAACAGCAATTTTAAACTGGTTGACGGCAAACTGGCTGTACAGCATCACAAAATTTTTTCAGAAAATCCAAGCGCGATTTTAGAAATTTTCTATCTGCTGGCGAACCGTCCTGAAATTACCGGCATCCGCGCGCGCACACTGCGCCTGCTGACTTTGGCTGCAAAACGCATCAATCAGAATTTCAGGGATAACCCAGAACATCAAGCCATGTTTATGGCAATCATCCGCTCGCCTTACCGCCTGTATGACACCATGGTTGCCATGAAGCGCTACGGTGTTTTAGGCAATTACATTCCTGCATTTGGACAGATCATGGGGCTGATGCAGTATGATTTATTCCATATTTATACGGTCGATGCGCATACTTTATTGCTGATTCGCAATTTAAACCGCTTTAAAGAACCTGAATTTGCTAAGGATTTCCCTGTAGTCAGTTCAGTCTTCCAGCGCCTTGCCCGCAGAGACATTGTTTACCTCGCGGCTATTTTCCATGACATTGCCAAAGGCCGCGGCGGCGATCACAGTGAACTGGGCGCAGCCGATGCGATTAAATTCTGCATGACGCATGGCTTTAGCGAGCGCGAAGCCAATCTTGTCGCCTGGCTCGTCAACAACCATTTGCAAATGTCGGTGACTGCACAGAAAAAAGATATTTCAGACCCCGATGTTGTGCGCACATTCGCAGAAAAAATGGGCGATATGGAGCACTTGGATTATCTGTATGCCCTGACGGTGGCAGATATCAACGCCACCAATCCAACATTATGGAATACATGGCGCGCGTCCCTGATGCGCCAGCTGTATACCCAAGCGCGCGATGTGATCCGTTCTGGCCTTGGCCGTCCAGTCGACTACCAAATGCTGATTGAAGACACAAAATTTGCGGCCAGCGAACAGCTGGTCGAAGAATTCTCATTGGACGAAGTGGAAAAAGTCTGGCAGGAATTAGGCGATGAATACTTTATTAAAGAATCTGCTGATGAAATTGCATGGCACACCCGCGCGATTCTGAAACACGGCGATAACCCTGAACCGCTGGTGCTGATGCGCGCGCACCGCAAATATGCGCAAGACGCCGTGCAGATTTTTATTTACACGCAAGATCAGCCCAACCTCTTTGCCACAACAGTGGCCATTTTAGACCGCATGAATTTAGACGTGCAGGATGCGCGGATTATTACCGCATTAAAAGCATTCAGTCTGGATACCTATGTGGTCTTGGACCGTTTTGGCACCCTGCTGAATGACCCTGAACGGCAGGAAACCGTGATTCAAGCGCTGGTGAAAGCACTCAGCCAGTCTGATAAATATCCAGGCCTGATGCAGCGCCGCATTCCGCGCCAGCTGCGCCACTTTGATATTGAAAATACAGTAGATATCTCACTGAACGAAGCCTTGCAGCAAAATATGGTTGAAATTGCGACACTTGACCACCCTGGCCTACTTGCCAAAGTCGGCGGTTTATTTATGATGCAGGGGCTGGATATTCACTCTGCAAGAATTGCCACTTTAGGCGAACGCGCTGAAGATATTTTCTTTGTGACTAAAAAAGATGGCACGCCAATGAATGCTGATGAAGCCGAAACCTTCGCTGCTCAGCTGAAGTCCGCGCTGGACGAAGCCTCGCATTTAGTTTGCGGCCATCATTAACTTATTTGAACCGGTAACCATTCCATGAACTCTAGTTTGTCATTATTGCACCCCTATCCATTCGAAAAGCTGAATAAGCTTTTTCAGGACGTTACACCTGCAGATTTGCCTTTAATTCCATTATCGATTGGTGAACCAAAGCATCCTGCACCTGAATTTGTGAAGCAGGCAATTATTGACAACTTCCAGCATCTCTCCACTTATCCAAACAGCAAAGGCCTTTCTGAACTTCGCAGCAGCATTGCCAACTGGCTGACACGCCGTTTCAAGCTCAACAGCATCAGCTCTGAAAATCATGTGCTGCCTGTTTCCGGCACACGTGAAGCCATCTTCTCGTTTGTGCAGGCTCTGGTAAACCGTGAAGATGCGCCTTATGTGGTAATGCCAAATCCGTTCTACCAAATTTATGAAGGTGCAACTTTACTTGCAGGCGCAACGCCTTACTTCATTAACTGTACTGAAGAAAACAACTATTTAGGCGATTTTGACTCAGTACCCTCAGAAGTGTGGGAAAAAACAGCCTTGCTTTTTGTCTGCACACCGGGCAACCCAACAGGCGCAGTCTTGTCTAAAGAACAGTTTAAGAAGCTGATTGCACTGTCTGACCAATACAACTTTGTCATTGCTTCAGATGAATGCTATTCAGAGCTTTGGTTTGACGAAGCACCTGCTGGACTGTTAGAAGTGTGTGCAGAGATTGGCCGTGACGACTACAAAAACTGTGTCGTGTTCCACTCACTGTCTAAACGCTCTAATTTGCCGGGTATGCGTTCTGGCTTTGTGGCTGGTGATGCAGAATTGCTGAAGCCTTATTTGAAATACCGGACTTATCATGGCGCTGCTATGCCAGTTCAGCATCAAATTGCATCAATTGCTGCCTGGGATGATGAAACCCATGTCGAAGAGAACCGTAAGCTGTACCGCGCAAAATTTGAATTATTCCAAAACGAACTTGGTCATTTATTGCCTTTACAGAAACCGGATGCCGGCTTCTATTACTGGCTAAAAGTAGACAATGATGAAGCATTTGCCAAAATGCTGATGGAAAAAGCGCATATTAAAGTTTTACCAGGCCGTTATTTGTCTCGTGAAACTGCCGCAGGCAATCCAGGCGAAAACCATGTCCGCATGGCGCTTGTTGCCAATATTGCACAATGTGAGCAAGTGATTCAGCGCTTAAAAGCCATACTTTAACGGGTTTAAAACATTCAGTTAAAAACAAAAAATGCCCCATATGTGGGGCATTTTTTTGCTTTAGATTTGAGTCAATACTATTTTAAAAATCAAACGTTGCACTGAGTTTAAAAGTTCGAGGCTCACTGAGTGACAGATAAGTGTAGTCATTTACTGATGCTGAAGCCCAGTAGTCTTTATCTAATACGTTGGTCACACTGAAATTCAAAGTGGTTGGCACTGTATTAATTTGGGTTTTATAGTTCGCTCCCACATCAACACGTGTCCAGTCGTTTAATTTTAAAGTGTTTGCATTATTTGCGTAAGTTGAACCTGTATATACCACACGTCCATTGACACTGATGTCTTGCTCAGTCGGTAATTGCCAGTCTGCTTCTACATTTGCTTGAAACTCAGGCACACCAATCACATGATGACCATCAAATAAGCCCTGATAGGTGTCTTTTTGCTGAGTATCAATCCATGTTGCCCCACCCAAGATTTTGATTGAATCACTCAATTGACCATAGGCATTAAACTCAACACCTTGGTGAATATTGGTCGCTTGACTGATTTGGGCAGTACCAGAAGTATTCACTGAAGCTTTTTGACGGTCTGTGTAAAAATAATTGAGTGTTCCGCCCAATAAGCCATTTTCAAATTTCAGACCGACTTCTTTTTGTTTCGACACAAATGGATCTGCAATATAGTTATTACCTTCACTATCCAAAATCGCGTCACCTTGCACTAAGGCTTCGATGTAATTGGCATACATAGACCATTCAGGACTTAACTTATAGCTCACACCCAATGCTGGAGTAAGTTGATTTTTATTAATGTTGTATTTGTACGTCCCGTAAGAATATACGTCTTGATCAATTTCTTGATAACGTGCACCCAGCATCAGCGTCAAACGATCATCCAACATGGAAATATTGTCGCCTAAAGCAATACTTTTAAGAGTACTTAAACCTGCTTTAGGATACGCTCCCACCTCGCCTAGCCATTTATCAATATTCGAGTTTTCAGTGTAAATCGGGTCATAAAAATTATCATTCAAACTTGTTGCATAACCATAGTTATAGCGCTTATCCGCACGATTTAAGGAGCCAGACACTACAACTTGATGTTTTAAATTGCCCGTTTCAAATTTGGTTTTTAAACCGAGTTCAGCACTGTGGTTGGTATCTTTACGCGGAATCACGGAAGCAGACAATTTTGCCGCTCCTGTGGCGGTATCACTTAATTGCTGACTCGAATACACACCCGCTTCTTCTGATTTACGAAAACCATAAGCGGCATAAGCTGTTGTCACATCTGTAAGATCATATTCGGCACGTATACTTCCAAACAAATCCTCTTCATTTGAATAGGTCCACGCTTGTCCATGATAATTTGCATATTGTGATGCACTTGGTACCTGTGTGACGGCATTCGTTAAACGTAAACTTGGCCGATTTTCAGAAAGGCGGTTGTTGTTATAGCCTAAATCACCGGATAGGCGGAATTGATCCCCTTTATAGTCCGCAGAAATTAAAGCCAGCCCCAAGGCTTTATTTTCTTTATCAGCTTCTGTCCCGCCATCATGGTAGGCTGTGTTTACGCGCACACCAAATTGATCATTCTCACCCAAGCGACGCGAAACATCCGATGCCACGTATCCGCCATTAAAATTTGTACCCACACTGATACGCGTTAAAGGATCATTACTGGCACGTTTAGGCAGTAAGTTAATCGATCCGCCAATTCCTGTTCCACCTGGAATTGCCCCATTTAAAAAAGCAGATGCACCTTTAAAAACTTCAACACGTTCAAATAGCTCGGTTGGAATGTATTGGCGCGGCAATATGCCATATAGACCGTTATACGCCGTATCATCGGATGCAAGCGCAAAACCACGAATAAAATAGGCTTCTTGAAAGTTCCCATAACCTTTTGCTGTCCGCACCCCAGCATCCGCTTGCAATACTTCCCCTACACTTTGCGCTTGGCGGTCTTGAATATACTGATTGGTATAACTAGTAATATTAAAGGGCGTGTCTAAATTTTTCTGATTGCCAAATATCCCAATTTTACCCCCTGTAGCGACTTGGCCGCCCGCATAAGGTTTCATTAAACCATCTGCAGAAGCATCTGCACTCACTACAATATTTATTACATCTAAAGTCTGAACAGCAGATGCATCAACACGTCCAGCTAAATTATCCGTTTCAGCTGCCTCATTAGCATAAGCATATGTAAAGCCTTGAGCCGTACATGCCATCATCACACAGAGCTGTTTCATTTTTAACATTGGGAAATTATCCTAGAAAACACGCCACACATAATAAATAATAATTATTAGCATTTACCTTTTCATTTAATTATTTCCTATGCGTTTTATTCATCACTTTTTATTTTTTAATTGTATTTTTTTATTAAAGCCTATCTAGCGAGCTAATGCTGCCCGATTACTGAATAGATATTTTGAATTAATTGAACTTTTATAAAACGGCTCAATCATGATCATCATTTTAAGTAAAAAATCGCTTATTTCACTGGTCGTTTATAGCTTTTCATCGCACCACTCCCTACCCTAAGGATTTTTTTAGGAATGCCATCTAGAGATTCGGTGTTGCCAAAAATAAAGGCGCCTATGCGCCTTTAAATCTTATATTTGGAAAAGTTTAACCAGCTAAAGCCTTTTCAATATCTTCCTGCAAAGCGTCTGGTTTTGTAGTTGGCGCATAGCGGTTCAGTACCTGACCATTCTTACCAATTAAAAACTTAGTGAAATTCCACTTAATGCCATTTCCCAAGACCCCTTTAGAGTTATTGGTTAAATAACGGAAAATTGCATGCGCTTCAGGGCCTTTTACATCCACTTTTGCAAACATTGGAAAATCTACACCGTAATTTTTTTGACAAAACGCGCCAATTTGATCATTTGATCCAGGGTCCTGCCCGCCAAACTGGTTGCAAGGAAAGCCCAGCACCAGAAATCCTTGGTCTTTATACTGCTGGTATAATTTTTCTAGTCCAGCAAATTGCGGGGTAAAACCGCATTTGCTTGCGGTATTCACTACCAGTAAAACTTTTCCTTCGTAATCTGCGAAAGATTTATTTTTACCATCCAACAACTCAGCTTCAAACTGATAAATGCTTGTCATGGATAAGTTTCCTCGTCATTTTTTTCTTGTGTTTTTAAGTCTAATGAAGCCGAATTCACGCAATAGCGCAATCCTGTCGGCTGTGGACCATCTGGGAAAACATGCCCTAAATGTGCGTCACAATGATGACAGACAATTTCTGTTCTCACCATGCCGTGCGATGCATCTTGATGCTCCTCAATCACTGTCCCATTTATAGGGCGGAAAAAACTTGGCCAGCCGCATCCGCTGTCAAACTTTGTTTCAGAAGTAAATAATGGCTCTCCGCAGCAGCGGCAAACATATGTGCCTTCTTGCTTAGTATTCCAGTATTTTCCCGTAAAAGCCGGTTCAGTTCCCTTCTGACGTGTAATGCGAAACTCTTCTGGCGATAACTCTCGTTGCCATTCTCTTTCTGTTTTATTGAGTTTTCCCATGATGACGTCCCTTTATATCGTGCTATTTAAAATAGGATAATCGTATATTTACGTCATTCAATCTTAAATTTCTAGTCTTTATTCAACAATTTACAAAATCAATATAATGCTCAAAAAAGCAAAAGGTAAGCAAATATAAAATCAAGGTAAGCAAATATAAAAATTAAATGCTTTTTTGTGAGCAAATTTAGTGTTAGGCTTGGTCTGACTCTTGCTCAGGATTAAAAAATGTCGCAGAAAAAGAGCGTAATTTTTAAAAATCTGCTGCCCGTGATTAAACAATATCAACAGGCAGGGTTTACGCATGAAAAAATTGTTGCTTTACTCAGAGATGAACATCATCTCGATTTGGTAACAACCGAGACATTTAAAAGCTATTTATACCGTTATGCAAAAGTGACCTCCACTCTTTCCGAGAACATTAAAATGCCGAACACTTTCCACACCCCACGCGAAATTAAGAAATCGTCTAAGCTCGAGCATGTATGCTACGACATTCGCGGGCCAGTGTTGCGAGCGGCCAACGAAATGGAAGAGGCTGGACACAAAATCATTAAGCTGAATATTGGCAACCCCGCCCCATTCGGCTTTGAAGCCCCTCAAGAAATCATCAATGATGTTGCATTGAACCTGCCAAATGCAATTGGCTATACAGATTCAAAAGGCATCTTCCCTGCGCGCAAAGCCATTTGCCAGTATTATCAGCAAAAAGGCATTCTGAACATGCACGTAAACGACGTGTATGTGGGCAATGGCGTATCAGAACTGATTGTCATGGCGATGCAGGGCCTGCTGGATGACGGCGATGAAATGCTGGTGCCCATGCCGGATTATCCGCTTTGGACTGCCGCCGTTAACTTATCTGGCGGTACAGCCATTCACTACAAATGCGATGAAGAAAACTACTGGTATCCAGACATTGCGGATATGGAAAGCAAAATCACGCCCAATACCCGCGGCATTGTGATTATCAATCCAAACAATCCGACTGGTGCGGTATACCCTCGCCATGTGCTGGAACAAATTGTTGCTTTAGCCAAAAAATATGACTTAATTTTGTTTGCTGATGAAATTTACGACAAAATCGTATATGACGGCATTGAGCACGTTTCTGTCGCTGCACTTGCAGGTGACCAATTGTGTATTTCATTTAACGGCCTATCTAAAGCGTACCGTATTGCAGGCTACCGCTCCGGCTGGATGGCCATCACTGGCGATAAATCCCGCGCTATGGATTATATCGAAGGTTTGGACATGCTGGCGTCTATGCGCCTGTGCGCCAATCATCAAGCGCAATATGCGATTCAAACCGCGCTTGGCGGTTATCAGTCTATTAATGATCTGATCCGCCCAGGCGGCCGTTTATACGAACAGCGCAACATTGCATGGGAAATGCTGAATGAAATTCCTGGCGTATCTTGTGTGAAGCCGGAAGGCGCAATGTACTGCTTCCCTAAATTAGACCCTGAAGTTTATCCAATTGAAGATGATGAAAAATTCATGCTGGATTTCTTAAGGGCTGAAAAAGTCTTGCTGGTTCAAGGAACGGGCTTCAACTGGCCGACACCGGATCACTTCCGCGTTGTCTTCCTGCCAGCAGAAAATGAACTTCGTGAAGCAATTACACGCTTAGGACGTTTCTTGTCTAAAATGCGTTAAGCCACAAAACTAAAAAACCGCACAACAGTGCGGTTTTTTAGTTTTTATAATAAAGTTAAATTTAATGCAGCTTAAGCGGATTGCCGAATTGCTTAATGTAGGCTAAGCCTAATTGCTGAGAACCTATATAGTTTAGATGATTATCATCTTTATTCCGGTACAGCGGCACGCCATTTATATTAATGCTGCACAATGCTGCGCCACAAATTGAATAGGCAGGACGGATAACCCTAAGCTGTGGAAACTGATGCTCTGCCCGCGCAACTATCTTATAAAACTGGATTAAATCCCGCTGAAACACTTGCCGGGAAACAGCGCAATTGACTCGTATATTTAATATTTCATTTCGCACAATGCAATCTGCAGGAACATCATTCTGCATTAAACGCGGCATATCATCCAGCAGGATCACTTGATCAGCAGATTGGGAAGCGATTGCAATTGCTTTCATCAGCCCTTTTTCAAAGATCTCTTCACTGCTGTGTTCTGTGCCATCCTGCAATTTCCATCCCTGATGAAAATACGGATAGTACCCGCCAGCCAAGATAATCACAGGATAATGCTTATGCGCTAGATGCGCAGTAATAGCATCATTTCTTTGCTTCGTTTGTTCCAATTCTATCCATTTGCCATAATTCATTTGCAAGGTATGCACATCTGGCAAATAGAATGTTGAACTTTGTGTCACATCATAGCCGCGCAACTGAGCATCTTTAGCCCAAACATCCAGCATGCCGCTATAACTATTGGCATGTGAATCACCAATCAGTAAAAAATCAATTTCATCTTTTTGCCGGCCCAATACGCAGTCTTCAGGTTTTGGCAAAGTGCTGGGATCTTCAGTATCCATGCATTTATAGCGGATCTCATGCGCAAAAGCATTCAAGGCCGCTGTTTGCGTATAGATCGCTTGAGGAAAACGCTGCGGGTAGCCTTGTTGCTGCCACATCGAAAATGCCGCACTGGAAAACAGCAAGGCTGGCAGTACAAAACCCGCTAAAATCACCGTCTTATTCGGCAGCATGACAAAGCGTTTCGAGGGCTTTTCAATGAATATATAAGTTAAATATGCCAGTGAGAGGGAAATCACCAGCACCAAAAACTGGTTAAGTGCATTCATCGGCCGCATATACATATAAAACAGCACAATAACCGGCCAATGCCAAAGATACAGCGGATAAGAAATTTTCCCCACCCATCGGCTAAAACCATTGCTGAGCAGCAAATTGCGCTGCGGCGCTGAACCGCCAGCATAAATAATCAATGCAGCAGCCACGCAGGGAAACAGCGCCATTACTCCCGGAAATGGCGTTTTATGATCCATTAAGCACGCCGCGGCAAAAATAACCGCCAAACACAACCAGACAATGAGCTTAGTTACAGCGGCCGGCAACTTAATTTTAGGCATAAAGCAGATCAATGCTCCGCAAAGCAGTTCAAAAGCCCGTACTGGCATGCTGTAATACGCTTTTTCTGCATTATCATGAAGTTCAAATTGCGCATAGGCCAAAGACGCAATAAATAAAGCGCCAATCAGCCACAGGACATGCTTGAATCCCCGTTTTTGAACAAAAAACAGCAGGATCAGCGGCCAAAAAATATAAAACTGCTCTTCCACGCCTAAAGACCATAAGTGCAGCAAAGGCGTTTCGTGCACACTTTGACTAAAGTAATCTCCCACTTCCTTCTGCATAAAAATATTAGCCATTAAAAACGTTGCGTACAGCACGCTTTTAAAGTAAGTCATAAGATCATCAGGTAAAAGCACATGCCAAGCGCCAAGAGATACAGCAGTCAATACCGTAAAATACGCAGGCGCTAATCGGACCACCCGCTTCTTATAAAAACGAGCTACTGAAAATTTTTCTGTCTGAATATCATGAATCACCGTCGTTGTTATCAAATAACCTGAGATCACAAAAAAAATATCCACACCAATATAACCGCCGGAAAAAAAAGTCCAGCCTATATGATTGAAAATGACCAATAAAACTGCAGCCGCTCGTAGACCGTCAATATCAGCGCGGTATGAAAGATTCATGATTTATGACAGTGGCAAAATAGTATCGCGATTGTATGCCTTTCTTTCGAAAATTCAATTTGCAAGCTTAAACGTTTTATTCACTGTACGCCTGAGTACAAGACAAACATACAAGCTGAGCATATGGGCCTCTTTTTTATCATCTTTTGTGATTTACAGTCCTACAAAACCTGCCTTATTCATGCTATTTTTTAAGCAAATGTAGAACCTTATGAGTACAGGATGTCCTCAACCCGCGTTAAATTAAGCATTTTTTTATGCCTATGCATGTGCTTAGGCATTGGCATTCTGCGTTTTTCCTATACGGCGCTTTTACCGACAACACGTGAATCTTTTGGCTGGACAGCTCATTTCGCCAGCATCCTCGGCAGTGCAAATTTGCTGGGCTATTTAATGGGCGCATTTTGGGCGATGCGTTTGCCGCAAACCCGTGTCATGGCAGCCTATATTCAAGCCGCAGCCTTTGCCGGCATGTTCAGTTTAATGAGCTGCGCCTTTTCCGGCTTTCCTGACTTGTGGTATCTATTTTGGCGGGTTATTTCCGGCATCTGCGGCGGTCTGATCATGATTCTTTCACCCAGCATTGTGGCGCAGTGCTGCGAGTTAAAAGACCGTTTTAAAATTAACTTTATCGGCTTTAGCGGCATAGGCATCGGAGTTTTGCTGGCCACGCTGTTCCTGCCCTATTTGGACCAAATCGCAGTCCGTACCGCCTGGCTCATCTTAAGCGCATTTGCACTGGCGATCAGTGCCTGCTTAAATGTGCTGCTGCAAGACCTTAAACCGCTGCTCAGTACCCGTTCGGTAAAACAGCATGAGCAAGTTCAGCTGAATACCGTATTTTTAAGCTTAATTGCAGTCTATGGCTGCAGCGCTTTTGCTTATGTGCCGCATTCATTATTTTGGATTGATTATTTAACCCAAGTGTTAAAGCTGGACTTATATTGGATGAATTTCAACTGGATTCTATATGGTTCCGGCAGCGCCCTAGGCGCATTCTGCTCTTATCTCTTAGCCAAGAAATTAGGGAATTTCACCACTTTAAAAATGCTTTACTGCACTTATGTTTTTGCTATTGCAGTGGCAATACTCAACATCAGCCCGCTTTTTACCTTTATGTCCTCATTTTTGACAGGCCTGCTCAACCCTGCCGTGGTCTTTTTAACCTCCTACACCATTTTGCAATTATACGGCAACGCCTATAAAAAGCTGTGGAGCATTGCCACGCTGACTTTTGCCGCCATCCAATTGATCGGAGGACTCAGCTTCAGCGCGCTGCAGCATTTTAACGTCAGCTATCATCAGCAATTTATGATTGCTTCTGCTGTTCTGCTGATTGGCACCTTGCAATTGTTTTGGGTAACACGAAAAAAAGCACATATAGCGGCTCAGTAGTCCCGTGAGTTAAGCCTGTCATCCAGCAGAAAAGCAATACTGCTATTGATGGCAAAAACAAACAGGCGTCAAATCCCTTGACGCCTGTTTATTTTATAGCTTTTGCTATGGGTTTTATTCTTAGCCAAAACACTGTCTGATTCCAAAGCAATGCCTTGGCTATTGAGCCTAAATCTTTAAAAACTCCATATAAACACTGTCATTCGCAGCTCAGCTGAAACTTTAGCGCTGCTGCTGATTGCGTTGATTTTTCTGGTTGTGCTGCTGTTTGCCAGATTTCTGATCTTGCTGCTGTTGCTGTTGCTGTTGCTGTTGCTGTTGCTGATTCTGCTGGTTTTGCTGTTGCTGATTTTGCTGTTGCTGAGTTTGCTGTTGCTGCTGATGACGGGCCATTTCATGTAACTCCTGCTCTGTGAAATGAAATCAATGCATACACCTAAAGCAATGTATCCATCTGTGATAAAAATACCGCTTTGTTCAGCTTTCCTTATTCAACATCTTGGCAATAACCACTTTAGCCCAGTTATCCGTGTTTCCAAGCCCCGAGCTGTTTCAAAATGCTTCAATGTAATGACACTTTGAATAAAATGAATAAATTCAGCAGCCCGATAATTTAATATTTACGCAATTAACGCTTCTGCTAACGATGCAAACTTAATTAAACACAATCTTCAGCAGAGTAAAAATTTTTCCC
>RRZU011051913.1_pt1 | contig 12849 bp, 7 predicted proteins | sample 2165561 | NCBI WGS metagenome assembly RRZU01 (sample SAMN10456909, study PRJNA506462) | wastewater metagenome | isolation source: wastewater sludge | place: USA: Moscow, Idaho
AAGACTCTCAACATCTTTCCGACTTTGCTATTATTTATAATACATTGCAGAAAGACCCGAGTAACTCTGAAATCGATGCTGTTCGTCATATCTACAGACAGCTTCGTAGTGCAGAGCCGGCAGACGATGCCAGTGCACGTGAGGTTATCAACAACTTATTCTTCTCAGAAAAACGTTATGATTTAGGTGAAGTAGGTCGTTACAGATTAAACAAAAAACTGGGACTGACCACCGATACCGATATCCGTGTTCTTACAAAAGAAGATATTATCGAGATTATCAAGTATCTGATTGAGTTGATCAACTCAAAAGCGATAGTTGATGATATCGACCACTTGAGCAACCGTCGTGTGCGTACCGTAGGAGAACAGCTCTTCAATCAGTTTGGAGTCGGTCTTAACCGTATGGCACGTATCATCCGCGAAAGAATGAATGTTCGCGACAATGAGGTGTTTACTCCGATCGACCTGATCAATGCGAAGACCATATCTTCTGTTGTAAATACGTTCTTCGGAACAAACGCATTATCTCAGTTTATGGATCAAACCAACCCATTGGCAGAGATCACTCACAAACGTCGTATGTCAGCCCTCGGACCTGGTGGTCTTTCCCGCGAAAGAGCCGGTTTCGAAGTGCGTGACGTTCACTATACTCACTACGGACGTTTATGTCCGATCGAGACACCCGAAGGTCCAAACATTGGTCTGATATCTTCTCTTTGTGTTTATGCTAAAATCAATGATCTTGGTTTTATCGAAACACCTTATCGGAAAGTTACAGATAGCAAGGTGGATCTTTCAGCCGATGGTATTGTATATCTTGCTGCCGAGGAAGAAGAAGACAAACTCATAGCACAAGGTAATGCTCCGTTGACTGATGATGGTTCATTTATCAACAATCGCGTTAAAGCTCGTCAGGATGCCGATTATCCGGTAATTGCACCTGAAGAAGTAGAGTTGATGGACGTATCTCCTACACAGATTGCTTCCATAGCGGCATCTTTGATTCCGTTCTTGGAACATGACGATGCTAACCGCGCGCTGATGGGATCGAATATGATGCGTCAGGCAGTGCCGTTGATGCGTACCGAAGCTCCTATTGTGGGTACGGGTATCGAAGGTCAGTTGATCCGCGACTCACGTACACAGATTGTAGCCGAAGGTGCAGGAGAAGTAGTATTTGTGGATGCAGATACTATTAAGATCAAATATGACCGTACGTCGGATGAAGAATTTGTTGCATTCGACAATGCAATCAAAACATACTATATTCCTAAATTTAAGAAAACGAACCAGAATACCACTATCGACCTTCGTCCTACTTGCCGTAAGGGTGATAGAGTAGTGCAAAATCAAATTCTGACAGAAGGTTATTCTACCGAAAAAGGTGAACTTGCTATCGGTAAAAACCTGAAAGTTGCGTTCATGCCATGGAAAGGATATAACTTCGAGGATGCGATCGTGTTAAACGAGCGTATCGTTCGTGAAGATATCTTCACTTCGGTTCACGTAGAAGAATTTGCACTTGAAGTTCGTGATACTAAACGTGGTGTTGAAGAACTTACATCGGACATTCCGAACGTGAGTGAAGATGCTACAAAAGATCTTGACGAAAGAGGTATCATCCGTATCGGAGCCCGTGTAAGTCCGGGAGACATCCTGATCGGTAAGATTACACCGAAAGGTGAGTCTGACCCTTCTCCTGAAGAAAAACTGCTTCGTGCTATCTTCGGAGACAAGGCCGGTGATGTGAAAGATGCTTCTCTTAAGGCTTCTCCTTCATTGAAAGGTGTGGTAGTAGGAACAAATCTGTTCTCTAAAGCATCGAAGAAAGGTAAAACGAAACTTTCGAGCAAAGCTTTGTTGCCTAAGCTGGATGAAGAGTATGAAGAAAAGATGGCTAAACTGAAGTCGATACTTGTAGACAAACTATTGGTACTGACAGAAGGTAAAACATCTCAAGGAGTAAAAGATTATCTGAACGTAGATATTATAGCTAAAAGCAGCAAATTTACAAAGAGTGCTTTAGACAACATCGACTACGAATCTATTCAGGTGAGCAACTGGACTACAGATGCACACAAGAATGATCTGATCCGTGATGTTATCGTTAACTACCTGCGTAAATACAAAGAGCTTGATGCTGAATTGAAACGCAAACGTTTCGACCTGACTATCGGGGATGAACTTCCTTCAGGTATTGTTCAGATTGCGAAAGTTTACGTAGCTAAGAAACGTAAGATACAGGTAGGTGATAAGATGGCCGGACGACATGGTAATAAGGGTATCGTATCGCGTATCGTACGTCAGGAAGATATGCCGTTCTTGCCGGACGGAACACCTGTGGATATCGTATTGAATCCGCTAGGGGTGCCTTCGCGTATGAACCTTGGTCAGATCTTCGAAACAGTATTGGGTTGGGCAGGAAAAGAACTGGGTGTTAAATTTGCAACCCCTATCTTCGACGGAGCAAGCCTCGACGATTTGAACGAATGGACAGACAAAGCCGGAGTTCCTCGTTACGGTAAAGTACGCCTGATTGACGGAGGTACAGGTAACCAGTTTGACCAGCACGCGACTGTAGGTATCATCTATATGCTGAAACTAGGTCACATGGTAGAAGATAAGATGCATGCCCGTTCTATTGGTCCTTACTCACTGATTACGCAACAACCTCTGGGAGGTAAAGCTCAATTCGGGGGACAACGTTTCGGAGAAATGGAGGTTTGGGCACTTGAGGCATTCGGTGCAGCTTATATCCTGAGAGAAATCTTGACCATCAAATCAGACGACGTTGTTGGCCGTTCCAAAGCTTATGAGGCTATCGTTAAGGGTGAACCTATGCCGCAATCGGGTATACCGGAATCACTGAACGTGTTGCTTCACGAAATGCGTGGATTGGGACTTAGCGTAACGCTGGACTAAATTATAAAAATCCGTTAGCTAATGGCTAAAGGCTGATAGCTAACGGATTCTACATACTCTAACAAGACAGCTCAAGCGAAAGCAGATGGCTGACAGCTTTTAAAGGAAAAAAGTATATGGCTTTTAGAAAAGAAAATAAAGTAAAGAGTAGTTTTTCGAAAATCACTGTGAGTTTGGCTTCTCCGGAAGAAATTCTGGAAGCATCGAGCGGTGAGGTTTTGAAACCTGAAACAATCAACTATCGTACTTACAAACCTGAACGTGACGGACTCTTCTGCGAACGTATATTCGGCCCTGTAAAGGATTACGAATGTCATTGCGGTAAGTATAAAAGAATCCGCTATAAAGGGATCGTTTGTGACCGATGCGGAGTTGAAGTTACAGAGAAGAAGGTACGCCGCGAGCGCACAGGACACATCCATTTGGTTGTTCCCGTAGCTCATATCTGGTATTTCCGTTCTTTACCTAATAAGATGGGTTATCTATTGGGGATACCTACAAAAAAACTGGATTCTATCATTTACTACGAACGTTATGTAGTAATCCAACCGGGTATTAAAATAGAAGACGGTATTGCCGAAAAAGATCTTCTGACAGAAGAAGAATATTTGAATATCCTGGATACTCTCCCTAAAGAAAATCAACTGTTGGACGATACCGATCCAAATAAGTTTATTGCTAAAATGGGAGCAGAAGCCGTTTATGACCTATTGTCCCGAATCAACCTTGATTCATTGGCAAACACATTGCGTCATAAAGCGAGCACAGATACATCTCAACAACGTAAAAACGAAGCATTGAAGCAACTACAGGTTGTGGAAGCTTTCCGAGGTTCGAAAGGTAAGAATAAACCTGAATGGATGATCGTTAAGATCGTACCGGTTATTCCGCCCGAACTTCGTCCATTGGTTCCGCTAGATGGTGGACGCTTTGCGACTTCGGATTTGAATGACTTGTATCGCCGTGTTATTATTCGTAACAACCGTCTGAAAAGATTGATCGATATCAAAGCTCCGGAAGTAATCTTGCGTAACGAAAAACGTATGCTTCAGGAAGCTGTCGACTCATTGTTCGATAACTCACGTAAATCGAGTGCGGTTAAGACTGACGCTAACCGTCCGTTGAAATCGCTTTCCGACAGTTTGAAAGGTAAACAAGGTCGTTTCCGTCAAAACTTGTTGGGTAAACGTGTCGACTATTCTGCACGTTCGGTAATCGTCGTTGGTCCTGAATTGAAGATGCACGAGTGCGGTATTCCTCAGGATATGGCAGCCGAATTGTATAAACCGTTTGTTATTCGTAAACTGATTGAGCGTGGTATCGTTAAGACCGTAAAATCAGCGAAGAAAATAGTAGATCGTAAAGAGCCTGTGGTATGGGATATCCTCGAACATGTAATGAAAGGACATCCAGTGCTACTCAACCGTGCTCCTACACTTCACCGTTTGGGTATACAAGCTTTCCAGCCGAAGATGATCGGAGGTAAAGCTATTCAGTTGCACCCGCTATCTTGTACGGCGTTCAATGCCGACTTCGACGGTGACCAGATGGCTGTTCACTTACCTTTGGGTAATGAAGCTATTTTGGAAGCTCAAATGTTGATGCTTGCTTCTCACAATATCCTCAACCCTGCCAATGGTGCTCCTATTACAGTACCATCTCAGGACATGGTTCTTGGATTGTATTATGTGACTAAAGCCCGTAAAGGTGCTTTGGGTGAAGGATTGACATTCTATGGGCCGGAAGAAGCTATTATCGCATACAACGAAGGTAAGGTAGATATACATGCCCTTATTAAGGTATATGTAAAAGACCTTGACGAAAGTGGAAATATAGTGGACGTAATGCGCGAAACTACGGTTGGACGTGTTATCATCAACGAAATTGTTCCTTACGAAGTAGGTTATATAAATGAAGTGCTTTCTAAAAAATCGCTTCGTGATATTATCGGTAATGTAATTAAGACCGTAGGGGTTGCCCGTACAGCTCAGTTCCTTGACGAGATTAAGGATCTTGGTTATAAAATGGCATTCAGCGGAGGTCTGTCCTTTAATCTGGAAGATGTAATTATTCCTGCCGAAAAAGAAACACTGATACAACAAGGTTATGACGAGGTTGAACAGATTATGAATAACTATAACATGGGATTCATAACTTACAACGAGCGTTACAATCAGATCATCGATACTTGGACTCACGTAAACTCAAGATTATCTAACATTCTGATGAAACAGTTGTCTGAAGACGACCAAGGTTTCAATGCAGTATATATGATGTTGGATTCGGGAGCCCGTGGATCTAAAGAACAGATTCGTCAGTTGTCAGGTATGCGTGGATTGATGGCAAAACCTCAGAAGAGTGGGGCAGAAGGAGCTCAGATTATTGAGAATCCGATCTTGTCTAACTTTAAAGAAGGTCTGTCGGTGTTGGAGTACTTTATCTCTACACACGGTGCTCGTAAAGGTCTTGCCGATACCGCTTTGAAGACAGCCGATGCCGGATATTTGACTCGTCGTCTTGTCGATGTTTCTCAGGATGTGATTATCAACGAAGAAGACTGTGGTACACTTCGCGGACTTGTTTGCTCGGAGTTGAAGAACAACGAAGAAGTTGTCGCTTCTCTTTACGAACGTATACTAGGACGTGTTTCTGTTCACGATATTCAACACCCTCAAACTGGCGAGTTGATCGTTAAGTCGGGAGATGAAATCACAGAGGAAGCAGCAGCTATTATACAAAACTCACCTATCGAAAGTGTTGAGATCCGTTCGGTTCTTACTTGTGAATCCAAGAAAGGTGTTTGTGGTAAATGTTACGGACGTAACTTAGCCACAGGACGTATGGTTCAGCGAGGAGAAGCTGTTGGTGTGATCGCAGCACAATCAATCGGAGAGCCGGGGACACAGTTGACACTTCGTACATTCCACGTAGGGGGTATCGCATCGAACATTGCTGCCGAAAGTAATATAGTGGCAAAATATGATGGAGTTCTCGAAATAGACGATCTTCGTGTAGTTGACACAGTAGATGATTCAACGAAGAAAGCTCAGATTGTAGTTAGCCGTTTGGTTGAACTGCGTTTGGTTGATCCGAATACAAAAATAGTTCTTCTCACTCATAATATACCTTATGGTTCTAAACTTTACTTCAAGGATGGAGCTAAAGTGAAGAAAGATGACCTGATTTGTGAATGGGACCCATTCAACGCTGTAATCATATCTGAAGCCACAGGACGTATCAAGTTTGAGAACGTAATCGAGAACGTTACGTATAAAGTAGAGTCTGATGAGCAGACCGGACTGAAAGAGAAGATTATTATCGAACCTCGTGATAAAACAAAAGCTCCTGAAGCTCACATTTTAGATGAACAAGGTAAGACGATCAAAACATACAGTTTACCTCTTGGTGCTCACATCGTAAAAGATGATAATGATGTCATCAAAGCCGGAGATGTTCTTGTTAAGATACCGCGTGCCGTAGGTAAAGCCGGTGACATCACGGGAGGTCTTCCACGTGTTACTGAGTTGTTCGAAGCACGTAATCCTTCCAATCCTGCAGTCGTTTCTGAAATCGATGGAGAAATTTCATTCGGTAAGATTAAACGTGGTAACAGAGAGATTGTTGTTACATCTAAACTTGGCGAGGTGAAGAAATATCTGGTTCCTCTATCTAAACAGATATTGGTGCAGGAAAATGACTTTATCAGAGCAGGTATGCCTCTGTCAGACGGAGCTACTACTCCATCGGATATATTGGCTATCATGGGACCTACCGCCGTTCAGGAATACATTGTGAATGAGGTTCAGGATGTATACCGCCTGCAAGGTGTGAAAATCAATGATAAACACTTTGAGGTGATCGTTCGTCAGATGATGCGTAAAGTAGAAGTTATCGATCCGGGTGATACTCGCTTCCTTGAGCAACAAGTGATTGATAAGTACGAAGTAATGGAAGAGAATGATCGTATCTGGGGCAAGAAAGTCGTTGTAGATGCTGGTGATTCAAATATCTTTGAAGCGGGACAAATAGTGACTGCCCGTAAGCTGAGAGACGAAAACTCTATGCTAAAACGTAGAGACCTTCGCCCGGTAGAGGTGCGCGATGCTATCCCTGCCACAGCGAATCAGATACTTCAGGGTATAACACGTGCTGCTTTGCAAACTCAGAGCTTTATGTCTGCAGCTTCTTTCCAGGAAACTACGAAAGTGTTGAACGATGCAGCTATAAATGCAAAAGTCGACAGACTGGAAGGCCTGAAAGAGAATGTGATTTGTGGGCATTTACTTCCTGCCGGTACTGGTCAGCGTGAGTTTGAAAAACTTGTTGTAGGAACAAAAGAAGACTTTGATCGGATTGCAGCAACCCGAAAAACGGTTGTGGATTTTGATGCCGTAGAATAATTAATTATTCTTTTATATAGTTTTTGAAGAGAGGAGCAGATTAATTCTGCTCCTTTTTTATGCGATCAAAAAGAGTAGTATTAACAATTTAACTAAAAATTGCAAATTATTAATGATGGGTAAGAAAAAAATTGTAAATTGGCATAGTTTATTGAATGAAATTTTTTGCATGAAAATTACTTATATACAAGTTCTTACGATATTATTTTTCTTCTTGTTCGCATGCTCATCAGGCAACGACGGAGCTCAGTCTCGTTTAGATGCAGCCAGAAAGTATTACAAACAAAGAGAGTTTTCATTGGCTACCCAGGAAATAGACAGTATAAAAGTTCTTTATCCAACAGCTATTGAACAACGAAAAGCTGGATTGGCTTTACTTGATTCTGTAAGACGAGGTGAAAATAATGATATTATTAGGACTTGTGATTCATTGATCAGATTATTTGAACCAAAGGTAGAAGAAACGAAAAAGATGTTTGTTTATCAGCGGGATAAACGATATCAGGAAACAGGGAGCTATATACCCAGAGAGCAAGTTGCAGAACATATAGTATCTACATCTTTGCGCTCAGGAGTCTCGGAGGAAGGTCAATTATATATAGAGAGTGTGTTTATTGGAGCACAAAAACATAAAAAAATGAGAGTTTCACTTAAAGATGGATCTTTTGTTGAAACTCATCCTGTTACGGATGATGGATTGAACTATCGTTTTTCGAATATGGGGAAAAGCTATGAAGTTATCCGTTTTGCAGGAGTCGATGAAAACGGAGTGGGGAAGTTTATTTTTTCGAACTCTGATAAACCTTTAACAGCGTCTATTGAAGGTGGAACAGGCAATTACACTTATGCCTTGTCGCAAATAACTAAATCTGCAATAGCGAAATCGTATCAGTTATCAATTATGATGATTCAGCTTGACAGTCTTAAAACAGAAAAGGAAAAGGCTGAATTTCGCATTTATAATTTGGACAATAAAAAGATTAAAACTACAGACCTTTAATACAGGGACAAAACTTTAATTCTTATGGGGAAAAATAATCCACTTTATGGGTCGTTAGGCTCAGACCAGGATAAATATATTCCTGGTGTAATCATTAGCTGTGTTGTATTTTGTTTCGAATCCGGACGTTTGAAATTACTGCTATGTAACTCTAAATGGCTTGGTAAATGGGTGCTTCCAGGAGGTTTGATATCTTATAATGAAGGTGCAGATGATGCTGTTCGCAGGATTCTTAAAGAGAAGATTGGTGTAAAACAGCCTTATCTGAAGCAATTCCATTTTTTTTGCAATAAAGGACGTATAGATATTGACGGATCTGAAAATACAGATTATTCAACGACTCCCAGATCAATAAACCTTGCATATTATTCATTTGTTAGGGCAGATGAACTAAAGTTGCCAGAAACGGATGCAGATGGTCTTAGATGGTTTCCTATATGTGATTGTTCTTTTGCACATGAAGACCATCAAGAGATAATTTACACCTGCATTTCTTCCATTCGCAAGCAAATAGGTTTTTTACCGATCGGCTACAAGTTGCTCTCCGAAAAATTCACGATGCCTGTGTTGCGGACAATATATGAATCAATATTGGATAGGAATATAGATAGGCGCAATTTTCAGCGTAAAATATTGTCGATAGGATGTGTTAAGCCTTTAGACGAAAAAAGAAGCATAGGGGGACGAGGACATAAGTCTCCAAACCTGTATAGGTTTGAAAAGAAAATATATGAAGAAGCCGAAGAACAAGGATTGCAGTTGATGACTAATAATCTCTGATGGAAATATTAAAATAGCCCCGGTAAAATATTTTACCGGGGCTATTTCTATTTTATATTCTACTCTGCAAAAAGATTATTTTCCTTGTTGAGCATCCTTTAACATCTTCTCGTTAGGTAAGATATATACTTCTACACGACGGTTTTGAGCTTTGCCGGCAGCAGTGCTGTTATCAGCAACTGGTTGGGTAGAACCAAATCCTTGAGATGTCATACGGGTACTGGAAACACCTTTTGTTTGAAGGAAATTTACCACACTTTGAGCGCGTTTTTCCGATAATGGATTATTGATCGCATCGCTACCTGTGTTGTCTGTATGGCCATAGATCTGCACATCAGTATCAGGATTGTTGATCAAAGATGTAGCAAAATTGGTTAAGGCTTTCTGAGAAGCTGCGTTCAATGTGCTTGAGCCTGTAGGGAACAAAATACCTGATTCGAAAGTCACTTTAATAGCTTGTCCATCATTGATAGATTCTACTTGAGCACCATTGATTTGTTCAAGTTCTTTCTTTTGCTTATCCATTTTGTTTCCGATGATGGCACCAGCAGAACCTCCTACTACAGCACCGATACCTGCGCCCCAAGCGGCACCTTTACCTCCGCCTATTATAGCACCGATACCTGCACCTAATGCACCTCCTGCACCTGCACCAATACCTGTCCCTTTGACTGTGTTGCTAGCTCCGCAACTAGATAGTATAACTAAGCATGCCAACGCAATAACTGCTAAAAATGAAAAATGTTTCATGATTAAAAAATTAAATTATTATGAGTTTGTATTATTCAAAAATCCCAATAGATTCGCAATACGCTAATTCGCCTTGGATAATAAAGGCAATATCTTCGGATTGAAAATCGTTGATCTTATCTTTTTTAGTGTTTTTCAATACATAGGCGATAATTTCATCCTCATCGATATTAACCATTTGGTCTTCATCTGTTGTACTGTCATCCATGAAGCCTTTTTCATCGTAAAATTCGTATACGATGTCAATTATATAATTGATTTCATCATTGGAGTATTTTCCTTTTATCTCTTGAGGAAGGTAGTTTTGTATAAAAGCGACGGCATCGTCTTCATCATACTGTATCAGATCTTTATCATTCATGTTTTGATCGTTTAAAGATGTTGTATAGTTCTATAACAAAAAAAATATGTCTATGTTCGACAGTTAGACTCTTTTCGGCTAAATAGGTTTAATTCAAAAATAAAATAAATTGATTTAATTTCAAAATTATTTTCTTTTCCAGATAAGATAGGCCAGAACTATCAATGGTATAGTTAATAATCCTATATACATCAGGTTTTTAAAGAATAATTCAGGGGCGAAGGCAACAGCCATGATCAGACCTACGATTGCTCCTCCTATATGAGCATCGTGTCCTATGTTACCTACATTTTTCATCATCCCGTATATAGAAAATCCCAAATAACCGATTCCAAATATCCAGCCCGGGATAGGAATAGGGATGAAAAACATATATAAGTCCATCAGCGGGTAGATGGCAATCGCAGCGAAGAGTATGCCCACAACCCCTCCTGATGCTCCTATGGCGCTGTAATAATACTCCTTGCGGTGTATCCACAGCGATAGTAATCCTCCTCCGATAATGGACAGAAAATAAATGGCAAGGTACTGCCATATTCCCAGCGAGTAGATAATGATGTCGGAGAAAAAATACAGGGTCATCATATTGAAGAGCAAATGCATTGTATCGCCATGCAGTGTTGCCGATGTGATTAGCCGATCCCATTGTTTCGATTTGCCCAAAATAGCTCCTACATTGAATTTATACCGGTCAAAGAAAGCCATATCGCTAAATCCTTTGATGCTGGTAATCACAGTTAGTGCTATAATGACGAGAGGTAATATCTGAGGCAAATCAAAATTCATATAGGGTTAATCTTATAATTGATACAAAGGTATAAAAAGGTTTTGATTTGATCGCATTGTGATATTTCAAATAAATCATGTAAATTTGAAACTGTTAATTAGCAGAACATTAGTCTTATGAAATCAATTTATATTTACCTGTTTCTATTGCTATCGTGTAGTGTGTCAGTTTATTCACAGACCCTGGAAGAGGCAAAAGAGCTGTATTTGAAGAAAGAATATGCGAAAGCGTTACCGGTTTTTGAAGCCGAATACAAAGCAAAACCCGACGACGTCAACCTTAATCAATGGTATGGTGCTTGTCTGGTGGAGACGGGAAGAGATCTTCGTAAGGCTGAGGAATGCCTGCTGACAGCATCTAAGAAGCGGATACAGGACTCTTTTTTGTATTTGGGGATTTTGTACGGCCGGGAATATAAATTCGCCGAGTCTACGGATGCATTTGCAAAATATGAGGCTATGCTTAAGAAAAAAGATAGTGCAGCACGTGCTAATCTTGAGGATAAGCGTAAGGAAGTAAATCGCATTTACCGCATGGTGTCGAATCCGGAAGATATACAGATACTTGACAGCATAATCGTTGATAAGGGCAAATTCCTGTCTGCATATAAGCTAAGTTTAAGTTCGGGGCATATCGAACCTTTTAAGAAGGTTTTTCCTGCTGAAAAAAATACCGATGCGACGGTCTATTTCAATGAGATGGGAACCAAAATGTATTATTCGAAACCCGGAAAAGACGGCGTATATTCCCTCTATTCGAAAGAAAAACTATTGGATGAATACGGGAATGAGAAAAAACTGTCTGAGAATAATTTTGGGTTGTCCGGAAGCGTGAACTATCCATATGTGATGGCAGATGGCGTTACTATATACTTTGCTGCTCAGGATGAAGACTCTATGGGTGGTTATGACTTGTTTGTTTCGCGCTATAATATGAATAATGATAGTTATTTGACTCCCGAACGACTGAATATGCCATTCAATTCTCTGTATAATGATTATATGATGGTAGTGGACGAAGAAAAAGAAGTCGGTTGGTTTGCTACGGATAGATATATGCCTGAAGGAAAAGTTTGTATATATACCTTTATCCCTAATAAAGTGGTAAAGATAATCCAGAGTGAAGATGACGCTTACTTGGCTGGGAGAGCCCGTATATCTTCTATTAAAGGAACTTGGGGAGAAGGTAAGAGCTATAAAGATTTAATCGCCTTAGCACGAAAAGTACCTGTTGTAAAAACAGAAGTGACCCATGATTTTGAATTTGTGATAAATGACAAATATACTTACTATAAATTATCCGATTTCAAGAGCCGATCGGCATCAGATACATATTCGAAGGTAGAGGAGCTAAGGAAAGAGGAAAAATCGCTATCGGGCAAATTGGACAAACTGAGAGAATCGTATGCTTCTTCATCCGATAATCAGAAACGGAATATGACGGAAGAAATATTAAATGCCGAAAAGAGTCTGGAACAATTGCAAATACAAATTAAAGAACTGGAAGTTCAAGCCCGAAATCAGGAAATACAATCTCTTAAATAATACATAACAGAAAGACCGGAAATTATCCGGTCATTTTTGTAATCCTTATTTCAAATCAGAGTAAGCTCGCTGGATTGAGGTGGTTGCTTTCTATATCTTTAAAGTAGTTGTATGTACCTACTTTCAGTTCGAATGTAGCCATTTCGTCGCAAACGATTATTCCTTTCGGATGCATTTGCAATGCGGTGATCGTCCACATTTGGTTGACCGCACCTTCTACTGCCTGAGCCAATGCTCTGGCTTTGTTGTGTCCATTGACCATAATCAGGACTTCTTTTGCGTCTAATACAGTCCCTACTCCTA
>RRZU011044616.1_pt1 | contig 12848 bp, 12 predicted proteins | sample 2165561 | NCBI WGS metagenome assembly RRZU01 (sample SAMN10456909, study PRJNA506462) | wastewater metagenome | isolation source: wastewater sludge | place: USA: Moscow, Idaho
CGAGCATCCCTTGGTCCCTACAACACAGCCGACGAGGTTGATATCTTCATATCTGCCCTTGCGGGCGTCCGGAAATATTTCCGTTTGGAGGACTGATGAGCGATCTGGATGCGATGTACCAACAGATCATTCTCGACGCGGCGCGTGAGCGTCACGGCGCGGGTGCTCTCGATGAATTTGATGGCGAGTCATTCCAGGTGAATCCTACCTGTGGTGACCAGGTGAACATGCAGGTCAAGCTCTCTGCTGACGGCTCTCAGATTGAGGAGATTGGCTGGGAGGGACATGGCTGCTCGATTTCGCAGGCCTCGATTTCCATCATGACCGAAATGGTTGAGGGCAAGGACTTGAGCGAAGCGATGGCTCTCTCCGAGACGTTCCGCAAGCTGATGGATGCCCGCGGGCATGACCTCAGCGAGGAGGAGACGGACACCCTGGAGGACGCGGCTGCGTTCGTGGGTGTTGCCAAGTTCCCCATGCGTATTAAGTGTGCTTTGCTGGGATGGATGGCTATGCGTGATGCGACCGACCAGGCCGTGATGGCCAACGTGACCGATGGGGCTGTCGCGACTGACGAAGCTCCGGAGGTCGTGGAAGCGAAAGAAGGAGCAGACAATGTCTGAGGAACAGTTGGAATCCGCCCCGGCGTACCCGGGTGCGGCGGGGGAGGCTGCCGGTGTTCCGGCAGTGGCTCCAACGGTCGAGGATATCGAGGAGGCGCTGCGCGACGTCATCGATCCCGAGCTGGGCATCAACGTTGTTGACCTCGGCCTGCTCTACGGGGTTAACCTCGACGGCACCAAGTGTGTTGTGGACATGACCCTGACGTCCGCCGCCTGCCCGCTCACCGACGTGATCGAGGATCAGGCCGCCCAGGCGCTGGAGGGCATGGTTTCCTCGATGCGCATCAACTGGGTATGGCTGCCGCCGTGGGGCCCGGAGCGTATCACGACCGAGGGTCGCGAGATGCTACAGGCGCTTGGCTTCAACGTATAAGTTGACGGCTTTCGCAGGGACGACGACGGCGAGGCCGGGCCACTAGTTGGTGGGCCAACGTAGTTGGTTGTCTGAATAGTTGACGAGGGGACGGTTCCGTAAGGGGCCGTCCCCTTTGCTGTTGGGGTGTCGTTGTTGAATAGCCGAGCTTGTTGAGATAGCTGAATTTTTGCCTGGGTTCGGTTCGCGCGGTTTCCCCAGTGCCAGCGATCTCCGTACACCTGCGGAGAGTGGCGTTGGGAAAGCTGAGGGTTTTCCCTCGCGGGTGCGAGGGGCACCCTCGATGTGTGGGAGCGGCCCTCTGCACGAATCTGTAGTCATGAGATACAGAGAAAATATTGATTGTGCACCCCTGACCATTACTGAGCTGTCGTTCGCGTACACGACTTCTTCGGGATTGTTGCCCGTTTTGGATCGAGTGAGTCTGGATCTTGGCGAAGGCGAGATGGTCGCGATTATGGGGCCATCCGGTTCTGGAAAGTCCACACTGCTCTTGTGTGCTGCGGGACTTCTGCGTGCGTTTGATGGAGAGGTCCTCCTCAATGGAGTCAATGTGGGGGCTGCAACGGATGCGGAACTCACCAGGCAGCGTCGCGGTGCCGTTGGTTTCATCTTTCAGGATTACAACTTGGTACCTGCCCTGACCAACCTCGACAATGTGGGATTGCCCGCGCGATTTGCCGGAAAGTCTCTCCCCAAGAGGGACCTTCTCGAGGCACTTGCGCAGGTTGGTCTTGCAGACAAGGCAACTACCCGTCCGGACAGCCTCTCGGGAGGTCAGCGGCAACGGGTGGCGATCGCGAGAGCGCTGGTCTCGCACCCCAGAGTGGTGTTCGCGGACGAGCCAACAGGCGCGCTCGATTCCCACTCCGGCGCTCAAGTTCTGGATCAGTTCGAAAGGCTTGCCACGAATGGTTCCGCGATTCTCGTGGTGACCCATGACCCAACGGTAGCTGCCCGTGCGAACAGGGTTGTGTTCTTACGAGATGGCAGGCTGGCTGGTGAAGCGAGCAGTGGAAACGCGGTAGACATCGCACATGTCCTCACCGAGCTCGATGAGGTGGCAGCATGAGGCGCGTCAAGATAGCCGCGGCGATGCTGCGTGAACATCGCTGGACATACTGTGGGCTCGCCCTCGTCATCGTCGTCGCTTCCATGCTGATCACCGCTTCACTGTGTCTCTCGGCAACTGGGCGATCACCGGATATCGATCTGACTACATTGACAGCCAATGAACAGATTCGGATGACAATTGATCTAGCAACGGCTGAGATCGCCCCACTCTTCATCACCGCGATCTCGGCATTCGCGGGAATCTTTCTGGTGGCGCAGACGATGAGTTTCGTGGTTGATTCACGCCGCCAAGAGCTTGCCCAATTGCGATTACTTGGTTCTTCACGCCGACAGGTGACAAGCATGATCCTTATGGAAAGTGCGGTTCTTGCCCTGTTCTCCGCTCCACTCGGTGCCGTGCTCGCAATTCCCACACTGACGCCCTACACGGAGTTGCTGGCCAGCCAGAATAACTGGCCCGCCATCCTGGCGCCTCGTTTTCATATCGGTGCCGCCGTGATTGGGATTCTCTTGGTGGTGGGCGTAGCTGTGACGGGTGCTTTCGTGTCGGCGAGGCGTATCGCAAAGACAGCGCCGATTGAAGCGGTACAAACTGTTCCCAGCACGCGCAAACTCATGCCGTTCTCGCGCTGGATCTTTTTTGCAGCGGGGATAGCCGCCGTCATATGGTTCTTCTCCCTTCATCCCTCCCGGGGATCGGATTGGGTGATGCTCCCGGCGGCCGTCGGGGGAGGAGGAATACTGTGTGCGATTGCCTTGGCACCACTCATCGTTCCTGCGGTTGCCCGCGTGGTGGGCGCCGTCGTCGCCCTGATTGCTCCCGGAGCCGGACTGGTGGCGCGCGAACACGTATCCCACGCCGCCAGACGAACCACGGCCATGGCCACCCCTGTTCTCTTGGCGATTGGAGTTGGCGGGGTGGGAGGCATGGCTATCCTGACGATGGTGGCGGAGGAAAAGGCAAAATCTGATCGTGTCAGCAACGCGAGCGTAGTGGTTGAGAAAGCGCTGACGGGAGAGTCGGAAGGAGCGTTCGAGGCGGTCACCGGGCTGGATGAAGTCAGCGAGGTGACTCGGATTCAGGAATCTGACGAGTGGTCGTGGGCCGGTGCAGACCGCGGCCGGGATTATTTCCCACAACTGGTAGGGATAGATCCCGTAACGCTGCCGAACTTCTTGCAGCCACACGTCGTCGTCGGAAATCTCGCGGACGTGCGTGGCAATAACGTTGCGGTTCTAGATGATCCTCAGCTACTTGGTCAGAATTTCGAGATTCAGTCCCCGGCCGGGGATCGGGTCACCGTGCGAGTCGCTGCCGTCGTTGAGATGACGCCGCTGCTCTTCGGGACGTTCATCGTGGACCAATCGGCCTTCGATCTTTCCGTGAGTGATGGAAGTAAGACGGTGCTGGGGGAACCTAGCGAGACGTGGTTCGTGCAAGGCGCGAGTGACGTAGATACAGGTCAGACTGTAAAGGTGGTTGCTGACGCGGTGCCTGAGGCGCGCGTATCTGACCTGGCGAACTGGGCCAAGGAGCGAAGCGATGCGGAAATCAGGCGGGTGCAGTCCGCCGTGGGAACCTTCTTTGGTGGTGCTGCGGTTCTCGCGATCGTCAGTCTCACGCAGTCGGCGTTCACCGGGACGCGTGAACGCGGGACCGAACTTGGGTTGCTGCGGCGAGTTGGTGCCCGTAGACGTTCGGTGATCGGGACGGTGGTGACAGAGTTCCTGGTTGTTGTGACGGCGGCTGCGCTACTGTCCCTTGGTGTTATCGCGTTGATGTACGAACGCATGTCCAGTGCCATTGCGGACATGGGGATGCAGGTGACGCCCGTTGTCCCGATCGTTCCGCTGGTGGCAGTGGTGCTGGTGTGCCTCGTGCTGGGTGCGGTGGCAAGTGGAACGGCGGCGGCTGGGGTGGTGAAGAAGGGGTGACCAGGTGTGATGCGAGCGTGGGGACTCCGGCCGATGGGCGTCTCCCGGTCTGTTAGGGGTGGTCATGTCTCGTCCCTTGCTCAGTGACCGGCCAGGGGAGTGTTCTGGTAGGCGGCGAACAGCCAGTGCCCTTCGAACCGCTGCGCGACGAGGGAGTAGACGGTGCGCTTGTTGCCGTCGCTGGATCGGTTGTCCAGGTACTCGATGTGACCGCGGGCGATCAGCAGCGCAACATCGATGGTGATGAAGCGGATGCTCTCGATCCGGCCGATCAGGCGGCTGTTGCGTGCCCACGCCGAGAAGATGATGTCGTGGCCGTCGATGATCTCTTTCCAGCCGTGTTCGATCATTCCGTCAGCGATGATGTAGTCCGCATCGGGAGTGAAGCACTCCGCGTAGGCGACCGAATCGCCCCAACTGTCGAGCATGTGCTGGTAGTGATCGCGGATTGCCGCTTCGTCGATATAGCTGACCTTGACAGGCATGGAAGCCCCTTCGTCTCGTAGGGCCAGACAGAGGCCCTTGGCGAAGGTACATCGCAGGAGAGCACAACACGGACGTGTGTCTGGCGGAAATCCTGCGAGGCGAGTACGGGACTCGCTAGAGGATCGAAGACTCGATCCCTTCGGAGCGACAGCTCCTAAACATTGGTTTCCATGAACAATGCTATCAGAGACCCATGCAGCCCGGTCGCGCCCGGCGTCCAGCCACGCAAGGCACAATGACGAAGCTGAAAATCAGGGCATCATAGGTTTGACTCGTGGTTGTTCGCGCGCCGGAACCGGGTCCATTTGGCATGACGTTCACCTTCGTCGACCCCGACGGGTACGCGATTACCGTCCACGACAAGGCATAAATCGGAGAGCAACGCGGCTGCATGTTGAGGATTCGGTTCATAGCATCGGATGAGGTTAGCGGCTGTAGTTGGTATCTGATCGGTGATGGTTGGGGCTTGGCCTATCGGTGCACTGGCTATGAGAGCGGGCTATCTGCCTATATAGGCGCGTGGCCCGCTCTCATAGCCATTCGCCGACAAAGAGGTGGTAGCAAACCTCTCCCGCCGGTGATCTTGTGATGTCGAGTTCGGCCCGCCAGCATTCGGGCCAGCCCTGGGCCGCCCACGTGGTTGCCGGTTCATGCCCTGTTAGGTCGTGGAACGCCACGTCCTCAATGGACGTCACCGTGACAGATGACCTCACTGCGCCCGGTGTCCATGTGCGGTGCCCAAACGGCATCCTTCGGTGGGGCGTGAACGATCAGCCCAATCTGTGTCGGAGCGTGTGGATAGGATTCACGTATGAACGAGCGCCACGTGATTCTTGAGTTCTTTCGCCATAACGACGACGTCCTGTTCATCGAGCCCGGCGATCATCTGTATGATCAGGAGTCGCTGCATGACTATGCTCGAGCGGTGATCCGCGAGCGCGGGCTCGCCGAGGATCAGCCCTACATCGGATGGCACGGCCCGGGTGATTCCTTCGATGATCGAGGAAATCTCGTTGGGCCTCAAGCGATCTATTTCGGCGGGGACCACCGATTCGTGCGGATGGCTCTGGCTGACCTTGAGGATCTCGGTTATGTGTTGACTGGCGGCAGGTCACGGGATGAGGCTTTCGTTCTCATGCGCGATGCGTACCCGGCGGGTGTGGGACCGGGTGATTTGGGAGCATGGCGAACTCGCCTCGCGGTGTTGACCGGGCGCGGAGGGGCGGTTCCGCGCCCCGGTGAGATCGGTCTGCTGCACCAATTGGTCGCCGATGAGCGTATGGGCGAGTTGCTTCTCCCAGCCTTGAAGGCGCTCCAGATGCGCAGGGAGTTGAACTACGGCGATCTGGCGGTGGCGCTCTCGGAAACGCACCGGTTCGATTTGGGCGATCTTTCGACGGCGATTGTGACGGTTGCGTTCGAGATGGGACACCCGTTGGCACACGAGGCGGCCACGGCAATGGCTGCACGGAGACTCCTCGATCCTTCTGTGTTTCTTGTCTGGGGCGGGAGCGAGGCTCTTGCCGCGGCGCGGGAGGAAGCGCTCAAGCGCCCGCGGCAGGCTCCTCGGGAGTACCTTGCCCTCGTTGCTGAGGAGGGCGGAGATCCGATTGATGCTGCGGTGCAGCTGGCGGATGAAATGCGGGTGCGCTATCCACGGCCGGATGATCGTCTGTTGGACCCGATTGCCGTGGCGATTGTTGAGCAATTCGGTGGCAAGACACTTGAGCACGCGATTCAGGCCGCCACGGATTCGCGGATTCCCATCTGGTTACGCGTGGCCATTGCGTCCAAGGGCACCAGAGCGCCGTTGAACCCGGAAGATCGCACGGCTTTCCACAGTCACTATCCGGGCCACGGAACCAGTGCGGAGACGGTGGTTCACTGGCTGGACGTCGTCGATATGATCCGTGAGGAGGCTGGCTTACCCCCTCATGCCGGATACGACCATCGGATGGGATCCCGGCGTGAGCGAGTCATTGAGCAGCGAGAATTCTTTGTGTCGCGCCATCTGGACGGGTTGAAGGCTGTTGTGTTGGAGGAAGGGTTGAGTGAGGAATCGCTCGCGATACTCCTCTATCTGCTTCACGATGCTGGCGAAGTGGATTGGGAGATTCTTGACGCACTTCTTGCTCGCGACTGGCGGGCGGCTATCTTTGTGGAACCGGATAGGTACTCGTGTGCGCCGCCCGCGATCCTTACACTCGCTGCGGCTGCGCACGGGCAGGGCCATCCGCGAGCGGGGGAGATTATTGAGACGGTCCGGGCGGACACACGAGAGTGGTCCGAGGCGATTCGGCTTCTGTTCTGCGCGTTGTTTGATGAATCATCGGTTGGTGATGTGGCGTTTCAAGATGGGCTGATGGCCAGAGTGGAGGATGGGGAGGCTGGTGCACGGGAGTCAGCTCATGCGTTGGCCATTGTGCGTGCGCGTCGCGATGGAGTGACGCCAGCGGAGGCGGCGTGCAAGCTTGCCACTGAGGGTGGGCGCGGTGCGTGGACCGTGCCGGTCGAGTTCAGTGGGGTTGCGGTGTGCCTGGAGGAGGATCGTACCTCCCTCCATTCAAGGTTCTTTGACGAACACTCGCCTCGAATGCTGAGAGCAGCCATGAAGCTGGCGAATGACGAAACTCTACCGCTCCGCGCCCGGAAACAGATCTTCAAACTGGCCGAGCGTTCGAGCATTTGGGAGCACCCGACACAGCGCCAACACGCAACGATGCACCTGGACGAACTCCGGAAGCTGGAAGCAACCCGTGATCGGCTCCGCCAAGAGCTGGGGTGACTCGGGTGGCAACCAGTGGCGATAACTGGATTGTTAAACGGATACGCAGGAACGACGTGACCATGAATCTTCATTCATTGCGATCATGAGCGGGAGTTTCTCCGGGTATAAGGTCGCGTCGTGGACCGGCACGGTTCATGTTCAGTACTCTTGGGGTATGTCAGAAGCTGTCGTGACGCCAGAGACGCTCGTTTTGCGCGAGCTGCTTGACGCGCGCCGTGACGAGTTTCAGGAGCTCTTGGTCAAGTACGGGGCAATGAATCCAAAGCTGTTTGGGTCTGTCGCACGCGGAACCGCGAGTGCGACCAGTGACATCGACATTCTGGTGGAAATGGACCCTGCGGATGGGAACCTGCTAATGCGCGCATCTGGGTTAATGGAAGAAACCCGTATTCTCTTCGGTCGCGACGACATTGATGTGTTTCCTGTGCAGCTACTCAAGAGGCCGGTTTCTTCGTCTGTTCTCAAAGAGGCAGCATGTTTGAAGGCTTGGTAAGAAGCTGGCGCAGCTACCCCCTGCGATCCGGGTACTGAGCAAGTGTCTACTTTCGGATGACACGGCCGCGGTGGTAGGTCCCGTAACCTCGGCTTGTATACCTTGGCAGTATCGTTTGGAGAGAATCACAGCGCGTATTTGCGTGCGCTTCCGGCATCTTCAGAGAGTGGGTGGTGAGTAACGTGGTGGCGAGGCTCCGAAGCGGCGCCGCTTCTCGCATGGGATTCAAGACGTCTGCTCTCTCCTGGAGCGTCGACGCTCTGGCTGCCGTCGCTTTTGTTCTCGTCCTCTGGGGACCGTTGCTCGCACCGACGCTCACGTCTTCCGAGCGACTGGAATGGGGCGGTCTCGTGACCCTGTTGTCCGCATCCGTCATCCTGCGTTGGAAGCTTCCGGCCGTTTCGCCGATTGTCGCCGTCGTCGTGACAATTATGGGTTGGGTGACCGGATTGAATAGCGATCCGTTGCTTGCCGCAGCGTGGTGTCTCTATCCTTTCGCGCTGCGTCGGGCATCGAGAAGTCACGGGACCGGGCTTGTTGCTGTTGCCCTGGCGATGGCGGCTGCCAGCATGATGGGGCCGCCTTTTGGTGATCCCCAGTTGGGGCAGCGAAGTGTTATTGGTATTTGTGCGCTGGGCGCGTCCTGGCTGCTCGGGCACGTGGAGGCGCGGCGCCAGGTGGCGGTGGCGGCGTCGGTACGCGATCAGGAGAGGTACGAAAGGACTCGGCAGCAGGTGGTGATGGCGCGCGAGGTTCACGACGTCGTCGGCCATGCGTTGAGCTTTATTAGCGCAGAAGCGGACACGGCCCGGACCCTGCCGGGAATGTCCGAGGACGAGCTTCGCGAGAGTCTGGAGCACATCGAGAAGCGTTCGCGGGCGGCGTTGGAGGAGGTCCAAGCTCTCGTGCGAGGGCTTCGTTCCGGTGAGCTCGTTGACGGCGGCTCATCTGCGAGCACCTTGCAGGATCTGGTCGCCACCGCGAGAGCGAGTGGTTTGACAGTTACCGCGAGCCTCGATCTTCCTGAGTTGGCGCCTGAGGTGCAAGCGGTGGTCAATCGTGTTGTGCAGGAGAGTCTGAGCAACGTTGTGCGGCACTCGGAAGCTGATAGCTGCGAGGTAGCCATCTGGCCAGAAGAGGGTCAGGTTGCTCTGCGGGTGGATGACAACGGGCAAGGTCTTCGTACCGGCGTGGCCGACAATGGCCTGACAGGCATGCGCGAGCGGGTCGAAGAACTTGATGGCAGTCTTACGGTCTCGACCCGGTTGGAGGGCGGCACGAGAGTTCTTGCGCGTCTCCCGCTTGGGTTGTCGCGTGAGTCTGGAGTGCGCCATGAGTGACGTCATCCGAGTTCTCTTGGCCGACGACGACGCCGATTTCCGCCGCGTCTATCGTCGCTTGTTTGAGCGGTCTGATGGTTTTCAGGTGATGGATGAAGCCGGAACCGGGCAGGAAGCGATCCGAAAGATCAATGGCCTGCTCCCCGATGTGGCGTTGGTGGACGTCCAGATGCCTGACGGCAGCGGACTGGACGTGGTGCGCGGCGTCGCTGAATCACCGACTCGCGTCATCGTGCTGACTACCTTTGACCTGGACGAATACATTGCGGAGGCGCTGCAGTATGGGGCGTCAGGCTTCCTGTTGAAGAATGCGTCGTCGGCAGAGATTCTGGCCGCGGTGCGGGCGGTCCATGCTGGAGGAGGTTCGCTTGCTCCCGAGGTGACGGCGCGGCTGATGGGCCAGTTTAGAGAGCTGCCTCGTTCGGTGCCGCATGCGTTCACCAAGGTGCGATTGAGCGAGCGTGAACTCCAAGTCACTCGGCTCGTCGCGGAGGGAAAGACGAACCAACAGATCGCCGATGAACTGTTTCTCACCCTCCCAACGGTCCGCACCTACCTACGGCGCATCTTCCTCAAGCTGGATATCAACGATCGCACCCACCTCGCGGTTCTCGCGTACGAGGCTGGCTTGCTCCACGGCCAGCGCTGACTGTTATTCGCCGCGCCGCGCAAACGTGGGGTTCCGTGAGGTTCTTGCCATCGTGCAGCTGTCTATTTTTGGATGACACGACACTTGGCCGGTCTGGGCCATTGTTGAAGGGTAGGAAATCTTCAACAGTGAAGGAGCCTTGGGTGATTGAGATCGCTGGAGTGACGAAGAAGTATAAGGACAAGCTCGCGGTTGATGACGTCAGCTTTGTTGCTAGGCCGGGTCGGGTCACTGGGTTCCTCGGCCCGAATGGTGCGGGGAAGTCGACGACGTTGCGTGTGTTGCTGGGGTTGGATCGTCCGACGGTTGGGACCGCGCTGATTCATGGTAAACCGTACTCGTCGATGAAGGATCCGTTGCGGACTGTGGGGGCGATGCTTGATGGTGCCTCGGCGGTGCCGGAGCGACGTGGTATCGATCATCTGCGCTGGATTGCCCAGTCCAACCGCATTCCGAGTCGGCGCATTGGCGAGGTCCTGGAGACGGTAGGACTCACGGAGGCCGCGAAGATCCGAGTCAAGAAGTACTCGCTCGGCATGAAGCAGCGTCTCGGGTTGGCGGCCGCGCTTCTGGGCGAACCGGAGATTCTGGTTCTGGACGAGCCAGTCAATGGTCTTGATCCCGAGGGTATCCGTACTGTGCGTACTTTCCTGCGCCGGTATGCCGATGAGGGCAACACGGTGTTGTTGTCGAGTCATTTGATGGGGGAGACCGCTGAGACCGTGGATGATATTGTCATCATCAACAAGGGACGGATCATTGCCAGCGGGACCCTCGAGGAGATTACTGAGGGATACATGAGTTTGGAAGAGGCGTTCTTCGCGTTGACCGGTAGTGAGCCCGGACGGACCTGGTGAAACAGATGATTGCAACGATTCGATCCGAGTTCACGAAGATCCTTACACTGCCCAGCGTGTGGATCGCCACCGGTGCTCTCTTGGCTGTCACGTTCTTCCTACAGCTTCAAAGCTATCGCTTTACTGGATTGAAGCTAGAGACCCTTGATTCCAACGGTATGCTCCACTGGTACAGCGCGGGCCCGGTTCCAGCTGACCTTGAGATCCTCGCTGACATGGGGGCAAACATCTTCAATCCCGGAGTTTTCTTCCCTGTTCTTGGTGCTGTGATTGCTGGTGCGGAGTTTCGCACGGGCCAACTCGGGATTAGTGTGCTTGCCGTGCCGAATCGGATTCGGCTGGTTATGGCGAAGGCGATCGCCACAACCATCTACGCTCTTGGATTCTCCGTCGTGGTCACATCCATGACCATTGTGACCTATGCTTTTGCTCTCAAGGACTGGCGCCCAGATCTTATCTGGCATCCCCAAGCGTTTATAGGGTTCGCGGGCTCGATCCTGTTTGTTATCGCCATCACTCTCATTAGCTTTGCTATCACCTTGATAACACGTCGAACAGTGTTGGGAATCCTTGTCATGATGGGGTTTATTGGCACCATGTTGACGCGAGTACTTTACGGTATCTCTCCCACACTGGATGCCCTAACCCCGATGAGCGCAGCACGAAACTGGTTACTTCAAGATGCTGCTGAATGGAACCCTGCCGGTGGACCAGCATTTACATCGAGTCCCATGGTTGGCGGGATTGTTCTGGCCGCCTGGGCAATCCTGACCCCCCTTTGCGCAGCGTTCATCATTCAGAGAAGGGATGCACGATGAGTACAACTGTTTTGAGCCGTTCCACCTCGATCCGCTCACGTGATGTGATCACTTCTGAGGTCACGAAAATCCTCACCCATCCAGCAACTTTCATCGCAATCGCACTCACGCTGGCCACAAATACACTATTTGGGGTTGTGGGTGTGAGCGCAGTACAGTTCGGGACTGAAGGAGGAACGAAAACACTTACCGAATTTCCCACAGTGATATTCGCTCCTATCTATGCCTTCCTTGTACTTGCCGCCTACGCCGCGGCAAGCGAATACCAGGGAGGGCAATTGCGCATGAGTCTGACAGCAACCCCAAACCGGGCACGTCTAATCGTCTGTAAACTCTGCGCACTCATCATCATCGTCATTCCCGCCGCATTATTCACACTTCTACCAGAACGACTCATTCTTGGCCTACACGCCCAACTATCAGTGCTGCAACTACTCGGTGATATCGCCCAATGGATCACAGTCTATCTACTCATGTCACTCTTAACCTTCGGCCTAGCAACCATCCTCAAAAGTGCTGTCGCGTCATTGTCCTTGCTAGGCACTCTTGCCATATTCGTCAACGCCGGATTCCTACCATGGCCACAAGGAGCCAGATTCCTACCCGACCAAGCCGCAACAAACATGCTGGGCACACCCGCTAACGAGGTCACAGCCATGTCCCCTGCGGCTGGCACTGCTGCACTCACCTTATGGGCGATAGCCGGGGTGGTCGTATTCGTCGTCACCATCCAGCGCCGAGATGCCTGAATGGCGGATCAGCTACCGAGAAGATGGCCAGACTCACCCGTGAAGACGGGGAAGTATGCCGGGCGCTCGATTGGATGATGTTGGATTCCGGTTGGCCCGAGGGGCGGCAGGAGAATCCGACGATCATGCAGGTCAGGGCTGGTCGCGACGGGCCGACCGCGAGCGCTCTCAGTTGAGCGGCTTGCTTCCTATTGGATGGACGCCACTGCGTTAGTAGGCTTCGGACCAACTGTCTACTTTCGGACGACACCGCTCGTGGTCCTCATAAACCACTGTTGAGAGAAACATCCAACAGTGAAGGACCCCCTCGCCTCATGACTGTCATCATTCTTGAAGTCTTCCTGCCGCTGACCCTGAGTCTGTACGTTATTGCCTTGCTCACGTGGCGAAAAGAGTCCGGCCTCAGCGCTGCCGCACGGTTGACTCGGCTACTGCGTCAGGTCCCGCTTCTGGCTATCGGTGCCGCCACTGCCGCTCTCATCGCTTGGTTCCTGACGCCCTCACGATCACTGCTTACTCTGCTGGAGTTGGAAATACTCTGGCTCGGGCCGGCTGTGCTTTGGAGTGGGGTGGCACTCGCGGCCAGCCGCAAAGGCAAGCGCAGAGGATATGCAACCCGGCGGACGAGCGTCGCCGTCGTACTCTTTGCTCTGCCCTTCGCCC
>RRZU010479715.1_pt1 | contig 12847 bp, 10 predicted proteins | sample 2165561 | NCBI WGS metagenome assembly RRZU01 (sample SAMN10456909, study PRJNA506462) | wastewater metagenome | isolation source: wastewater sludge | place: USA: Moscow, Idaho
AAGTAAGCAAGGGGAGATGTCTAATTGATCAATATGGTAATTTTTTCGCCATTTTTCAATCTCGAGACTTAGATCATTCAATGCTAAATCCAGATAGGTTTTGTCAGTTTTGTGATCTAAATCCTCAGCGCTTTCATTTGTTACAGATCTTTCATCCGAAACTGTGCTATCTGGTGCCTGAGATTTTACAGAGAAAAATGGCGGTGAGTTAAGAATTCTTTGTAAGTCGCTTAATTCCACTTCACCAACCAGACTCGTAATAATCATCTCGAAGATACGACCAATACTCAGCGAATAGATACGGTGTGTTGGCTGAGAGAAGTAACCCTCCACCAATAAATTTAACAAAAGTCCTGTTTGTTTTGCTTCCTTTTCTATTTTTTCAACATAATCCGTATTTAGTTCTATGTTTTTATTAAATGTTTCTTTTAAGTATTCTCTTGTTTTTTCATCTTCAGTACTATCAATTAATTCTTTTAAGTGTTCTATTGCATCTTCATCTTTAACATGAGAAATTATTTCTTTTGAGATTTCTATTTCCTCTTTATTTTTGTGTGATAACTCGACAAAAAAATATATCCAATTTTCTCGAAGGCTTGCGATAAGCTGCTTTTCGAGGTCGTTATTGATATTGCAACCGAACTCTACTACAGGGTATGGTAGAATAGTTTTCAAGCTTGAAAAATCGTGGAACCATAATGTAGGAACCATCTTTAGTTGGTTTTCCCAACTGGATAAGTTATGCCTTTTTTCAAACCGCTGATAATTTGGGGAACTGTGCGAACGGGGCTGGAATAGTGGAGTATCAAATATGCTGCCCCTACGTTCTTCGGCGGGGGACTCACGCCATTGCTGCCAATATTCCTGTGCTTGTAAAACCAAAAAAACTGGCCCTGCTTCTGTCTCAAACTCAAAGTGATTTTTTAGGCTGGCAGTCCACCGCTGGCGGTCAAGCTGAATCCAATCATCTGGCATAGTTATTGACTGTTTAGCCAATTCAGTTGTAAATGTGGTATGAGCAAGGCTGTAATCACGTTTTACTGCCTTGTTCTGTTCTTGATATACCTTTTTAAATGCCTCTATCACTTCTTCTGGTACATCGGGCATTTGCCACGCCCGTTTTACCTGTAAAGCCGAACCTGCCTCTTTAACCCGTTTTGGCAGCGCAGGGATTAAATCTTGACACCGATTTAAGAGCTGGGTTAGTGCTCGCACTGAAGGAATCGGCAACGGTAACTGACTATCTTCAAGCCCATTCACCGGCCCACTCAAAAAAATCTCTAGCCAAGCGATAAAGTTACGCAGTGGCATGATTTCCTTTTTCTGTCCATCACATAGATAAATATCTTTTTTCTGCCAATACTGACTGACCTCTGGCATGGTTAGACGACGTGGAAAAGTCAGGATTTTACGCTGATATTCGACCGCCAATTCCTTGGCAGTTTTGTAGGAGGTATCAGGCAAATGGTTGGAGTCTTTGGTTAGGCGGCCATGAAAGTCGCGCCAAGTGACTTCGTTATACAGTTCACGGTCGCCACTGACGATGGGAAGAACATAAGGTGTGGCCAAATAACGGCGCACGATTTCCAAATTTTCAAAGGCACGGTTCAGCGAGGTATCGACATCATCAATCGGTAAAATCAACAGCTTTTTACCTAGCAGACTCAGCACTTCGCGAAAAAAATCCTGTACGCAATCCGCCAGATGCTTGTTGCTATACATGGCTCGTATTTTATCCATGCCATGATAGTTTTTTTGTGTCTCTATCGATTCCAACGACTGGGCGAGTTTCTCCAGCGTCTGATTCAAGTTGCGGGCCTTGTTCGGCTCTTTTCTTTGCGCTTCTTTAACATCTTTGTCGTGCAGCACAGCGGCGACGATGATGTGCAAAAACAATGATTCACCCTCTTCCAACAAGGTGGGGTCGATAGGATCGAACAAATGCACATCTTTTAGTACATCTCGCTCTTTCAGATAACTTTTCAGATTGACCAATACGGCGGTTTTGCCCGTCCCTCGTGCGCCATCAATCGAGATGGCATTGTGCTCACGTAGCTGGTTCAGCGATTGGCCTTTGGCAGCCTCTGCCTTTTTTACAGCTTCTTCGATCATCCGCGCTAGTGGCTCGTACACTTCATCGCGTGGCAACAGGGTATCTGCATCAGGCAACACAGCACTTTCGCTGGCGTTGAGGGGAATGTATCTTTTCATTTTTCTGTCTTGACTTTTCAAAGCAATTATCTGATATGACATAAACAAAATCATACCATGAACATTTTTTTTATTGAATTTTGATAGATGTTAGAAATTTTCTTATATTTATGTTTTTGATTTTGTTAAATATTTTTGCATTTTTTAGTCATTTGTCTTTTTTTGTTGTGCTGCATATCCTAAACCACAGTTTAGGCGTAAGATGGCTTTCTTTGTTTAATCAGTAGAACGTTATGCCTAATCTGACGCAAAACGTGAAAGAAAATGGAGTGACGTTGGCATTGTTGGCCTACGTTATTTGGGGCTTGTTTCCACTCTATTGGAAACCGCTTGCCTCGGTGCCTGCACTGGAAATCCTTGCTCACCGCATTATTTGGTCGGCTTTATTCCTATTCCTTATTTTAGGTTGGCGTAAGCAATGGGCATGGTTGACCCAGCTCGACCGTAAAACCCTGCGTGCCTTTACTTTTTCCTCTGTTTTATTAGCGACCAATTGGCTGATTTATATTTGGGCGGTGAACGCCGGCCATGTCGTGGAGGCCAGTCTGGGCTATTTCATTACACCGCTGCTTAATGTGGCATTGGGCGCGGTGGTGTTGAAAGAACGCCTGCGCCGACCGCAACAGATGGCGGTGTTATTGGCGATGATTGGTGTGGCGTGGATGGGCTGGCAAGCGGGGGTGCCGCCGTGGATTGCATTGGCGATTGCTGCTAGTTTTGGCGCGTATGGTTTGTTGCGCAAAGTCGCTCGGCTTGGCTCGTTAGAAGGATTGGCATTAGAAACATGGCTGATTGTGTTGCCGGCCTTGGGCTATTTATTGTGGCAAGAATGGCAAGGCACGGCGATGTTCGGTGCGGCGGTGTCGTGGCAGGTCAATAGCTTGTTGGTGGGGGCGGGTGTGGTAACGGCGGTGCCGTTATTGCTGTTTGCCGCCGCCGCCCGACAGCTCGATTTAGCCACATTGGGCTTATTGCAATACCTTTCGCCAAGTATTCAATTCACCCTCGGTGTCTTGGTGTTTGGTGAAGTGCTTGATGCAGGTCGGCTAACTGGCTTTGTTTTGATTTGGGCTGCGTTGCTGGTGTTTAGCGCCGAAGGACTGTGGCGGCGGCGGTATGGGTGGACTTAATCATGAGTTGTTTTATTGAAATTAAGTCGGGGCAGGATTCGACGCTGGGGAGTCGCTTGTGTCGGTGATGCTGTGTGGTCAGTAGATTGGACACACATCGTTGGATGGATAAAACCGACATACAGCCCATAAGGTTTCCCGATCGCCATCAGGGTTTCCAGTGTCGGATTAGCTTCTCCTCGTTCAAGTCGGGCAATTTGCGGGGTGCTCAACCCGACTAACTTAGCAAACTCGCGCTGATTGAGACCTAACGATTCTCTAATCCAGCGTGCTGCTTCAGCAACCGTCGGTTGTGATTGTGCAAGACGAGCCACTAACGTTTGTCGAAGTGTCTGTAGTGCTTCTGGCGATTTTTTAGCGTAACGCATCAAGGACCTTTAAAACAGTTTGGAAACGTTGATGGCAAATAGATGTGCGTGGATCTAAATCTAATCGCATAAATTCGGCATAGGTTTCTGCTAATCGGGGCTGCCATTGTCCCAACTGGCTACGTAATGCCTCTGTGTTTTCTATACCAATAATATCCGGTAACCAGCGATGAAATAAGCATGGCCACTGGATGTGATTTCCTAGAGGAAATTGTCGCCATAATGTAGCGCGTGCTGGAGGATCATCGGCAAGGAACATCGGAGAAAAATCAAATAAGGGTGTGAGCTGAATACCCTGCTGACCAAGAAAAAATGCGGTGTTACGGCCATGGTTGTCTTCTACACGTAGGCAATAGCCTAAAATATCTCTTTGTAGATATTCGAGCAGATCTATCCCAAGCCATGAGATGTCTGCATGTTTTATCCATGTCTCAATAATATCTTCGTGTCTCAGTGACTGCGCATGAGCAGCAATACCCAATAAACTAAAAACACTTTCAACCGCACGACGATGCACACCATGATTTTTTAAGACGCGGTCGAAACGTGGAATAAATAGTAACCCCCCAGCCATAAAGGGCTCGCCATGAACATTGAGGCCTGCTTTTTTAGCCAATTGCAGCCAGTAAAGTTCATGTTTCAGTAAATTGGCATCACGTTCATTGCGCGGTATTTTAATGAGATAGTGTGCTATTGCTTCATCGTCTGGCACAAGAATATCTGCATAATATAGCGCATCACCTTTTTGAGTGATCCACAGCTTGGCGGCTTGTCCTTGTGTGCTTGTTCCCGCCACAAGTGTGCCATGTGTTTGTGCATACTCAATAAAATCAGCATCATGGCGTGACATGTCTTCTAACTGCCATCCCTGATTGGTTTCTGGTAGTTGCATGAGCAGCCAATTATGCGCTTGTGCAACTCGTAGATTGCCGACAGGATTGCTGGCACCAAGTGCTAAAAGAGTGGAGTCGTTATGTGGACCATCTGGTTGAGGTAGTTTTTGCTGCACAACCAGTAGCTCGCGACCAAAACCACTCGGTAAGATATCGAGTAAAAATGGTGGCCAGTGGGGAAGGCGTTGATGGTGAAATGAAACTGGTAGGTTAGCAGATAACGCAGGCTCACCTTTCGCATCCAGATAAGCGAGAGCGTACTCTGGTAGATACTCCACAATACAAGCAGATGAAATACCGTGTTGTGGTGTTTCGATGGTGAGATTTGCAGCCGCTTGCCAAGTGCCAGCAACACATTTTTCTAAAAGAAGTTGCATTGAAATACTTTATGATCTCATAAAGGTAGTATAAGCCTTGTTTTGAGATAATAAAATATCTCTTTAACGATTGGCCTTAGGTTTCACCTGTTGAATGCGCAGGCGAAACGGATAGCTGCCCTGATGAGGGAGGGGGTTGAGTTCATCTTCAAAGGTATAGACTCGCAACAGGTATGTCCCTTCCTCTGGTAATGTGCCCCACCAATCGCGGGTATCGGGCACTACCAATGCGCTTTTCTCAATCTGCCACAACAGAAAATACACACGACTATCCGAGCCTTGTAGTGAAATGCGTAATGCTTGCCCTTCATTGCCTTGAAACGTGTAATCCTGCACCCGTCCCTGACTCACGCTGCCGCTTAGCTGATTGCTTTTCCCCACATTGGGCAAGCGCAGTGATTTTTGCTGTGGCATGGCGACGAGATGAGGGGTGGGGGGCGTGGAGCTGGCGAAGGTGGTGGGGATTGATAACATCATCGCCAAGCCACTGATGCAAAGGACTCGATGCCACATAGCGATAATTCCCTTTTTGCCGTTGTCGTGATTGATACAATAAACGCGATAGCGCCGACATGACAAGCCATTAACCGCGAAAATAACGCTGTCCCAATCCGGCAATCCCTACCGCCGCCCGTACAAACGCATAACAACACCACATCAAACTACGCTCTAACCAATGGGCGTGGCGCAACCGTAGTAGGTGCACAGGGCGGCTATATTGTTCAATTCGTGTTAGCACACGATCACGGAGATGGTCGGCAAACAGGTGGTTTTTTACCACTACATTGGCCTCTTGCGCCAACATCAAGCTAAAGGGGTCGATATTGGATGAACCGACTGTCGCCCATAATCCATCAACAATCGCGACTTTGGCATGTAAAAACCCTGCACGATATTCGTAAATCTCGACCCCTTCGCGCAGAAAATCACGAAACAACACCCGAGTGGCATAGTAAAAAATGGCATGGTCAACTCGACCTTGCAGCAAAATTTTCACCTTCACCCCACGCTGTGCCGCATGTTTGATGGCATGGCGAAAGCGAAACCCCGGTAAAAAATAAGCATTGGCGATGATAATTTCACGGCGCGCACTGTGAATTTCTTTGAGGTATTCAATTTCGATGCTTTGCCGATGGCGGACGTTATCACGGGTTAGAAACCGGACATTTAATTCACCCGCTGGCTGTTGGTTGGGGATCAATCTTGGAACGGGGGCAATTGAACCGCGCAACCACCTTTCACGCCGCCACATTTTTTTGATGGTTTGATAAATCGGCAACACAATCGGCCCGCGTAGCCGCACTGCGTAGTCATAACGCGGCAAAAAATGAGGTTCGGCATCGTCTAAGTCGTGATGTAAATTGATGCCGCCGACAAAGGCAATCGTGCCATCAATCATCGCCAATTTACGATGCAGGCGACGCAGGCGGTTGCGCCGTGGCAACCAGCGTAGTCGTTCGGGGCGGAAAAATAAAAACTCAACGCCGGCAGCGTGAAAGCGTTGTTGCCACAGCTCAGGAAAATCACGCGAACCAAATCCATCCACCAACACATAACAACGTACACCACGCTGTGCCGCTGCTGCTAAGGCCATCGCGATCGGCTGGCTAGCACTGTCAACCCGAAAAATATAGGTTTCGAGATGAATTTCCTGTGTGGCGTGCTCAATAGCGTGTAATAAAGCAGGAAAAAACTCGCTGCCAGTTTCGAGTAAATCAACCTGATTGCCAGAATACCAAGAATGAACCATCACAAGGTCAATACCAATAGAGATTTTTTGCTACTTACTGCATAGCAGTAATCTATAGGGATAGGATGAGTGACATAGACGCTATTGTTGATTGACATAGTTAGAAGACACGCAGATGGGTAAATAATGGAAGCCTCAATCGTAATAAGCTAAAGGCATTTGATTTAATAAATTTCGTCTTTCACGCCAATTGGGAAGGAATTTATCCATGTATGATTTGAATTTTTCATTATGTCTGTGTTCAAGCAGATGTACTAATTCATGAACTAAAACATATTCCAAACACTCTACCGGTTTTTTTGCGAGTTCAAGATTTAACCAAATGCGTTTAGCTGAAACATTACAACTTCCCCATTTAGTTTTCATTCTCTTGATACGACAATCTGTAGCATGAACACCGATTTCACTTTCCCAACGAGGTAATAAATCGGTAATTCGTTTATTTAACTCATCACGGTAGAACGAATTGAGTACTAAGTTTCTGTTCGCTGTTGTTGTTTGTAGACTGATATAGAGATGCAAGTGGTGATGACCTTGTATGATTTCATGTTTACCATTACGCTCAATCACATCCATTCGATAGCGTTTCCCCCAAACATAATGGCATTCACCACTCACCATGTCACGGTTAGATTGGCGAGGCTGTTTGATAAAATGAGTTTGTTGTTTCTTTATCCAAGGAATTCGGCTAATCACAGCCATCCGAATCGCCGTTTCGGTCATGAATTGAGGTGCAGACACACGCACTTGCCCATCAGGGGGTAATACGCTGATATGTAGATTTTTGATTGGTTTACGGTGCAGCTGTATATGAATTGAACCAATCTCAACAATTGTCATTACTGGTATTCTTTCTGTGTCTTGGCTAGTTCCATGATCGATTTAATATCAGCCTCATAGCCTGCAGTTTGTTCACGAATTGCATTAGCAATTTCTCGTTCTTTAAACCGATCTCCAACCCAATCCGCTTTTTTAGTATAACGAATAGCATTGTCGATTTTTATGGTAAGTTTTTCATCTTTACCAAAGTTATCGTAAAAAGCCCGTTTAGCGTGACTGTTTATCGAAGGAGGATAATGCGATATTGTTTGTGTTGGATCAATAACTTTACGCGATAGTTCGCGAATTTTTTCTAAATATTCTTGATATTCAATTACCTTGTTACGACGTAGTTCAATCAACTCATCTAATAAAACTGACATCTGCTCGTAGTATTTTGGATTGACTGGGTTTTCATCAACAATTGTTTTTCGTACATTGTTTTCTATGGTTTCTGCTATAACTTCATGATTGTTTTGAATATTTTCTGGTAACGCTGCGATAGCAGCTTGCCCTTTTTCGACAATAAGCTCAATAAGACCAAGCTCCTCAAAATCCATTAATGTTTTACTATCATCAGCCCGAATATACTTATCTAATAAATGACGCATTGCAGGTTCAAACCGTTTCATCTCGACCAAATCTCCGCTAGCTAACTTGACTTCATCGCGGACTTTTTCAAAGTGGATTACTTCTGATCGAACCAAATCAATTTCTTTTACAGTGTAGCCAGCATTAGGCATTTCATTAGCGATGTTAGCGAAGGCACGTAGTAGCTTTGCCACATTCTGATACAAGGTTAAACGTAATGCTTCTTTTTCGGTGATTTCACCCTGATTTATCCCCGATTCACCACAAAAATAGTGGATGTAATCTTGCGTATTTCGAGGTGCTTTTACCGGTTCACATAAAGCACGAACCATCTCCAGCGCGTTATTTAAATCAAGTTTGCCTTGTTCTAAGCGATCCTTTAGTAAACCTGCCACATCTTCTTTGTCATAACCATCAAATGCACCTTGTGTATAGTCAGAAATTGCTTTATCTAATGAGTGGAACAAATCTCTATAGTCAATAATGTAACCATATTCTTTATCATCTCCGTCTAACCGGTTGACGCGGCAAATAGCTTGAAATAAATTATGATCAGCCATTTGCTTGTCGATATATAAATAGGTGGCAGAAGGGGCATCAAAGCCAGTAAGCAGTTTATCGACTACAATTAACAACCGCATCTGGCCAGGTTCTTTAATAAATAGCTTTTTAACTTCTTTTTCAAACTCCTCAACACGCATTGCGGCTTCATTTTCCGGTTGCTCAAAGTGGTCTGCTAACATCTTACGGTAGATATCATATTTAAAAATTTTTTCTGTTAAGCCTTCACCGGTTTCTTCACCTTTAATGCTCGCAGCAGTTGGCTTAAAACTGGTAACAATAGCAACTTTGCCAGCTAAATCAGTTTGACTGAACATTTGATAAGTTTTACAAGCCTGATAAACACTAGAACACACTAACATAGCATTACCATAGCCATCCATTAAACGTGGCTTAGTTTCCATGTCTAGTAAAATATCATTTACAATTTTTTGTAAGCGTGATTCACTAGATGAGACCTTTTGCATGGTGCCCCATTTTTGTTTGAGCTGTGTCTTCGCTAAACGAGATAAACCACGAGTTTTAGCTTCAAACCATTCATCAATTTTTTTCTGTGAGGTGATGTTTTGGTCAATATCTCGTGCTTCATAGCGCAAATCTAAAATCACACCATCAGAAACAGCTTCATCAAATTTATAGGTGTGGATATAAGACCCAAACACCTCTACTGATTTTTTCTTATCTTTTTTCATCAGCGGCGTGCCAGTAAAACCAATAAACACTGCTTGAGGAAGAATAGATGTCATTGCTTCATGCAATTTTCCTGATTGGGTGCGATGGCATTCATCAACGAATACAAAAAAATTGCCTTTTGCTTTGAAATTAGATGGTAATGATTTTTTTAGGTCTGCGATAAATTCATCTACAGCCAAGTCATGATCACTATCTGACTGCTGCCCAAATTTATGTATCAGTGAACATAACAACCAAGGATAATTTTGGTTTAAGTTAGTAACGAGGTCTGCACCGCTTTCAGTACGATAAATTTGTTCTTCAACACCGGTAAAAACCTTTTCAATCTGTTCGTCTAATTCAGTTCGGTCGGTCACAATCAACACACGGGCATCCTTGATATTCTCTCTTATCCATTTAGCCAACCATACCATGGTAAGGCTCTTACCTGAACCTTGGGTGTGCCAAATAATCCCACCTTCACGCCTTGTAATATAATTTTTCGCTGCTTGAATTCCAAAGAATTGATTATGGCGGCAAGTTTTTTTAATCCCACTATCAAAAACAATAAAGTCGTGAATAATTTGTAAAAAGCGTTTCTTATTACAAATACAGCTCAGATGAAAATCGAGTTTATGACAGTATCGGCTCTCAATTTCTTCTTTCCATTCAAGATAATATTTTTCTGGTGTTTCAATCGTACCGTAACGCAAACCTTGAGTATCGTTACCCGCCATCACCAACTGCATCGTGGTAAAAAATTACGGATAAAATCTTTCTTTTGGTTATCAAGATTCTGGCGAATACCTTCGGAAACAGACACCGATGAACGCTTCAGTTCAATGACACCCAGAGCGATACCATTTACGTATAGCACCATGTCTGGGCGTTTTTTGTTTTCACCTTTGATAGACACTTCTTCAGCAATGGCAAAATCGTTTGCTTCCGGATTATTCCAGTCAACTAGCCACACGGTTTCGTTGAGATGGCCAGAGCCTTCTTTGTCTTTCACGCCGTAACGTAGTAGGCGATAAACTTCTTTGTTGACGTAATAGAGCTTTTTACCTTCACCCAACGCTGCTGCCGTGAATAGCACGGTTGATCAATGCCTCGCTGACACCGCGTTTTTTAAGCCAATCAACTAGGATATCCACTTCAATGTTTTTATTATTGGCGCGATCCTGCCAATTGCCTAAATAGCGATAGCCTAGGTCAGTTTGAAAAAACTGAACAATACGATTTTGGGTAGCGCGTTCACGCTGGCCGACATTACTCATCCTAACCTCTTATCAAACCGAAGCTTGTTCCCCTTGCCAATCAAGCAACGATCAAGCAAATTTGATCCATTAAAATCAATCAAGTAGCGCTAAATTTGTTAGCTTCAGTATCATTCAGTCAAGCAACGATCAAGCAAATTACGCCCAACAAGGCACATAACGCATAGCTTTCGTTCCTGCGTCTGGGTCGTAGGCTCTGATCAACCCTGCGTTCACGGTGTCTTTTATCACTCGACTCACCTGAGCTTGATTCTTTTGTTCGATACCAAAGCGTTCACGTAAAGAAGCATTGTTCATATGTTCACGGTTCACATGTCTTAAACAGCAATGCAGATAGCACGCACGAATGCGATCCTCTTTATCCATTTCAGCAAACTCTTTATGGCCAAAGAGCACCGAGCGAGTATGGTTTTGAGTCATCTCAAATATCGGCGCTGGCAGTTGATAGAATTCCGTCTGCGAAACGACCTTATCAATACCCGAGCCGCGCTCTTCGCAAATGTTTACGCGCCGCATAAAAGAAGCCAGCGCCTCGTTGCGACTTTGTGGCGGCGAGTCTAAAAATCGCTCCGTCGCAACCAAAGGAGTACCTGGGTTAACGATTTCCATACGAGCCTCAAAGACTTCAATCAAGGGGCCGGTACCGGTTAAAGAAAAATCCTGATGGATAATGGCATTAGCCACTAGCTCACGAATCGCTAATTCAGGGTACATTGGCACTTCTTTGCGAAACGCTTTTCCTATTTCCTCATTTGACGGCAGTAAGGTTTTTAAGTAATCAATCAGCCCCTCAAAGCCAACCGCATACCCCTTATTGCCTTCAATTTCCCGCACAGTTTCAATTCGGCTATTGCCTTTATACTGGATTAGACGGACAGCCTTGCGGCTTAGATGAGCAAAGTTTTGCAACTTCTTTGCGAATAGGATGGCACCAAGATTTGTAATATTCCATTGTCCGCCAACGGCAGGCTGAATCAACTTATCGGCTTTTAATGCTTCCAAAATCCCACTTCGATTGTCAGGCAAGGGTAATCCGGTTAGATCAAAATAGGCTGGGTACTCAAGTAGCTTCAACACTTCTTCGGATGAGATATTACTCGCGGCTAATTGTTGCTCAAAAGGCGTTTTATCAAACGCTCGCCATAGGGCTCGCTCTTTTTCCGGAAACTCTTTGAGTTTTTTCTTATAAGAACCACTACGAATAAACTCAACACCGTCAAATTGAACAGGATTGTGCGTGGCTGGCTGTATTTCTAAGATCACCACAGACAAGTCTTGGTGCTCCCCCGCCAGAAACTCATAAAAGCGAAAGTGAATTTTCGGCTGCAACTTTTGCAACAACCAGTTTTCAATTTCTTGTTGCTTATGTTTTTGCTGCGATGGTTTAAACGTTGTGCCAACTACTTGATGGGTATCATCATCGACGCCAAACACCATGTAGGCACTTTGTTTACCAATCAATGCAGCCGAATTAGACAACGCCGATATATATTCACCGATTTTTTCAACATCGGCATTGTGTTTAAACTCGACCCATTCTGTCTCGATGGGCAATGAACAGAGTTCTTTTAATAACCCCTGTAACTGTTGCGATGTCATATCAACGGGCATTGTGATCTCTAGCTGTGCTAGGCTGAGCCTTGCTATATTGCATTAACATGTGAGCCTTATTTATTTTTATAAAAAAACGATTAAATCGCTAGCCCAAACATGCTGTCCTAAGCTTTTAAAATCAGTACTAATAGACTGGAACGACTCATGATTCTATTTCCGTAACAAAACGGGATTTTCGCTGAAATTTTAAATCACCCCAAGGCATCATTCTTTGTTTAGGATAGGAAACATACAGCCATCTCTTAGCTCTTGTAACAGCAACAAATGCGTTATTCCTCTCCTCATCCAACTCCTTTACAGTATTTGCTCTATAGTCTGGAAAAACACCTTCACACATACCGATTAAAAATACGATATCCTTTTCCAACCCCTTCATAGTATGAACTGTGCTCAAAGTTAACCCGTCATCAAGGGCATTGTCGGAAAGCTGGCCAAGGGCCAATGCATTACGAAATGCAACCAAGGAATCCCCAAGCCCTTTTCGCTTGAAGCGCGTCCAAGTGCGATTGAATTCATCAAGCTCTTCCAGACTAAGCTTAACGTCTTCTGTTCTTTCGTCCGAAGCGCCATTATGATTTTCAACC
>RRZU011068811.1_pt1 | contig 12847 bp, 10 predicted proteins | sample 2165561 | NCBI WGS metagenome assembly RRZU01 (sample SAMN10456909, study PRJNA506462) | wastewater metagenome | isolation source: wastewater sludge | place: USA: Moscow, Idaho
GGTCACAGAGCGCAATCAAGGGTAATCCAATCAGCGCATTAGGATCCTCGCCCTGCATTTTTTCGATCACCGCAATCCCTAAACCTTCAGACTTGGCGCTTCCTGCGCAGTTATAAGGTTTTTCTTTTTGCAGGTAGTTTTCGATTTCGTCGTCGCTCAGGTTTCTGAATGTGACCAGCATCGGTACGCCACGCAGCTGTGCTCGACCGGTTTGTGTATTGAGCAGGCACAGACCTGTAAAAAAATTGACGGTGCGACCGCGCATTGTTTTTAGCTGCTTTACCGCGTTGTCGTGCGTGCCGGGTTTGCCAAAAACCTGATCGTCAATGAAGGCCATCTGGTCGCTGCCGATAATCAACGCATCCGGGTATTGTGAAGCCACTGCCCTTGCCTTCGCTTCGGAAAGCCGTAGCGCCGTTGTTTCGGGTGTTTCGCCATGAACAACTGATTCATCAGTGGCCGGATTTACCGTCACAAACGGCAAGCCAAGTTTGCTTAAAAGTTCTCTACGAAATGGAGAGGTGGAGGCAAGAACAAGCTGCACTTTTGTCATTGAGTTTTAAAGGAAAAATGGTTGCCGCTGACAGGGCAAACTGGAAATAAATGGAAAGAGGCCAAATAGTCGGTCTGCAACTTTGACTTCGAAAGACAAAAATAATATCATGCGCCCCTTATGTCGCAACGGATTGTTATTAACAGTTTGGCTTTTGCGCGGGAAGCGGGTTCGCTGCAAGGCGAATTGCCTGTCGCAGAATTGGCTCGCGTGCTGGATTTGCTTGTTAGTTCGGCTGGTTCTTTAACTTACCGGCTTGAGGGCAGGCTTGGTGAAAGTGGCCGGCCTCAGTTGTTATTGCAGTTAGACGGCGTGTTGTCGGTTTGCTGTCAGCGTTGCCTTGAAGGGATTAACTATCCGTTAAAGGTGCGCAATGTACTTGAGTTCGTTGATGATGAAGACGATTTGACGCAGGAAGAAGTCGAAGATGATTCGATGGATTTTCTCCCGGCGCAAAGCGAAATCGATGTTGTCGCCCTGATTGAAGACGAGGTTATTCTCAGTTTGCCTTCGGCGCCGCGTCACGAAAGTTGTGTTATACCCAAGGCAGGGCAGGGAGCGAGTGATGTTTCACCGTTTTCTGTTTTGAAAGGTCTTGTAGGTAAAGCATAGTAATTTTGAATTTTGGAGTAATTTATGGCCGTTCAGCAGAACAAGAAATCCCCTTCCAAGCGTGGCATGCATCGCGCACACGATTTTTTGACCAACCCACCTCTGGCTGTCGAGCCGACAACGGGAGAAGCCCATCTGCGCCACCATATTAGTCCTTCGGGCTACTATCGTGGCAAGAAGGTTACCAAGGGCGCTGGCGAATAAGAATTTGCGGATAGGCAGACAATTCCCGTGAAAGGGAGTTGTCTGCCTTTTCTTTTGCCCCTTCGGATGACTGTTACTGTCGCCATTGATTGCATGGGCGGGGATCACGGCCCCCATGTGACCGTCGCTGCTGCGCTGGACTTTCTGCGTAAGCACGACGATGTGCGCGTTATCCTCGTTGGAATCGAGGATAAGATTCGCCCTTTTCTTTCGAATGGGGGCGGCGAACGCGTCTTGCTTCGCCACGCCAGCGAAGTCGTGGCGATGCACGAATCTCCTGCGTTGGCCATACGTAACAAAAAAGACTCGTCGATGCGTGTGGCTATTGATCTGGTCAAGAGCGGCGATGCCGATGCCTGTGTCTCTGCCGGAAATACCGGTGCTTTGATGGCTATTTCCCGTTTCGTTCTCAAAATGCTTCCGGGAATTGATCGCCCTGCCATTTGCGCGGTGCTACCCACCATTTCCGGTCACATCCACGTTCTTGATCTGGGCGCCAACGTTGACTGTACCCCCGAACATCTATTGCAGTTCGGAATTATGGGCTCGTCGTTAGTTTCTGCCATTGAACACAAAGATGGCCCGACACTCGGTATCCTGAATATCGGCGAGGAAGACATCAAAGGGAATGATGTTGTCAAACGAGCGGCTGAGCTTCTTAAAGAGTCCGGGCTCAACTTCATTGGTAATATTGAAGGCGATGGGCTGTACAAAGGCGAAGCGGAAGTGGTCGTCTGCGATGGCTTTGTTGGTAACGTCGCGCTCAAGGCGTCTGAAGGTCTGGCGCAGATGATGGCCACTTTCTTGCGTCAGGAGTTTGGTCGCAACCTATACACCAAGCTGGCTGCACTTGTTGCACTTCCCGTACTAAAACACTTTAAGCGGCGCGTCGATCATCGGCGCTATAACGGTGCCAGCTTGCTTGGACTAAAGGGAATTGTTGTCAAGAGCCATGGTTCGGCTGATGTGTTCTCGTTTTGCAATGCGCTTGAGCGAGCCGCTGATACCGTGAGAAGTGGCGTATTGGCGCGTATCACCGAGCGTGTCGCGCAGCAACAACCGGTTCAGGAGACTGCATAATATGTTTGCTCGTATCGCGGGCGTTGGTAGCTATCTGCCAGGGCAGCCTGTAAGTAATCTCGATCTTGGTGCGCGTTGTGCCGATATCGATGACGAATGGATCATTACTCGCACGGGGATCAGGACGCGCCACCTTGCCAAAGCCGAAGACACTTCAAGTGATCTCGCACTGGAAGCGAGTCGGCGCGCACTTGCATCAGCTGGTGTTGATGCAAGCGAACTTGATTTGATTATTGTCGCTACGTCGACACCGGACTTTATTTTCCCGAGCACCGCTTGTCTGTTGCAGGCAAAGCTTGGCAATCATGGCGCCATGGCTTTTGATATTCAAGCCGTGTGTGCCGGCTTTTCTTATGCCTTAAGTATCGCTGAGAAATTCATCCGTAGCGGGAGCCACAAAAAAGCGCTTGTTGTTGGAGCAGAGGTGTTTTCCCGCATCCTCGATTGGAGCGATCGCAGCACTTGCGTGTTGTTTGGGGATGGTGCTGGTGCTGTTGTCGTCGAAGCAGCAGAGAAACCGGGTATTCTTGCGACCGCGATGCATGCCGACGGCTCTCATAACGGCATACTATCCGTCCCCGGAAGCATAAGCGGCGGGCAAGTGACCGGCGATCCGTTTTTGCGCATGGACGGGCCTGCCGTGTTTAAGTTTGCCGTTCGTGTGTTGTCGGAAGTGGCGATTGAATGCTGCGAAGCGGCTGAAATTTCGCCGAACTCCATTGATTGGTTGATTCCACATCAGGCCAATATTCGAATTATCGAGTCCACAGCCAAGAAGCTCGGTCTTGATATGAACAAGGTTATTGTGACGGTTGATCGTCATGGCAACACTTCAGCGGCATCCATTCCGCTAGCGCTCGATACGGCCGTTCGTGATGGGCGTATTCAAAGAGGGCACAAGGTTCTCCTTGAAGGCGTTGGTGGCGGTTTCACCTGGGGCGCTATTCTGCTCGAATTCTAAGAGGACGATCTATGGCATTCGCTTTCGTTTTTCCCGGTCAAGGTTCCCAGTCTGTCGGCATGATGGCTGCGTATGGGGATTCTTCGATTATTCGCTCGACGTTTGATGAGGCCTCGGCAACGCTTGGCCAGGATCTCTGGCAACTCGTTGCAGACGGACCCGCAGAGTTATTGGCACAAACAGTGAATACGCAGCCATTGATGCTGACGTCTGCTATTGCTGCCTATCGCCTGTGGCTTGATAAAGGCGGGCGGACTCCTGCTGTCGTCGCCGGACACAGTCTGGGTGAGTATTCCGCTCTGGTTGCGGCGGGGGTTATCGATTTCAAGGATGCTGTTCCGCTGGTTCGGCTGCGCGCAGCGGCTATGCAAGAAGCGGTCCCTGTCGGCACCGGGGCGATGGCAGCCATTCTTAATCTGGATGACGAAAAAATCCGTGAAGCATGCGTTGAAGCAGAGGCCGAGGTCGGCAATGGTGAGGTTGTCGCGCCCGTAAACTTCAACGCGCCTGGGCAAACAGTAATTGCCGGTAGTAGAGCCGCCGTCGAACGTGCCTGCGAGGGCTGCAAGACTCGGGGTGCCAAGCGTGCTGTGCTCTTGCCTGTTTCTGCACCGTTCCACTCCTCATTGATTCGTCCTGCGGCTGACAGACTGGGTGATCGCTTGGCTGAACTGGTTTTTTCAGCCCCCAAAATCCCGGTGGTGAATAACGTCGATGTGTCAATCGAGTCCGATCCCGATAGAATCAAGGATGCGTTGATTCGCCAGGCCTACTCGCCCGTGCGCTGGGTTGAGACTATTCAGAAAATCGTTTCGCTGGGCGTAAGCAATGTGGCCGAATGTGGCCCCGGTAAAGTGCTCGCTGGCCTTACAAAGCGCTGTGCCGATGGTGTCACTGGCATTGCACTCGCGGATCTTGCTTCGATTGAAGCCAACCTAAATCTGGAGTAGTTCATGGTGCTAAAAGGTCAAGTTACTCTCGTTACTGGTGCTGCACAGGGTATTGGTGCTGCCATCGTGCTCGAACTTGCGCGTATGGGCGCAACGGTTATTGGTACGGACATCAATGAAGATGGTGCCAATCGCATCAGTGCTGCCTTGGCGGCAGTTGGCGCGCAGGGCCGTGGTCTGGTTATGGATGTTCGCGATACTGCCCAGGTTGAGGCCGTGATCGATATGGTCGACAAAGAGTTCGGCGGTGTGTACGTGCTGGTTAATAACGCAGGTATTACTCGCGATAATCTGGCCATGCGCATGAAGGATGAGGAATGGGACATGGTTATTGAAACCAATCTCAAGTCTGTCTTCCGTTTGTCTCGTGCCGTGATGCGCGGCATGATGAAGGCTCGCGCCGGGCGCATCATCAATCTTTCTTCGGTTGTTGGGCACGCTGGAAACGCTGGGCAGGCCAATTATTGCGCTTCCAAAGCCGGCGTCAGCGGTATGTCACGCTCCATGGCCCGCGAGCTGGGAAGCCGTAACATCACTGTCAATTGCGTTGCGCCAGGCTTTATTGATACTGCCATGACCAAGGCTCTGGAAGAAAAGCAGCGCGCAGCGCTGGTCGCCAACGTGCCACTCGGCCGCCTGGGTACGCCCGAAGATGTCGCGGCAGCGGTCGGTTTCCTGGCTTCTCCCGCGGCGGCGTATATCACTGGGACAACGATCCACGTTAACGGCGGCATGTACATGGGATAACGCCCGAAAGGGCGGCGGGCACGGTTGACCGCCGTTTCTGCTAAGTTGGTAAGACTTGGTCATTTTGGTAAAATAGCGCGTTTTTGTTGCACACACGAACCTATAGAAGGAGCACTTTGATGGAAAATATCGAACAACGCGTCAGAAAGATTGTTGCAGAGCAACTCGGTGTAAATGAAGCGGATATCAAGAACGAGTCCTCGTTCGTTGATGACTTGGGTGCCGATTCATTGGATACGGTTGAGCTGGTTATGGCGCTTGAAGAAGAATTCGAGTGCGAAATTCCTGATGACGAAGCCGAGAAAATCACCAACGTTCAGCAAGCCATCGATTACGTTACAAATCACAAGAAGTAATCCTTCTGCCGAATATTTCTACGGGCGGTATTAATACCGCCCGTAGTGCTTTGTTTGGCAACAAATTCCTCAATTCAGTGTTTCCCTGTTACCGGGAGAAAAAATTGACACGTCGCAGAGTTGTCGTTACCGGCCTTGGCATCATATCTCCGGTCGGAAATACCATAGAACAAGCCTGGAAAAACATTTTGGCTGGTCGCTCCGGAATCGACCGGATTACCCGTTTTGATGTCTCCTCCTTTCCCGTGCAAATTGGCGGTGAAATTAAAGATTTCGATATTACCCAGTACCTGCCGGCAAAAGATGCACGCCGGATGGACACCTTTATTCATTACGGAATGGCGGCCGGTATTCAGGCGATCAAGGATGCAGGGCTTGAGGCGCATCCGGCCAATGCCGATCGTATCGGTGTTTCAATTGGTTCGGGTATCGGTGGCTTACCGATGATTGAAACGACAAAAGAAGATTATCAGGCGGGCGGCGTGAGGAAGATTTCGCCGTTTTTTGTTCCTGGCTCGATCATTAACATGATCTCGGGCAACCTGTCGATCATGTACGGGTACAAAGGGCCGAATATGGCCATGGTCAGTGCCTGTTCGACCGGAACGCACAGCATCGGTGATGCGGGTCGTCTGATTGAGTACGGCGACGCGGATATCATGATTGCCGGCGGTGCCGAATGTACAGTTTCTCCTCTTGGTCTTGGCGGTTTCTGTGCAGCGCGCGCCTTATCTACGCGCAACGATGATCCGAAGACGGCGAGCCGTCCTTGGGACAAGGATCGCGACGGGTTCGTCCTGAGCGAAGGTGCAGGGGTGATGGTGCTTGAAGAGTACGAGCACGCCAAGGCGCGCGGCGCCAGAATCTATTGCGAACTGGCTGGTTTCGGCATGAGTGCCGATGCCAATCACATGACCGCGCCGTGTGAAGATGGCGAGGGCGCTGCACGTTGCATGAGCAGTGCGCTGCGCAATAGCCAGCTCAATCCGCAAGATGTCGATTACCTCAATGCGCACGGTACCTCGACGCCATTGGGTGACAAGGCTGAAACGGTTGCCATCAAGCGCAGCTTTGGCGAGCATGCGAAAAAGTTGGTCGTAAACTCGACGAAGTCGATGACCGGTCACCTGTTGGGTGCTGCCGGAGGCGTTGAAGCGATTTTTTCGGCGCTTGCCATTTACAACCAGGTTTCGCCACCAACGATCAACATCTTTACGCCGGATGAGGCGTGCGATCTTGATTATTGTGCCAACGAAGCACGTCAAATGAAGATCGACGTCGCTATGTCTAATTCGTTTGGCTTTGGCGGTACCAACGCAACCTTGGCCTTCAAGCGCATTTAGTCGCTTCATTCAAAGCGGTGCAGTTCCCCGTATTCATCAAACTGCACCGCTCGTATCGCTTTACTGCTTTCCTTTCCCTGTTTCATATCCTTGCGGCTTGTAGCGTCATCGTAGTGCCATTGCCATGGCTCGTGCGCATGTCTTTGCTGGTACTCGTTGGTTTATCTTTGTGGCAAGTCCTGCGGCCTTCCCGGATCGTTGGTTTATCCATCTCCAGTCATGATGGCCTGCATTGTCTGCTTGCCGACGATCAGCGCATACCGGCAAGCGTATTGGCTGACACCACCGTGTTTGGGCAACTGATCGTACTGCGTTTACGGATTGGTAATGAAAAACGGGCCAGTAACGTGACCTTGGTGTCAAATCACATGTCGGCCAAAGAGTTCCGGATTCTTCGTTTATGGCTGCGCTGGCATACACAGCCGGAGCCGTTGGAGCCAGAAGAATAGCGGGTGCAAGCATTGAAGCAAACGCTTGAACTTACCAGAGGCAGCTAGTAATCCAGTTTCAGTGCGGTACACAAAAACTTCATGAAGGGCGCGGCGCTGGCAAAATTTTCAGCGGCTAGCTTGGTAAGATTGCCTTTGACGATGTTGCGGCGCAATACGGGCGACACCCCGATAAAATCCTTGCGCTTGAGATCGTCGATTGCCAGATGAACAGCATCGTAGCCACGTGGTGGCCGGTTCAAGGTGTCGCCTGAAAGCGTCCAATGTTCAACAAATTTTTTGTTGTCTCGCACGGAGAACCATTTCTCCGGTCTTTTGGCAACCAGATCACGTATTAGCCCGAGCGCATCGCTGTCCGGTTTCCAGCAGCCCACGCCAAGGAAACACTCGTCGTTGGCCAAATGAACATAAAAGCCCGGGGTATGGACGTCTTTTCCGCAGTGGTGACGGAACTGAATGCCAATATTGGTCTTGTACGGGGATTTGTTGCGCGAGAAGCGCGTGTCTCGCGCAACCCGCATTAGTGAGCCGCCCACTTTTCGCAGGTCAGCCTTGAAGTGCGGCGCAAAGGATTCGAGCGCCAAGCCCATTTCTGCTATGAATTCCATGGCGGGTTCACGCACCAGTTCTTCGTAGCGAGGCTTGTTTAGTTCAAACCAAGCCCGGTTATTGTTAACGGCGAGTTCGTCCAGAAAACAGAAGGTGGCTTTGCTAAACATGCGGATTCGTTTCCATCATTGATTGGATTGCATCACTAATTGTCGTTACTGCCAGTTATTCCCGCTTTTCTCGCACAAGCTGCTGTAGCTGCTCTAGCAGGGCGTCGCGCAGCATGGCGAGTTCGTCAAGTCCAGCCAATGCCTGCGCGGTCTGGCCCTGTGCGTGAAGCTCACACAAGCTGACTGCCAAGGTCCGTACTTTTTGGTGTAGCGGGCGGAGAGGCTGGAAGGCAACTTGTTTTCCATGACGGGCTTGTCCCTCGAATTCCAGCCAGGTGTCAAAGCGGCTTTCATGGTGAATAAGCGGCAGCACTGCACGCTTGTTTCTGATGAAATCTTCGACAGCCATAATCCACGCCCGGTATTCGACGCCGGCAAAAAGCAAGGGCAAATCATCGCGGTTGACTGAAGGTTGCTTGCTCCAGGATGAATCCGGGCGCCAGGACTTGGCCCAGCCAGGAAGGTCGGCGGCTGGCATGGGGCGGGCAATGCCATAGCCTTGTGCCAGCTCACAACCGAGTTGCAGTAGCATGGCACCATGATCAACGGTTTCTACACCTTCTGCGATAACCTGACGACGGAAGGCTGTTGCCAGACTGAGTACTCCGTCCAGAATAGCCAGATCGTCTGGGTCATCAAGCATGTCGCGGACGAAGCTTTGGTCGATCTTGAGCTGAGTAACAGACAGGCGCTTCAGGTAGGTTAGCGAGGAATAGCCCGTACCGAAGTCATCCAGGGCAAATGTGACGCCGATTTCCCGACACGTTTCGATAATTTGCGACACACGCGAAATATCTTCCAGTGCGCTTGTTTCAAGAACTTCTATCGTCAGATCGCTGGGGCTGACAAAAGGATGGTTGGCCAGAATCTCCCGCAGGCGTTCAACGAAACTGTCTTGTTGCAATTGTCGGGCACCAACGTTGACGCTAACCGGAATATTCAGTCCGGCTGCGTGCCAGAGTTCCATTTGCATCAATGCACTATCAATAACCCATTCGCCGATTTCGATTGCCAGCGGATGATCTTCGATGACTGGCAAAAACACGGAGGGCGGCAGCAACCCGCGTTCCGGATGTTGCCAGCGAATTAGCGCCTCAGCCCCAATGACCGACCCCGTACGCATGTTAACCTTGGGTTGGTAATAGAGGACAAATTCGCGTTCGACGATGGCGTGACGGATGTGTTCGAAGCTTTCGTGGTGACCACGAACGGAGCGATCCTGATCTGCGTCAAAGATGTGATAGCGGTTCTTGCCTGCGAGTTTGGCCTGGTACATGGCCTGGTCCGCCTGGCGAAGAAGCTGGTCGGCGTCGACGTCTTCCGATTGCGGATAAAACGTGACGCCAAGGCTGGCAGAAACCTGCAGTGTGAATTCATCGATAGCCAATGGCTCTGCCGCTGCCACGAGCATACGCTCCAGCATCGGTATGCAATTTTCTGCGTTCTTTAGATCAAGCAACACTGCAACAAATTCATCGCCCCCCATTCGGGCGAGCGTATCGCCTTCTCTCAGGGTCAGTTTCATGCGGCTTGCGAGGGAAATCAGTAACTGATCACCTGTTTCATGGCCGTACTTGTCGTTGATGGCCTTGAAACCGTCAAGATCCAGATACGCGACGGCTAGAAGCTGCCCGCGCCTGTCTTCCTGAAGCATGCCCTGATGCAGACGATCCGCCAGCAGCACCCGGTTTGGCAGGGTGGTCAGTACGTCATAGTGGGCGATGTGCTCGAGCTGTCTTTCGTGTTCCTTCAGGGCGGTGATGTCCGAGCACAAGGCCACATAGTGCCGGATAATGCCCTGATCATCATAGATGGCGCTGATGGTGAGCATCTCAGCATACAACTCGCCGTTTTTTCGCTTGTTCCAGATTTCTCCATTCCAGTGGCCGTTTTCCAGCAAATCTAGCCAAAGGCTGGCATAAAACGCCTTATCCTGAAGGCCGGATTTGAAGATACGCGGGTTGCAGCCAATCAGTTCATCGTGGCGGTAGCCGGTAATTCTCAAAAATGTTTCATTAGCGTCGATAATCAAAGCGTCAGCGGTCGTGATCAGGATGCCTTCACGGGCATGGGTGAATACGCTGGCGGCCAGCTGAAGTTTTTCCTCAGCTTGTTTTCTTTCCGTAATATCACGGGTAAAACCAACGGTGCCATTTACCTTTCCTTCGTCAAAAACGGGAGATTTGAAGGTTTCGCTCCAGAACACCTGATTATTAATGACTTGGGGTTCAATGAAGTATTCCGTTTTGCCACTTTCGGCGACAGCAAGATCCTGCGCATGATAGGTTTTTGCCCTGTCTGTCGGCACTACATCGAAGTCAGTCAAGCCGATCAGATCATCTGTTGACTTCATGCCAAGGGCGTCGGCCATGTGCTGGTTTACAGCACGATAGCAGTTGTCTTTGTCCTTGAGCCAAACAAGGAAAGGAAAACTATCCAGAAGCGCTCGTTGATAGCGCTCGTTCTGAATCAGTTGTTGCCCGGCTTGCTTGCTTTCGGTGATGTCTCGCACACTGAATTGCATCAGCAGGCGGTTGCCGTGACGAAACGACATCAAGTTGACCTCGGCATCCCATTCCGTACCATCGGGGCGGCGATGGCGCCAGTCAAAAAGGATAGAACCGTATTTCAGCGCCTGTTGTATTCTCAATGAAGCACTTTGCGCTGATGAGGTCCCGTCATATTGGTTGGTGGGCGACAGTTCGGCCGGGGTCAAGCCGATGAGTGATGATTTATCGGGTAAGCAATAGATAGTGACTGCTGCCTGATTGCAATCAGTGAATAAGCCGCTCTGTGGGTCAAGAACCACTAACGCAATAGCCGAGTCAGAGAAGAGAACCTTGTTGTAGGCTTCACTTTCTTTGATCGTCTTTTCGGCAGTTTGTAGCGCTTCGATTTTGTCGTGCAACACCTGTTTCTGCATTGCAATTTGCTGTTGATTCTTCTGCAGCATGTCGCGCATTGCTTCGTAGGCAAACGAAAGCTGTCTGACTTCCTCGATTTCCGAGGATGCTGGCGGCGCGCTTTGAAAATCCAGTTGTCCGATTCGCGCAAAGGCTTTGGCCAGATCTTCCAAGGGCTGCACAATTCGCTTGGCTTGCTGACGGGCGAACAGCATAACCAACAGAAGCATCAGGATCAGTCCGCCTAGTATGAAGGTGGCAGCAGGCACCCAGTCAGGCGCAAAATCGGCCTCCGGTGCCAAAGTAACAATCCAGAACTGCGTTTTACCAAGCCGATATGACTGCATGCGAGCCAGCCATGCCTGATCGCCAGAACGAAAGCTCGATACGCCATTTTTGACTATTTTGTTGCGCCCATGCCATTCGCTGAGCGCATCCGTTAGCGGGGCCAGTTTAAGATCCGCGCTTTTTTTGAGGGCATTGCCGAACCAGTCGGTAGCTGCAATCCCGCTTGGTGCCGCCGGGAGCGCCAGAACACGCAGGTCTTCGGTCAATACTAGCGCAATGCCGTGTGTGCCAAGCTTGGTATTCATGGTCAGCGTTGATAGATCCCGCAGCATGAGATCCATCCCGATAACGAAGTCGCGGCCATCTTTCAAGGCGATTCGGGTCGAAGCGGTAATTCCTGGGTCGCCAGTCGTGAAGAAGATGTAAGGCTCCGTCCACTGGACGCGTTTGGTGTCCAGCATGGCCGATGAATACCACGCACGCTTGCGCGGATCATAGTCGACCGACTTCCAGTAATCTTGCGCGTTGCCGTTAGCATCCCATTCAAAGAAATGATGACGATCGCCCCAGCGCTGACGATCGGTCATCCGATTGCGCCATTTTCCGTCGGGGAGTTGAAGGAGAAGCCAGCCTTCGCCGGAAGACGTGCCGGCAACGATGGAAGTGGCTTCAGGCAGTGCTCCAAGCACCGGCTGAAAGAGATGGTTAAATACTGCCGGGTTCTTGAGGTCTGGCGGCTCGCTTCCGATCCAGCCGGGACTCATTCTTAGAATTTGTTCGGCGGGTTGAAAGACACTGTTCAGCTTCGCCTCGACCTGCGCCGATGCTACGCTGAATTGATCGGCCGCGATTCGCTCTACCATCGGCTTGAGGCCGAACAGAAGGGCTCCCAAACCCATCAGCAAGACAGCGCTGCAAACAAGCAAACCGACGCGTGTCTGCAGGCTCTGGCGTAAAGAAACAGCTGGTTTGAGCGCTTTGCTCATGGCCGTGATTATCGATATAAGATCATGGTAAAAAGACTCCTCGAACTGGCGTGCTAATAACCAAGGTTGATGATGCGTCTGGCAATAGACCAGATCAGGCCGTAACTATAGCTGCTTATGTGTTGCTGGGCTATTGGAGATGCCAGTATTCTTTGGTATGCAGAAGAGCCGGGGGCTAGCTGAATACTTCGTATTTGACTCCTCCGCGTCGATCTCCTCCGTATTCGCGACCAAAAAATATCATGCCTTTATCTGCAAGAATGATAGAGGCCTTTAAAAGTCGAATTTCCTTTTCTTTGTCCGGAATTATGAAGGTGCCGTTAGAACTGGTGTCGGTTACCGTAATGCAGTCAATGCTTCGCTCAAAACGGCAGTGATTCCGGGAAACCAGGTTATTACCCAAAACCAGCCCGTTAAGCGGGCTGCGCCCGACCGTAACAATGGGGCGTTCGTGATCGATTTTCAGGGTGCTGAGGTTGTGTTGCAAGAGCAGGTAGGGTTTGCTCAGGTCGTTGTCTTTGTCAGAAGGCCACATGGATTGGTCCCAGTACGAGGAATGGGGGAGTTCTCTGCGCCAATCGACGGCATGTGCAGAAACTTCCGGCGGAAAGTCGTCAATGGGGTGTGCCAGTTTTTGCAACTCCGGCTTAAGGGCATTGATCACTGCGCCTGACATAACTATTCCATCATCCTGGA
>RRZU012166444.1_pt1 | contig 12844 bp, 15 predicted proteins | sample 2165561 | NCBI WGS metagenome assembly RRZU01 (sample SAMN10456909, study PRJNA506462) | wastewater metagenome | isolation source: wastewater sludge | place: USA: Moscow, Idaho
GTATTAATGGATCTTGATGATCTCATTACATATGTCGGTAATAATTACGATAATGAACTCTCTACGCAAATGTATATGACATTACATTTGATGTTGAAATCAACCGTTCTACAAGTATTCCGTCACGATCAATGGCCAGATATTGTTGATGAAGGTCAAATCCTTGTAGGTAAAATCTACCGTGTTGTAACACTTCCAATTGTTTCATGTCAAGTACCATACAATGCACCTGGTAAATCAGGTATCATTGATCGCAATACTCATACGCAACTAGTTAAGCTGTTGGATAGTATGATGAAGTGGCGTGAAGATTATCATTCAATGTTGTTAATAACTGTTGATAATGATATCATCGAAGTTAACACAACTACTATCGATGGTAATTACATCATGTATTGTGGTAACGAATAATTTAATTAAAAGAGGACCTTCGGGTTCTCTTTTTTTTGCCCAAAACGGCATAAAGAGTGCCCGAAGGCACTCAGTATTAATCAAGGATTCCACTCACCTTCAGGATTAGATCCATCACCTTCAGTTCCTGTATCTTCTTCATCAGTACCATCACCTTCAGTTCCATCACCCTCACCTTCGGTTAATGATGGGTCATCGAAGCCTAAGCCTAGATCATCGCCACCCATATCGCCATCCATACCATCACCACCTTCACCACCAGCATCGAATCCACCAGCATCACCTTCAGTTTTAACACCTGTGGTTTCTTCTAGTTTCTCGAGCAATGCATTATTGTCTTTAATAATTGGTTTAATCTTAGTCATTAATCCAAGTAATGCTTTAGACATTGTGGTTGTAAACTCTACATGTTCATCCAACATATTAACAATAGTTTTATTATCGTTGTCAACAGTTATCATGTCAAATAATTCAGGCATGATATTGTTAAGTTTACAATAACGACGAATGTAATATGCTTTAACGATTTCACGAGTTGCATCTACAGTCATACCAATCTCACCGATCATATCGGTAGCTAAGATGTTAGTACTTAAGAATGCATCAGTAAGGAGTTTATCAAGAGCTTGTGTATATTGATCCAATGCTTCTAACTGCATTTCAAACTTAGCAGTTTCAGCACGTGGTAATTCCACATAGATATTCATAAGGAAATAGTTAATGATTTCATCATCAGTATACGTCTTAGCAAAAGTTTTATTAACAAACTTTCTATTCTGTTCTAGAATCTTTTTAAGGTCATCTAAAATAGGTTTAGAGTTATAACAGATTTTACGAATATGATCAGACCACTTCTCAGTATAAATATCCTGAGCAACTTGGTTACGTTTAGCTAACAAGATATTATTAGCATGAACAGAAGTAGCAAAGTCTGGACCAGTGGCGGCATCAACCGTTTCAGGAGTTAACCACATACTCATGATATGCCATTTCTTTAACATCTCATCAAGTTCAGTATCTACTTTACCCATGCTAACATTAGAATGGTTTACTACAGCCTTAGTTTCAGGGAACCCAGGGTGACCTGAAACACTTACACTGACGCCAGAGTTAGTAAGGTTGGATACAATGTTAAGTGGGTCAAATTCACCAAATGGTGATTCACTACGAGTAGCCTTAGCAACTGCGTGTAAATATTCTTCAATAGTTTTATCTGGATTAGGATCCGTTGGGTCTAATTGGATTTCTACTTCACGTTGAGTAATACTATTCTTTACAGCAGCCATTACGTTTGCATACATTAATACAGAACGTAAAGAAGCAATCATTTTAGATTTCTCTAATAATGAAATACCCATTCCGTAATCGTTATAATCAAATGCAAAGTAAGTTAATAATGTCTTTGGTACAAAGATTAATTGCGTATGTTTCTTAGCCAAGGCACGAGCAAACATAAGTTTATAAATTTCATCTGTAGCACCTAATGATAAATCACCACCATACATACCGGATAAACGAATTATTAGATCTTCTTCAATTACCTTAGAAAAAGCCTTATACATTTCATCATATTTCTGAGCTGTATTTCCATTAGTGCCAAACTGTGATTGATTTACCTTTTGTGCAAGGAAATCAGACATGTCTGTATTATCGTTATTAGCATTGATCATATTTTCAATGTAATCTGAATCTACAGGGATACGCACAGGGTTACCAGTATTATCAATTACCACATAATACCCAATATGGTTAGTTGGGTCTGATGGGGGGAAGATTGGAATACATGATTCATGTGGTACACGCATCACTAATGGATGACCAATAGTTTCCTGATCAACTTTATTTTTTGTCTTTAGATTTAATACTGTTTCGGTTTGGTATTGTCTTTCAGTAAAGCTAGACATCACTGATTTTACACGATCATTAATATCCCCGGTAGAGCCAACATTTTTATCTTTATTACCAAAGTGTTTACTACGTTCGCGTTCCGGATTATATAGCTCCATACCTAATTGATTTTTACGATAGGTAGTTGCAAGACGGTCATGTACGATCTTTTCATTTAAACGAGGAAGTTTTAAAGCTTCATAGTTATCAATGATAGTGATATTCATTTTATCACTAATTTTAGGATCATAGTCCATTGGTTTATTTAGATTGATACTTTCAATAGATGCAGTTAATTGAGAATATAAATCATTACCTTCATCACCTTTAGGATTAATCAAAATACCTAAAGACTTAACAGTGCCAGTCGATTGACTTATAAAGTCACCAATACTTTCTTTTGAAATAATGTTACCACTATTAATAGCGTGGTCTAAACTTGATTCTGGCAATACAATTACTGGAACTGAGCCATCGTCGAATAATGAAGCTTCAAGATATGGTTGTAAATACTTTTCAATTTTAAAGTGTTTCTTCATTGTATCTTCAACAGATTTGAGCATTGATTTACCGGCGGTACCTAAGTAATCGCTGGAATCATCAAGGTTGAAAAATATTTCTGTTGAAACTAAATCATTAGGTGAAATAATGCTTGTAACAAGTATTTGTTTCGCTAATTCAACATCAGGTAAATTTTGTTGAATATTATGTGCTGTTGCCCTACTTGTTGCTGCCTTCATCATAGCTTCATTAATATGACTGCTTTGATGTGCAGGGGCTTTACTCTCACCAGCTACTACTTCTCTGACTGTGTTTTCAGTGTCAGTATCAGACACTAGCTTGTTAGCTAAAGCAGAATATGTATCAGTTGGCGAGATGAAACCTTTTACTTTCTTACTATCGTCCCTTTGAGACGATCTACCGAGTAGTCGGTTCATCATATACTCCAAATATATCGAGGTCATAACATATGTCTAAATCTTTACAGGAAATATACCGTGGAAAGATATTCAGTTTAGCTAAGACCATCGTATTCAAATGTCATTACAGTGCAGTTGCTACTAACCGTTGGTTAGAAGAATTAGGCTATATAGTTGATTGGGAAAACCTTAGTACTTGGAAATATTATTTAAATCTAAGTGGTGAATATCATCAATTTGATCACGACTATTTAGCTGATACTGGCGGATATATTCCTGTACAGATAGCAGGTAATAATGGTCCTATATCTACACAATTTACTAAGGAATTAGTAACTGGGTCTAATGCCGATACTGGTACAGCTGCTGAATACGCATATGGTTCTAAGTCTTACAAACTCTTAGTAGCTAAATATAAATTACTTGAACCACTAATAATGGGTATCCTATACTCAGTAGATTTAAAGATCGCAGTTACTGCACCAGATTGGACAATTCTACATATTGGTGGTTACTATGCTTCTGAGTTTCCAAAAGCAAATAATCTATATGTTTATCATTCTCGTGAGAATGATTTAATTGAAACACTAATCGAAGAACAAGAAGTTAATATTATTCCGGAGATGCAGAAGTACATTACAAACGTAATGACTAGATGGATTACTCCAGAATACACCGCTGTGGATAACTTATACTTAGCTACATGTATTGGTAACTTAGCCGCGGTGATCCCTACTAAAATAGCTAACTTACGCTTAGCTAACTGTAGAACCAACATGGCTCATACTTTCCATATAGGTCAGTTTTTAGAGAGTCATGGGTATCTGGGTAAACATGTACCTTATTTAGGATTAAAAGAATCCCTGTGGTTATATAGAAATGTTGATTGGTTATATCATAACTTTGGTAAAGCTGATACATTTAATACCATTGTGGATAATATCTTAACTCCATCAAATGTACCATTATCGGGATATAGACTTATTCATGATAATTCAGATATGGATAAAGAAACATTATATTCAACACCGAACATGGTAATGGATGTAATTAACTTTAAACAATCGGGTACTGGTACAGATACATATTCGGTTAGAAATATTCTTGATAAAGAAGCTGCTTTAGCTAGAGAGAATACTTACAATATTGATAATGTTGAAACAACAGTTAGTAAGGCATCTAATCGTGGTAGATTCCAAGATCTCTCTACTAAAGTATTAGAATCGATCATGATCGATTATAGTGATTATAGTCCATACTCATTATCTGATATGTTACTTAATCATTGGATATATCATTCGCAAAATGGTAACTACAAAGGTACCATTTATATTACTAACCCTTACACCAGTGAACGAATTCAATTATCTCCATTAAATGCCTTTATTCTAATGACATATTGTTATTATAAAGGTGCTTTGGGTATTGAAGTAGATAAAGTACCAACATTACATTTACGAATGATCCCTAAGACACAGGGTGGTTGGGTTCCGTCATCGAAGCATTTACCATTCCCTACATTAGAAGATCTTAAATATGGTACTGATAAGCGATACATTAGTGAAAGTCAATTAAAGGATTTGTACAACCCCCATAACTTTAACTTTAATATTAGATCAGCTGACTCGTTTTATGGCGAAGTTAAAAAGGTACATGGTATTACATTAGATCGCTTTTATAAAGTGTGTAATGTGGATGATATGTATGGTAGAGCAATGGCGCAAGCCGCGATGCGACACTACTATTGGGATGACGTTGTTGTTAAACTATCCAATACTAATGAAAGCTATACTTCTTGGTTATCTAAAATGAGTATAGACCTGAGTAATCTAAGTAATGAAGAACTCGTTGAAATGGGAGATCAATTACTTATCTTGTCTACAGGTATTCAAACTAGTACAGAAAACCAATTAAGGAATTTACAAAAATCATGTATTGATGTATTGAAGTTCTTTAGTAGTTATACTGTACAGTTTTTAGATTCTACACTTATTTCTTCACCGGCAATGGGTGATGTAAAAACTATCCGTATTGGTGAATATAAGATAATTGGATATAGTAATATAAAGGCTGAAGTAGCTAAGGTCGATGTAGTTGTTAAGACTAAAGCTTCTTTTAAATTTGTGTTACCTTTACATAAAACTGACATTGAACCCTCGCGAGTAATTAATATTAAGAAAGTTGTAAATTTAAAATTAAATTTAGGACACCTTAGTATGAGAGATGATTACAATATTAAGCGTACTGCTATGAATGTTAAGATGCGCATACCTATATCTGGTATGGGTGTGAAAGTAACTATAGTAGAACCTAAATAATAAACTTATCGATTTATTTGCTAATTATATGAACTAAAGACAGGAGATATCAATGTCTACTCAACTTACAGGCGCTTCTGCGAAAATCCTTTTCGAAAGTCCTGCGCAATTAAACTTGAAAAAGAAACTTCTAAAAGAAGGTAATTTCGAAATTGTTTCTAGTGGTCCTGAGTCTGCAACTAATCTAGACAAGGGTATTACAGTTGTACGCACTAAACAATTGGTTGGTAGTGATGCTATTACTGACGCACCAATTTATGAATATAAAGAATTCCCAATTACACATCCACGTGAAAATATTGCTGATGTATTCCGTCGTCGTTTACCACGTGATGCTGCTGGTCAATTAACTGTTCCTGGATTAACTGCTGTAACCTTAACTGCTTTAAATGCTAAGTTAGAAGCTTATGGTATCTATCTAGAGCCAAAAGAATTTACTTTAGTTGCACATGGTACATCAGCTTTTATACTTACTGCTAAAAATAACTGTGTAATTTTCTATGGTAAAATTTCATTTACAAATACTGAAGCGGCAAAAGAGTCTTTAGAAGTATATGAGGCTGAAGGTGGTGAGACTGAGGAAAACCCAGGTGCTCCCAGTGAAGGCGGTGAAGGATCTGAAGGCAGTGCTGGTGAAGTAACTGATCCGGGGGATTCTGATCCAGAAACATTGGTAAAGTCGACAATAGCTAATTTAACATATTTGGCTACGGAGAATAAGATCGTAGCTGATGTGACAAATGCACTAGAAGTAACAATTGAAACAACCACGGGTTTAAATATAACTTCCGGTGTTGTAGCAGGTAAAGTTGAATATATCTTCAGTGAATCGTTACCTGTTGGTACAATAATCTCTGTAATGACTGAAGATGCTGAAGAATCAGTATTAGTTGATTCTACTACAGATTAACAATTACTGTTTATAATTAGACGGTCTTTACCGTCTAATTTTTTACCAATTTAATAAAGGGATTAGTAATGTCTACTAAATCAAATCGTAATTACATGATCGGAACTAAAGCTTTTTTAGCTGGTTATAACAATTACCACTTGTATACTTTCTTACATACACCAGAAAATGCATCAGTAATTGAAGTTAATAGTATTCCAAATGCACAACGTGGTGATGGTTATAACGCGATTGCCAAAGTAAACATTGACCGTACAATTGGATATGTTCCAGGTATCGGTCTAAAACCATTTACTGCTAAACCTAATTACGTTAAAACAGTAAAACTTAATCGTATTTCTGGTGATGAACTTGCTGCAAGTCATGAGCACAATAAACGCTTGATTGCAGATCTTAATGGCGTATTCCCAGATAAAACATCTGAAGTACTTGCTGCACTTAATGCTAAGTATAACTTAGGTATTAAGTTAGAAGACATCTATGATGATGAAATTAAGTCAGCACGCTTTGTGATTCGTTTCTCTAAAACCAGCTTGGCATATGTTGGATTCTTGCCAGTAACTGTAAAATAAAGTATTATAGAAATCATAATACTTTGGAGCCTTTAAATGATTATTACTCGTACAGTTTATGGTGCACAAGTCCAGACCGCTAAGTCATTGGGTTTAAAACATCCAATCAAGGAATATACTACTGTCAATGAAGCAATTAATGATGTAGTATTATGTCCTAACTTACCAAGTGTATTAACACGCGGTATGGAATATGCGGCTGCTTATAATTACGAAACCGATACCACTGATCTTAAAATGCAAATGGTGTGTATTGGTAATGGTGGTCATGAAATGACTATCAAAGGGACAAATTCAATTCCTACAAACGTTGCTAAAGAGCGATATGCTACTGATGCTGTTTTAAAGAACATGATTCCCTTTGTAGTTGTTCCAGTGGATTCAGATCTTAGTGTTGAAAAGCGTAAACGTTATCGCTTACGTCGTACTCACTTAATTAATAATATTCTATATGCAGCTTATTATGGTCGTATCATTGATACTACTGTCATTGCTCCAGAATCAGTTATTGCAACAACTGTAAATGGTATTACTAATTATTCTGAATTTGAACCATCTATTAGTAACATGCGCCCAAGTGACGTGCCTACAACAGCAGCTTTGACAGGTGTGTATGTTTCGGTCTCTGCACCATATTCTTTAGCATTCTCTGCTGAAGATACGAAAAACCTATTGGATGCATGTACAATCCTTTATGGTGATTCAGATCTAGCAATGATCTCTGAAATAGCTGTTTGTTCATGTGTAGACAAACCTATTGTTCAACGTTATCCTAGTAGTGGTACACAAAACCCTGCTACGGTTAATGGTAGTACAATTAAAGAAGCTGTTGGAACACAAATCAATCTATTGGTAAGTATGAAACCTTTAGATATTGAAACTCTTAATGCTGGTACTAGTGTTGCATTAGAACTAGGTGTTACAGAGCCTCTTTTTGGTAATAAAACATAATAGGTAATTGATATGTCCGAGATTAATAAACTCCGTGTGATGTCAGTTGACCCGGGTACTAATGCTCTTGGACTATCTATACATGAATTTAACTTAACACATGGTACGATGGTTGTATTGGATGCTTATACGGTCAACGTACCACGCGTTATGAATTTATATTGTTCAGATTCTTTGTTCTACCATGACGAGAGGGTTGCTAAGTTAAGTGCAGTGGAATACGCTGTGGCTAATTATGCACGAGCATGGGAAATAGAACGCGCTGTATCAGAATCACCGTATATGGGTAAATTTCCTGCAGCTTATGCTGCATTGGTATCTTGCATAAATGCCATACGTTCAGGGTGTAGTAATTACGATCCTACATTATACCTAGACATTATAGATCCTGCGACTATTAAGAAGCAGTTAGGTGTACCTGGTAACTCAGGTGATAAAAGCCTGATTACTAAGGCTATAGAAAAGTCAGAAACAATAGACACTTCTTTAATTGACTTATCAATTCTAGATGAACACAGTGTCGATTCTATCGCTGTTGGACATGCCTACCTCAAATTAAATTTTTGATGAGGTTAATATGCAATTTAAAGATATCTGTTCTATATTAGAAGATGTTCAATTGGATCAACTTGAAGAAGGTGTTAAGATTGTACAATTGGTAAACACAGTGTTAATACAGCATAGTGAATCAATTTCTATTACGGACACGGGGTTAACACTAATTGGTAAATACCATATATGGTCTGATGAGTTGAAATTGAAAGTAAATGAAATTGCTTTTAGTACTAGTATAGATTTTATCTCTCTAGTAAAAGAAGTTAAACAACATAAGTGCGCAATAGAAGCTCAACGTGACTCTGATTATAATACCAAATCACAACTAGTAGTTATTATCTGTATTATACTTTTAGTAACTATTGGTTTTAAGACACAGTCAGTGTATGAGAAAGTTGAAGCAGTTACACCACAAACAAACAAAGAAATATTGGGGGTTGTGGAAAAGGCTGCTAAACCAACTGAACCATAAAGCATAGTAGCATCCTAGGATGCTACTTTTATGCCCATTCTAATTAATTACAGATACATAATACCATTATGAATAGAACTAACTCTATTCGTTATTTTAAATTAAAAGGAATATATCATGGGTCGTATCGGTATTGAAAAATTATTGGCAAATCTTCGCGACACTTTTGGTTACGATACAAATAAATTTACCATAATTGGTGATGCTGCAATGATTATGCATGGTGTCATTAATGAAGTAGATAAGCCTATATTGATGGTAGATTTATTAACCATTCAAACTATGGCTTCAAAGCGTAGTGTCCCTTTAAAGGATAGCACTGATGAAGTATATGGTAAAGTACAATATATTGATATGGGTAATGTGTTAATCATTACTACTTCACGATTACCGACTTATCATTGTGTAGAAGACATTGGTCCATTTAAAGTGGAAACATTGTCAACTATTATTATGTTACTATTGGTTGGTGGATTTGCGAATAAACCAAAGATTCAAAAATGTATAGATGCTGGTGGATATCTGTTGCTAGAAGCATGGGATTCTGATCTAACATACATCAACAATAACTATAGTTCATATCCTGAGTATTATGAAATTATAGAGCCAGATGAAGAAGGTGGTAAATCGCAAGTCATGTGGAAAACACTGCAAGGTATTGAGGCAGCTAAGGGTGATCATATCTTCTTAGAATATGTCGGTATGATGTATATCGAAACTAATTAAAGTAAAGGGACTTCGGTCCCTTTCTTTTTTTGTCCAAAACTAAAATATTACAGATATACATTATCCTTTGGATACAACTAGGAGTAACGCAATGGATCCGTTTAATAACTTAATTTCACAAGTATTCAATTCATGGAATACGTATTATCAACACATGGCTGAATATCAACAGTTAACAATGACAACTACCACACCATATGAGGCTATCAATCAATTAGCTATATATCAGAAGTGGTGTGAATGTTGTGAAATCTGGAAAGGTTATACATCCACTGTTAAGCAATTAACAGAGTTTACAAATTGGTCTGCTAGTGTACCTGTAGTGTTTGGTGAACCAGTGGGTTTTGCTACAGCCGGGTCTCCTGTAGTCTATATGAATGCGTTTACAGGTTATGATGAAGAAACGGCATTATGTCGTAAAGGTGATGGTGGTCAACTACTTATGCGCGTTGGTGGGTTACCTGATGGAACTAAGATTTTTACTAGCAATGGATGTTACATAATGCTTGGTGAAAATGTACAACCGGCGCAAATTATTTAATGTCATTATTTTTAGCGCGGTTATTCTTTATAACCGCCTTAGCGTGTTTAACATATACAGTTTGGTATATCAATACTTAAGGAATAACAATCATGAATATCCAAGTTCAAGAGTCAATTCAACAAATCATCAATGCATTTAATAATCATTTAATTGCCGTCCAAGAATATAACATGGCGGCATATGGTGGGGTTAGTACATGGGAAGAACAGCGTAAGGTTTACGATCACTGGATTAATGTGGATAGTGCTAATTTAACATATCTAGGTAAAGTAGATGAGTTAATGATGTCTTTAACACAAGAGGTAAACATTCCCGTAATTCATAATACATACGTGGGTATTGGGTTATTGAATGTTGGTGTGATATATGTATGCGCACCTAGTAGAGATATTCGTTATCCTTTTGAACCACGTTTAGTATCTGATTTTAACCAAAGTGAAATTATGGTTCTTGATGAGAATCCTGATTTAACCGAAGGTTTAATAATGAATGTTGGTGGGTTACCTGACGGTACTTATATCTACACTCAAAAAGCCACCTATGTAATTCAGCAAGGTCAACCTATTATCTTAATGGTGTAATATGCACATTGGTCCTAAACCTATTGTGGATCAATATAGTGTAAAGTTTCAACAGAAACTGGGTCGTGTTGTTCACGACCTACACTTATTACAATCCATATTAAGTATTAAGAATACCATAGCTTCCGGCGAAGCTTTTGCTGATGGTTATTCTAGACAATCAACAACCTTAATGAATAACATAGTACGTGGTATTTTTAAGAAACAAAACGGTGGTATATCCTTTATTGTAACTAACCATCCCTTTAGAATAAGTATTCCACATATTGGCTACTTTGATATTCCTGGTGGCATTATAAATGAAATATCACTAGGGGTTTTTCCTTATGATACACATCTAATGATTGATGGTGTAGGACAGTGGACGTGTGTAGGAGCTAAGCCAGAAAAATGATTAAATTTGTATTAGGGTTTATATTCTGTTTAGTTTTATTATGTTTATGGTTAGCTTGGGGGTATCTAGAATACCGCACTAATCGATATGGTCCAAAGAAATGATGGAAGTTCAAATCAGTATAATTTTCTTTGCTTTAGGTGCATTTTTAATGTACCTAATTATAGAAGGTATTTCATGGATTATTAAACGTGTATTTAAACGTAGAAAAATCCATACTACTTTAGCAACACCACGTGTAATGTTCTTAGGAGTAAATGATGGCGAACATCAAAAAAATATTAACACCTGAATCAGTTGTAAGTGCAACTAAAGCAGGTTGGACAATTGAACAATTAAATATTGTCGCACAAATGTGTTTTGATGAAACACATACTGGTACACATGGGCCTGTAGAGCAGTTTAGCACATGGGAAGCTGGTGTTACCCACATCATGAACCATGTTGAAACTATCAATGGTAAACTATTAAAAGGTTTATCTCCTGATGACATCGGAATGATTTTAATGGGTAATCGAGTTATTGCCCATGATTCTGAAAATGCACAGATCGTTAAAAATCCTGATGATGGATTTGGATTACGACGTTATTATCCAGAAGGTTCAACTTCACCATTCTTGGTAGAAGAAATCTATAAAGCAATTTGGACAGAGTTTCCAGAAGAATGGAAATGGTCGCCAGATGGAACCTTTGATTATAAAGATCTTCAACAAGAAATCAAAGACCGTGTATTTAACCAACTATATGATTTAATCAATAGTATTTATGATTACATGAATAAATAATATGTAACAATCCAACAACTGTAATTAAAAGGAATTACAATGGTAGTAAGTCGCGGTACACCGGTATTATATAAAGGTAAAGCTCACATGTATCTTGGGGCTTCTCGTTTTATTAAAGGTCGACATATGGTTGCTCGTCAAGACAAAGGCAATATTGTATTGACAACCATTAAGACTAGTGAGTTTGTGGTTACTACACCAATGTTTTTCAATTTCGACTTAACTCCCGAGCAGGAAGCCAAGTTAGCTAAGTTTTAATAATATGGGGTATGGTTAAGACCATACCCTTTTATGCCATCTTAAAAGGAATAAGGGTATGAACAAGTTTAAAGAAATACCGATCAAAGCTACCATTTGCCAATTGTCAGATGCAATTCGATCAATCATTAACTTTAATAGGTCTTATAAATGACAAAGCCGGTGATATTAATTGATCACTCCATGAGTGCAATATTTGGTGGTAAGGTTGTTCATTGGACTTATAAAGGTCCAGTATATATGAAAAGACCTGATCAACGAATGTATTGGGTTCCATATACATATCCTCGCGAAAATACTCGCAATAGTCGTTCTAAAGAAATGAGAGATGACTATAAGTTTCGTAGACGTAAACGTGCTATCGTAGAATGGTTGAAAGTAGACCGCGATACTAGACGCACAAATTGGTTTAAACATAACGTAGATATACGTAATAATTTTCAAGATAGTTCTTATAGGAATCGGTGGTACTAATGACACGTATTAAATTAATCGAAGGTGACATTGTTATTTTTGAAAACAAAGAACCACAGGTAGTAATTGGTCGTTCTATTCAAGAC